>Ga0114974_10001348_pt1 | contig 19415 bp, 20 predicted proteins | sample S_130206_EF_Meta_FD_87318 | JGI IMG/M metagenome (GOLD analysis project Ga0114974, IMG submission 87318) | Freshwater microbial communities from Lake Simoncouche, Canada to study carbon cycling - S_130206_EF_MetaG | ecosystem: Environmental > Aquatic > Freshwater > Lake | place: Lake... | reverse complement strand
TGCCGCGGCGCAAATGGCGATATCCGCTTCTGGGAAACGCCGCAGAACTTCCACGCCGATAGCATCCTCGCCCAATCGAGCGTGCCCGCCCCGCCTGAGGTCGCAAACCAGGCCGCCGAGGCGCGCGGGCTCGCCACCAAGGTGGCCGAAGAGCTGGACTATGTCGGCGTGCTGACCCTCGAATTCTTTGCCACCAAGAATGGCCCGATTTTCAACGAGATGGCGCCAAGGGTCCACAATTCGGGCCACTGGACCATCGAAGGCGCGATCACCAGCCAGTTCGAAAACCACATCCGCGCGATCTGCGGCCTGCCGCTCGGCGACACCGGAATGGCCGCCCGGGGCGCCGAGATGTACAACCTGATCGGCGACGACGTGCACGATTGGGACAAGATCCTGTCCGACCCGGCCAACCATCTCCACCTCTATGGCAAGGCCGCCGCCCGCCCGGGGCGCAAGATGGGGCATGTCACCCGGCTGAGGCTGGTGTGACGCCAGACCTCTTTCTCGTCGCCGCCGTCGCCGCAAATGGCACAATCGGCGCGGACGGGACCATGCCCTGGCACATTCCGGCCGACCTCAAACGCTTCAAGACGCTGACCTTGGGCCATCCCATGGTGATGGGCCGCAAGACTTTCGATTCGCTGCCCGGCCTGCTCCCCGGCCGCCGCCACATCGTCATCACGAGGGATCGGCAGTGGCAAGCCGAAGGCGTGGAAGTGGCGTACAGCCTTGATGAGGCGCTGGCGCTTGCCAATGTCCCGCAGGTCGCGGTGATCGGCGGTGCGGAGATCTATGCCCTGGCCCTGCCAGCCGCGACCCGGCTCGAACTGACCGAAGTTGGCGCCGAGGTGCCCGGCGATACCTGCATGCCCCCGTTGGGCCCAGGCTGGCGCGAGTCCTTCCGCGAAGAACACCCGCCCGAACAGGGCCGCCCCGGCTTTGCTTGGGTAACGCTGCTGCGCGACCTATAGCCAAGACAATGATTCGCCTCGATCACCGTGACCCCATCCCTGAAGAGCTGCGCGGCGCGATCATCGCGCTGGGCAATTTCGATGGCTTTCACCGCGGCCATCAGGCTGTGGTTGGTGAGGCACTGGCATGGGCGCGCTCCGAGCAGCGCCCCGGCATTGTCGCCACTTTCGATCCGCACCCGATGCGCCATTTCCAGCCCAATGCCGAACCCTTCCGCCTGACCACGCTCGATCAGCGGCAGGAACTGTTCGCCGCAGCCGGGGCCCAGGCCATGCTGGTGTTCCATTTCGATCATGCCATGGCCAGCCAGAGCGCCGGGGATTGGGCCGATAACATGATCAGCCGCCACCTTGGCGCGGCGGGCATCGTCACCGGCGAGGACTTCACTTTCGGCAAGGCGCGCGGCGGCAATCCCGACTTGCTGCGCGCGCGCGGCATCGAGGCGCGCACTGTCGGCGCGGTGCACGATGCTGAAGGCCCGATCAGCTCCAGCCGCATCCGCATTGCCCTCAAGGCCGGCGACTGCGCCACGGCCACCCGCCTGCTCACCCGGCCCTTCGCGATCCGGGGCAAAGTCCAGCATGGCGACAAGCTTGGGCGCACGATCGGCTTTCCCACCGCCAACCTCGACCTCGGCGGTTACCTGCGCCCGCATTACGGGATCTATGCCGTCACCGGCCACCTGCCGGGCGGGAAAGTGCTGCAAGGCGCCGCCAATCTCGGCATCCGCCCCACCTTCGATCCGCCCAAGGAGCTGCTCGAGCCGTTCTTTTTCGATTTCTCGGGCGATCTCTATGGCCAGGAGATCGAAGTTGCCTTCCATCACTTCCTGCGCGGCGAGGCCAAGTTTGACAGCCTCGATGAACTGACCGCACAGATGCAGCGGGATTGCGACGAAGCGAGGAAACTCCTAAGCGCCGCCACAACATGACCGAACAGCGCGACTACAGAGACACCGTCTTCCTGCCGAAGACCGATTTCCCAATGAAGGCCGGCTTGCCGCAAAAGGAGCCAGGCATTCTCGCGCGCTGGCAGGCCGAGGGGCTTTATCAGCAGCTGCGCAAGGCGCGCGAAGGCCGCGAGAAGTTCATCCTTCATGACGGCCCGCCCTATGCCAATGGCGACATGCACATCGGCCACGCGCTCAACCATATCCTCAAGGACATGGTCGTTCGCACGCAATCATTGCTCGGCAAGGACGCGCCCTATGTGCCCGGCTGGGATTGCCACGGCCTGCCGATCGAATGGAAGGTCGAGGAGCAATACCGCAAGAAGAAGCTCGACAAGGATCAGGTCGATCCGGTCGAGTTCCGCGCCGAATGCCGCGCCTATGCCCAGCACTGGGTCGATACCCAGCGCGAGCAGCTCAAGCGCCTCGGCATCAATGGCGATTGGGACAATCCCTATCTGACGATGGATTTCCAGGCCGAGGCGACCATCGTCACGGAGCTGATGAAGTTCGCGGAAAGCGGCCAGCTCTATCGCGGCGCCAAGCCGGTGATGTGGTCGCCGGTCGAGAAGACTGCCTTGGCCGAGGCCGAGGTCGAGTATGAGGATATCGTCTCGACGCAGATCGATGTGGCGTTCGAGATTGTTTCGTCGCCCATTCCGAAACTGGTCGGTGCCCATGCGGTGATCTGGACGACGACGCCTTGGACGATCCCGGTCAATCAGGCTATCGCTTACGGCGGCGATATTGAATACTGCTTGCTGCGCGAGACAATTAGTCCGCCAGAGGGTCCTTCCTCGACAGGCCGGACTGTGCTGATCGCGAGTGACCTTTGGCTTCAGTTTGGGGAACGTACCGATTTCCTGACTGACGAGGGTGAGACCTTTTACGAATTCGAAAGGCTGTGGACCGGCAAAGGCTCCGACCTCGCCGGAACCATTGCCCGCCACCCGATGCACGCACTCGGCGGCTTCTTCGCCAAGCCGCGCCCCTTCCTCGATGGCTCGGACTTCGTCACCACCGACAGCGGCACCGGCCTCGTCCACATGGCCCCCGATCACGGCGAGGACGACTTTGCGCTGTGCAAATCGGTCGGCATCGAGCCGGTCTTCGCGGTCGAAGGCGACGGCAAGTATCGCGCCGACTGGCTGTGGCTGGGCGGGCAAGGCTCGGTCATCAACCCCAAGTTCAACGCGCCGGATGGCCCGATCTGCGAGGCGCTGCGCGAGGCTGGCGGCCTGCTGGCGGCCTCGGCGGATTACAAGCATAGCTACCCCCACTCATGGCGCTCCAAGGCCAAGGTGATCTATCGCTGCACGCCGCAGTGGTTTGTGCCGATGGATCAGCCCGTCTCGGCTTCGCTCGACAGAGGTGTCTCGACTTCGCTCGACACGAACGGGGAAAATTCAGAAAAAAACCCCGTTCATCCCGAGCGAAGTCGAGGGACTAGCCCGAGCGAAGCCGAGGGCCTTTCCCTCCGCCAAACCGCCCTCAAGGCCATCACCGACACCCGCTGGGTCCCCGAAAAGGGCGAAAACCGCATCCGGTCCATGGTCGAAGGCCGCCCCGACTGGGTGCTCAGCCGCCAGCGCGCCTGGGGCGTGCCGATCACGCTGTTCGTGAAGAAGGGCACCAACCAGTATCTCGCCGATCCGGCAGTCAACGCGCGGATTATCGCGGGCGTCCGCGAGGGCGGCGTCGACGCATGGTCCGAAGCCCGCGCGCAGGAATATCTGGGCGCTGACTACAAGGCCGAGGACTACGAACGCGTCACCGATATTCTCGACGTCTGGTTCGATTCGGGCTGCACCCATGCCTTCGTGCTCGAAAGCGGGCGCTGGCCGGGCATGCAGAGCCCCGCCGATCTCTACCTCGAAGGCAGTGATCAGCACCGCGGCTGGTTCCAGTCGAGCTTGCTCGAAAGCTGCGCCACCCGAGGCCGCGCGCCTTACAAGGCCGTGCTCACCCATGGCTTCACGATGGATCAGAAGGGCATGAAAATGTCCAAGTCGCTGGGCAACACCATCGATCCGCTGAAGGTGATGGAGACCAACGGCGCGGATATCATTCGCCTGTGGGCGCTGTCAGTCGATTACACCGAGGATCACCGCATTGGCGATGAAATCCTCAAAGGCGTGGCGGATCAGTATCGCAAGCTTCGCAATACGTTCCGCTATCTGCTGGGTGCGCTGGAAGGGTTCTCCGACGCAGAGAAGGTCGAAGTTTCTGCCATGCCGGAGCTGGAGCGCTATGTGCTGGCCTTGCTGGCCAAGCTGGATGCGACGCTGTGGCAGGCCGTCGCCGACTTCGATTTCAACACTTACGTCCGCGCGCTGACCGATTTCTGCAACGAGGATTTGTCCGCGTTCTTCTTCGATATCCGCAAGGATTCGCTCTATTGCGACGCGGTGAGCGATCCCAAGCGCATGGCCTATCGCACTGTGCTGGATACGCTGTTCCACGCCTTGGTGCGCTATGCGGCGCCGGTGCTGGTGTTCACTTCGGAAGAGGTCTGGGGCACGCGGTTTCCGGAAGGTGGATCGGTGCATTTGCTGGAGTGGCCGGAGGTTCTGCCTGCAGAGGTCGACTTAGGAAGATGGGAGCGCATTCGTGAAATTCGCGAGGGCGTTACCGCGGCAGTCGAACCTTTACGCAGAGATAAAAAGATAGGTTCGTCTCTTGAAGCAGCTGTGGCGCTAAGCCTGCCGCTTGATGAGAAGTTGCTCTACGACGGATTGGACCTCGCGGAAATTTGCATCGTGTCGCGACTGATTCATGTAGAGGAATTTCCCGGCTCAGATTCCGGGGCGACTCTAGCAGCGTTTCCGCACAAGATCGAAAACCACAAATGCGGCCGCTGCTGGCGGCACCTTCCTGACGTCGCCGAGGATGGCGCGCTTTGTTCACGTTGCGATCATGTGGTCAGCGGCATGGACGGTGCCGCATGAGCCTCACCCGCAACCACAAGATCGGCCTCGCCTTCGCCGCGCTCGTCTTCGCAGTGGATCAGCTGGTCAAATGGCTGATCATGGGCCCGCTCGACCTGCCGAACGTGCTGCAGATCGAGATCCTGCCCTTCTTCCGCCTGTCCTGGGCCGAAAACACCGGGGTCTCGCTCGGGCTGTTCACGGCGGACAGCGAGTTCCAGCGCTGGCTGCTGGTCGCCGTCACTGCTGCGATTGCCCTCATCGTCCTCGTCTGGCTGCTGCGCGAGCGGCTGCGCGGGGATATCATGGCTTTGGCCCTGGTGCTGGGCGGGGCTTGCGGCAATATCCTTGACCGGGTGCGCTTCGGCTATGTCGCCGACTATGCCGATCTCCATTTCGGCACGTTCCGTCCCTTTCTCATCTTCAACATTGCCGATGCTGCTATCACCATCGGCGTGCTGTTAATCCTTGCCCGTTCGCTGCTTTCGCGCGAAAAGCCCACCAAGACCCCCAAATCGACGGGCGACGCCGCCCCGGAGAGCCAGAACCATGCGTAAGACCACTGCCCTGATCCTCGTAGTCTCGGCCTCGGCCATGCTTTCGGCATGCGGCGGCGGCGGCGGTCTGTTCAACCGGGATCGGCCCGATGAATTCGCGGTGCAGCGTCAATTGCCGCTGGTGGTGCCGCCCGATTTCGCGCTGACCCCGCCCCAGCCCGGCGCGCCGCGCCCCTCGGCTAATAATTCGCAGGGCCAGACGCTCGATGCGCTGTTCGGCGGCCAGGCCCCGCGCAGCGATGTCGAAAAGAACACGACCAGCCGCGCCGGCCAGCCTGCGAACGGAATCCGCTCGGCAGTGGGCGATCCCGCTACCAACACTGTCGCCAAGGGTGAAGTAACCCGCGACATCCTCGCCGCGCCGCAGGGCGATGGCGGGGCAGCGCAGACTTCTGTCGGGAGCTAGATGCCCTCGCCGTGGGCCGGAATTTCCGCGCTCACCAGCAGCTTGTCGATCTTGAGCCCGTCCATATCCACGACCTCAAAGCGCCAGCCCTGATCGTGAAAGTGCTCGCCTTCCTTGGGCATGTGCTTGAGCACTGACAGGACATAGCCTGCCGCCGTCGCGAATTCGCGCGTTTCGGGCAGCTCCAGCCCCAGCCTGTCGGCCAAGGCATCGGCGGGCAGCGCGCCCGAGATCAGCAACGAGTGGTCCTCGCGTTCGGTCACCATCGGCTCGTCGCCGTCATCCTGGTGGCTGACGAAATTACCGGCGATGGCCGCGAGCAGGTCGGCCGGGGTCACTACCCCTTCAAGATGGCCATATTCGTCGTGAACCAGGGCCATCGACACGTCCGATTGCTGGAGAATGCGCAGCGCATCCATGGCATCGAGCTGGTCGGGGATGACTTCGGCCTTCTTCATCAGCCGGCCGACGTTGACCTTGCGCCCCGCCAGCAGAACCGCGAGCACTTCGCGCACCTTGAGCACGCCGACGACGTTGTCCGGCGAGCCATCGGCGACCGGCAGCAGGCTGTGCGGGCTATCCTTGATCTTGGCGCGGATGGCTTCTTCGCTGGCGCGGCGGTCGATCCAGTCGATCTCGGTGCGCGGGGTCATCAGCTCGCGCACCGGGCGATCAGCGAGCCGCATGATCCCGGTCATGATCACCCGTTCTTCTTCCTCGATCAGGCCCGAGCGGGTGGCATCGGCGAAGATCATGTGCAGCTCTTCGGCGGTAACTTCCGATTCGCCCGAGGCCTTGACGCCGAGCAGCCGCAGGATAGTCCGCGAGCTCTGATCGAGCAGCCAGACCATCGGCGCGGTGCAGCGGGCAAGTAGTTGCATCGGCCGCGAGGCCAGCACTGCGATTGGCTCAGCCGCGCGCAGCGCGATCTGCTTGGGCACCAGTTCGCCGATGACAAGGCTGAGATAGGTCGTCGCCAGGATCACCAGCACAAAGCCGGTCTGCTCGGCATAGCGCGCGGGAAAGCCCAGCGCAGTGAGCCGCTCGCCTACCGGCGCGCCAAGGCTGGCGCCCGAATAGGCGCCGGCGAGGATGCCGATGAGAGTGATCCCGGTCTGCGCGGTCGAGAGCAGCCGCCCCGGGTCCGCCGACAGCGCCAGCGCCGCCTCCGCTCCCTTGCTACCGCGCTCTGCGGCGACGCGCAGCCGCGCCGGGCGCGCCGAAACGATCGCCAGTTCCGACATGGCGAACAGGCCATTGAGCAGGATCAAGCCTGCAATGACGAAAACATCTATCCAGGGAAAAGGTGCCACGACAAACCGGCTAGCAGATTAAAACCCAAAGGCGAAGCCTGCAGGTAATTGAGGCTCTGCCTGTGAACTGTGGCCTTGCCCTGATTGACAGCAGCCACGTCCAGTGCCCATTCATAAAATACTGGACATAGGCTTTGCAAGCTCGGCCAAAATGGGCCGGATATTCCTAGGAGGTCGCCCCATGAAGAAATCCCGCCTGTTGGTCTCCAGCCTTGCTGCTGCCTCGCTGCTCACCGCATCGGCCTGCGTAACCGATCCCAACACCGGCCAGCGCAAGGTCTCGCGCACCGCGATTGGCGGCGGCGGCGGGGCCTTGGTGGGCCTGATCCTGGGCGGGCTGATCGGCGGGCCGACCGGGCGGATCGTCGGTGCCGGCATCGGCGGCGTCGCGGGCGGCATCATCGGCTACAAGATGGACAGGCAGATCAAGGAACTGAAGGAACAGACCGCAGGCTCCGGCGTCGATGTCGCGCCGACCGACGATGGCAAGGCGATCCTCGTCAACCTGCCCGATGGCGTCACTTTCGATGTCGCCAGTGCATCGCTCAAGCCCCAGTTCCGCGACACGCTCGACAAGATCGCGGCGAGCATGACCCAGTATCCCGATTCGCTGATCGACGTTTATGGCCACACCGATTCGACCGGCTCTGACGCCTATAACCAGACCCTGTCGGAAAGCCGTGCCCGCACCGTCGCCGATTACCTGTCGATGCGTGGTGTCTCCGAAGCGCGCATTCGCAGCAAGGGCTTTGGCGAGACCATGCCGATCGCCGACAATGCAACCGACGAAGGCCGCGCCAGAAACCGCCGGGTCGAGATCAAGATCGTGCCGATCAGCCAGGAAGATGTGCGGGCAGCGAAGGCGGCTTCGGGGCAGTAAGCCTAGCCCGCCGCCGCCCGCGCCTGTTCCGCCAGCCGCTCCACTGCCGCCGCATGGATCGCAGGCGCGGTCACCAGCACGCCGAAATCGCGCGGCACCCGCTTGTTGAAGCTCAGCGGCTGGCCGAACACGTCGGTAACCGCCGCCCCCGCCTCACGCGCGATCAGGGCGGCTGCGCCCAGATCCCACTCGAAGCCCCAGCGCATGGTGGCGACCAAGTCGGCCTCGTCGGCGGCGACCATCGCCATGCGCAGCGCAATCGAATTGGGCTGGTCGACGAAAGTCAGATCGCTTTGCGCCGTCGGCCTGATCCGCGCCGGAACCCGCGCGCCGGGCAGCTCCTTGCGCTGGCTGGCGATCAGCCTGGCGCCGTTGCGCCACGAGCCCTGCCCCGCCTCGCCATACCAGAACTGGCCGCCCTGCTCGGGCGACTGCGCGGGCGCTGCCAGCAGACCGATCAGGGGTTTGCCCGCGCTGACCAGCGCCACCGAAATGGCCCAGCCGCGCCGCCCGCGCACATAGTCGCGGGTGCCGTCGATCGGATCGACAAGCCAGATCAGCCCGCCTTCCAGCCGGTCTGGCGCATCAATGGTCTCTTCGGAAAGCCAGCCAGCCGAGGGCAGCAGCGCCGACAGTTCGCGTCGCAGGAACATGTCGACTGCCAGATCGACTTCGGAGACCGGATCGCCAGGCGTTTTCTCCCAGACTTCGGGTGCATGGCCGTCACCCGGCCAGCTCGCCATGGCAATCCGCCCGGCTTCGCGGACAATTGCTTCAAGGCGAATTCGGTCGATCATCGATTTTTCGTGGGCTTTCCCGACAAATTTTGCTTGCAAACGACTTGCGCTCGCAAGCGGCACTTTTCAAGCCGCCCCCACTATGCTTATGCGGCGGCGCAATTCAGCCCTCCCCCGGTAAAGCAGCGGAAAGCGATTCTTCCCATGAACATTCACGAATATCAGGCCAAGGAACTGCTCTCGAAATTCGGCGTAGGCATTCCCGCAGGACATGCTGCCTTGACGGTCGAAGAAGCCGTTGCCGGCGCCAAGAAGCTGCCCGGGCCGCTCTATATCGTGAAGGCACAGATCCACGCCGGCGGGCGCGGCAAGGGCAAGTTCAAGGAATTGGGCCCGGATGCCAAGGGCGGCGTGCGACTGGCGCGCAGCCTTGAGGAAGTCGAGGCCAATGCGAAAGAAATGCTCGGCAACACATTGGTGACGATCCAGACCGGCGATGCCGGCAAGCAGGTGAACCGGCTCTACATCACCGATGGCGTTGATATCGAAAAGGAATATTACCTTTCGATGCTGGTTGACCGCAAGAGCGGCCGTATTGCCATCATCGCTTCGACCGAAGGCGGCATGAGCATCGAAGACGTGGCGCATGATACGCCCGAAAAGATCACCACGATCACTATCGATCCGGCACAGGGCTTTCAGCCGCACCATGGCCGTGCGGTTGCCTTCGCGCTCAAGCTCAAGGGCGATCTCAACAAGCAGGCGCAGCTGGTCACCCGCCAGCTCTATGATGCCTTCAATGCGCTCGATTGTTCGATGCTCGAAATCAACCCGCTGGTGACGACTCCCGATGGCAAGCTGCTGGTGCTCGACACCAAGATGAGCTTCGATTCGAACGCGCTCTATCGCCATCCCGATGTCGAAGCATTGCGCGACGAGACCGAGGAAGATCCGGCCGAAGTCGAAGCCAGCAAGTATGACCTCGCCTATATCAAGCTCGACGGCAACATCGGCTGCATGGTCAATGGCGCAGGCCTGGCCATGGCGACCATGGACATCATCAAGCTGAACGGGATGTTCCCCGCCAACTTCCTCGACGTCGGCGGTGGCGCGACCACCGAGAAGGTGACCGCGGCCTTCAAGATCATCCTGTCCGATCCGGCGGTGAAGGGCATCCTCGTCAACATCTTCGGCGGCATCATGAAGTGCGACACCATCGCCGAAGGTATCGTCGCGGCGGCCAAGGATGTGAACCTGTCAGTGCCGCTTGTGGTTCGTCTTGAGGGCACCAATGTGGACCTCGGCAAGCAGATTCTGGCCTCGTCCGGCCTCGCCATCGTCCCGGCGGAGGATCTGGGGGATGCGGCGAAGAAGATCGTGGCGGAAGTGAAGAAAGCGGCCTGAGAACCGCTTTCCTACATGGGCACGCCCTGCCCTGCTCGGCAGGCCGGGCCTGCATCCGGCGTTGGTCAATCTGCCCGAACAGGCATCTTGGCCAAAGCTTCGTCCAGTTCCAGACCAAAGCTTGCACCCACGCCGGGGCTTGTCCTTGGCCGCAACTGCGGCAAAGGCGACTCGCGATTCTGAAATTTAATCGTCCGGCTAAATAAGGACAGCACGCATGAAGATTATCGTGCCCGTAAAGCGGGTGATCGACTACAACGTCAAGCCGCGGGTCAAGTCCGATGGCAGCGGCGTCGATCTCGCCAACGTCAAGATGAGCATGAACCCTTTCGACGAAATCGCTGTCGAAGAGGCGATCCGGCTCAAGGAAAAGGGCGTCGCGACAGAGATCATCGCGGTATCCGTCGGCCCGCAAAAGGCTCAGGAAACGCTGCGTACAGCACTCGCCATGGGCGCCGACCGCGCCATTCTCGTCCAGACTGACGATGAAGTCGAGCCGCTGGCCGTCGCTAAGATCCTCAAGGGCATCGCTGATGAGGAAGCCCCCGGCCTCGTAATTCTCGGCAAGCAGGCGATCGACGACGATTGCAACCAGACGGGGCAAATGCTCGCCGCGCTGCTGGGCCGCCCGCAGGGCACCTTTGCCAGCGAAGTCACAGTCGATGGCAATTCTGTCACGGTGAAGCGCGAAGTCGATGGCGGTCTCGAGACTGTCAAGCTGGCCATGCCCGCTATCGTTACCACCGATCTTCGCCTCAACGAGCCGCGCTATGCCTCGCTGCCCAACATCATGAAGGCCAAGAGCAAGCCGCTCGCCACCAAGGCCCCGGCTGACTATGGCGTCGACACCGCGCCGCGGCTCAAGACGCTCAAGGTCGTCGAACCGCCGGTACGCAGCGCCGGCATCAAGGTGGCTGACGTGGATTCACTGGTCGCAAAACTCAAGGAACTGGGAGTCGCCGAATGAGCGTCCTCGTCTATGCCGAACATGACAACGCCTCGCTGAAAGACGCGACGCTGGCAGTCGTCACCGCCGCCGCCAAGCTCGGCGAAGTCCATGTACTGGTCGCGGGTTCCGCCTGCGGCGCGGCTGCCGATGCCGCCGTCAAGGTGGCTGGCGTCGCCAAAGTGCTGGTCGCAGACGATGCGGCCTATGCCAACCAGCTTGCCGAAAACGTCGCGCCCTTGGTGGCCGCGCTGATGGCGGGCCATGATGCCGTGCTGCTCCCGGCAACCGCACACGGCAAGAATATCGGGCCGCGCGTCGCCGCCCTGCTCGATGTCATGCAGATCTCGGACATCCTCTCGGTCGAAGGCCCCAAGACCTTCACCCGGCCGACCTACGCCGGCAATGCCATCGCCACAGTCGAATCAAGCGATGCCAAGCTGGTTATCACCGTGCGCGGCACCGCCTTCGCCAAGGCAGAAGCCAGCGGCGGTTCGGCCAGCGTCGAGGCGGCCTCGGGCCAGGGTGACGCAGGCATTTCCTCCTTCGCTGGAGCCGAAATCGCCAAGCTCGAACGCCCCGAACTGACCAGCGCCAAGATCATCGTCTCGGGCGGCCGCGCGCTCAAGGATTCGGACACTTTCAAGCAGGTCATCTTCCCGCTCGCCGACAAGCTCGGCGCTGCAGTGGGTGCCAGCCGCGCTGCAGTCGATGCGGGCTATGTCCCCAATGACTACCAGGTCGGCCAGACCGGCAAGATCGTTGCTCCCGAAGTCTATGTCGCGGTCGGCATCTCCGGCGCGATCCAGCATCTGGCGGGCATGAAGGACTCCAAGGTCATCATCGCCATCAACAAGGACGAAGACGCACCGATCTTTCAGGTGGCGGATATCGGCCTAGTTGCCGATCTGTTCAATGCCGTGCCGGAACTGACGGGCAAGCTCTAAGTCCTGATTTCGGGGTGCACGAGTGTCGCTTCGGGCTAGCCGCCCGGGGCGCTTCGCCTCTGTCAAAATTCGGGGTAAACCATTTTGGTTTCCTTAAATTTTAGACGCTATCAGCGCAGGACTTGCGAGTAACGGGCTCGCTTCAGGGGTCCTTCGATGGTTACGCGAAGCATCGCAGCCAGGCTGATCGCCCCTCTGCTGATCTCGATGATTCTCCACTTCGGCCTGGCAGGAGCGGTGATCTATGGGCAGAATAGCGCAACCAGTGCCGAAGCCCGGGTTGCGATTGCGCAAGAACGGGTGATCAGCCTGAGCGAGCTGCGTTCGGTCAGCCGTTCGCTGCAACGCGATGCGCTTAATCTGATCTTCGAAGAGGACCCCGCGGAACGCGCCTTTATTGCTGACAGGTTCGAAAAGCGGATGCGCAATTTCGTCTCGGGCTTGTCCGAACTGGAGCGCAAGTCAGCGGCATCGCTGATCCCTCAAGGCTATTTCCAGACCCAGCACATTGTCGCCCTCCAGCTGCAGGCATCGGCCGTGCAAGCCAATCGAGGGGAGCGCATGGCGGCCCTCGCCACTCTGCGCCAGATTGTGCGCCCTGCCGAACGCGAGGCGTCGCGGCTGGCCGATAATCTGATCGAACAAACCGAGGCAAAAGTTGTCTCGTTGCGCGCCATTGAAGCGGACGCCAAAAGCTTCTCGCATATCATTATCGCTGCGTCCCTGCTTGCCATGGTCATAGCGTTGGTGCTCTTGCTCGATCTGCTGCGCAATATCATGCCAGTCGCTGATCAAGGTGAATGGCGACGAGGCCGGAGCGGAGACCTATTTCATCGCCACACTGAAATATCCGGCCAGGGAAGGCGCCGAAACGCTAAACCAGCTCGGTGGGCGCTATGTTGACAGACTGGTGCGCGAACAGGGCAAATGGCTGATCCGGAGCCGGGTCTGCATCCGCGAGTGGTCATGGTCGCAGCCGATTGCGGGCGACTGGCTGGGGCGGGCGGGTTTTGTCGAGACGCAGCGCGGGCAGGCGGATCCATCCTATGCTGCGCTGGGCCTCACCCATTCGGGCAATCCCTGGCTCGATTGATGGTCCTTGCGGGAAATCTTTCGCGGTGCTGAAACCTGAAGCCGGTTGCGAACGAACAGAGATGCAGTGAGACTGACGACAGCGGGCTCCAGCTTCAGCCTGTGGTCACACTGGCCAAGCCATGCCCGATGCCGAACCAAGGATAGTGCCATGACCAGATCCATCTTCGCCGCAACCGCCATCGGAGCAATCACCCTCACCGCCGTAGCCTGCTCGCCTGCCAGCGGTGAGGCGCCGCAGCGCATTCCGGCACCTGCGCAGGACATCCAGGAGGCAGGGCCCAATGCGGTCGCCCAATTTGCCGGGGGCTGCTTCTGGGGGGTGAGCGCGGTGTTCGATCATGTCGTAGGCGTGAAGAACGTCACGGCGGGCTATGCAGGCGGCATGGCAGTCGATGCGACCTATGACCGGGTGATCACTGAGACGACCAATCATGCCGAAACCGTGCGGATCGTCTATGATCCCGCCAAAGTGAGCTATGGCCGCCTGCTGCAGATCTATTTTTCGGTTGCCCATGATCCGACCCAGTTGAACCGGCAAACTCCCGACGTTGGCCGCAGCTATCGCTCGGCGATCTTCCCGCAGAGCCCTGCGCAGCAACAGCTGGCAACAGCCTATATCGCGCAGCTCAATGCGGCCCATGTCTTCAAGCGCCCGATCGTGACGCGCCTCGAACGCGGCACCTTCTACCCCGCCGAGGCCTATCACCAGCACTATCTCGCGCTTCATCCGGAGAGCCCGTACATCCAGGCCTATGACATGCCGAAGCTGCGGGCGCTGCAGGTGCTCTATCCGCAGGTCTATCGCTGATCGAACTACCTTTCCGGAACCACCGCCCCTGAAGCCAGCCAGGCGACCATGCTCCAGCCTGTCGGCGGGATGGATGTCATCCCCAAAGCGATCGCGCGCAAATTTCCACCGATGACAATCCGCCTGATGAGCGAAGTGCAGGAAATCCGCCGCACACCCAAGGGCGCGCGGATCGTCTATAAGAACCGCACCAGCGGCGCGGTTCAGGAGATCGAGGCGGACTATTGCATCTGCACCATTCCGCTGCCGGTGCTGGCGCGGATCCCGTCCGATTTCGCGCCCGAGATCAAGAGCAAGATCGGCGATGTCTTCTATGGCAATGCGGTCAAGATCGGCTTCGAATCGCGCCGTTTCTGGGAACAGGAATACCGCATCTATGGCGGCATCTCCTTCACCAAGGACCCGGGTGCGACGATCTGGCATCCGAGCGGCGGCTTCCACAAGCCCAAGGGGATAACGGTCTACTACATCTACCTCGGCGGTGAATCAGTCACCTCGCGCCCGCAGGCCGAGCAACACCGTTTCGCTCAGGCGGAAATCGACGCCATATTCCCCGGCCACGGCAAGGAACTGGGCAAGCCGATTGTCATCAACTGGGGCAAAATCCCCTACAACGAAGGCAACAAGGCCAACTTCGCGCCTGAAGACACGCTCTATGACCGGATGAACCAGCCCGACGGCCCGTTCTATTTCGCCAATGACTGGCTGACGCATTCAGGCTGGCAGGAAGGGGCGATCCAGTCGGCGCGCTACACCGTTGCAGCGATCCACAAGAGGCAACTCGCCGCCAGGGGCTGAACACGCCCTGGCACGGCATTGCGTAGGTTCCGTGGATCCCCGGCAGCATTTTGCCACCTACCCAACAAACGGAACAGCAGCCTAGAAACTGGAGCGGGCGAAGGGATTCGAACCCTCGACCCCAACCTTGGCAAGGTTGTGCTCTACCCCTGAGCTACGCCCGCTCTGAACGTCCGAAGCCCGCGCAGCAAGCGGCGGGCCGGGGAGAGGCGCGCGGTTAGCATCGGCCCAAGCCCCCTGCAAGGGAAAAACGGCCCCCTGCAAGGGAAAATAAGCAGGTCGCCCTGGGAATTGCGCGAACACTGCCGTGCTGTTGGTAATCGCCGCTTTCGCCCTTCACAAAGCTGCGAAAAGGGCCAAATTGGGTTCCACGCAATTCAGTCGATCACGGAGCACATACCTTGGCCAGCATGGGTCTCAATCTCGAAGAGCAAAAAGCGGTAGATCGCTTCCGCAAGAACGTCGCCGAACCTTCCATGACCTCCCTCGTTATCCTCGATTTCTGGGCGGAGTGGTGCGGGCCGTGCAAGGCGCTGTCGCCGGTGCTGGAAAAAGTCGCGGCGGACTATGCCGACAAGGGCGTGATCCTCGCCAAGGTCAATGTCGACGAGGAGCAGTTCATCGCCGCCCAATTTCAGGTCAAATCGATCCCGACGGTCTATGCCGTGTTCCAGGGCCAGCCGGTCGCCGATCTGACCCAGGCGCGCTCCGAATCGCAGCTCAAGGCGATCCTCGACCAGCTGTTGGCAAAGCTGCCGGTCGGCGTTGGCGGCGAACCTGCGCAGGATCTGGCGCCGCTGCTGGCGATGGGTGAGGAAGTGCTGGCCAGCGGTGATGGCGAGCGGGCGGCGGGGATCTATTCGCAGATCGCCGAAATCGCACCTGAAAATGCGCTCGCCCATGCCGGGCTGATCCGCGCGCTGGCTCTGGCCGGGCAGTTCGACGAAGCCGATGGCGTGATCGCGGCGCTGGGTGCAGAGCTGGCCAAGGATGCTGTGATCGAAAGCGCCCGCGCTGCGCTCGATCTTGCCCGGGCGCGGCCGGAGGAAGGCGAATTGGCGGGGCTGCGCGCTGCTGCCGAGGCCGATCCGGCGAATATGGATGCCGGGCTTGCCTATGCCACTGCGGCCTTTGCTGCCGGCGAACGCGACACCGCCGCCGCGACCCTGCTGGCGATGATCGCCGCAGACCGCGAATGGAACGATGGCGCAGCGCGGGCCAAGCTGTTGCAGATGTTCGAGGCGATCGGCCTCGAAGACCCCTGGGTCGCGGCGACACGGCGCAAGCTGTCGACAGTGCTGTTCGGCTGAACAAGGTGCCCACGCGCATCTCGATCTTTCCGCTGAGTGGCGCGCTGCTCTATCCCGGGCTGCAATTGCCGCTGCATATTTTTGAGCCGCGCTACCGCGCCATGGTCAGCGATGCCCTGGCGCGTGACCGGCGGATCGGCATGATTCAGCCCCAGCGCCCGGGCGAAGGCGCGCCGCTGTTCGCGATTGGCTGCCTCGGGCGGATCGGCAATGTCGAGGCGATGGATGACGGGCGTTTCAACATTGTGCTTGAAGGCGAGGCGCGGTTTCGCGTGTTGCGCGAGCTCGATGTGACCACGCCGTTCCGCCAGGTCGAGGCGGACCTGCTGGGCGAATCCGAAGAGGAAAGCCTTGCTCCGGTCGAGCGGGCTTCGTTCGAGCGCGAGGCGCGGCGCTTTGCCGATGCGCAAGGCTATAGTGTGGACTGGAGCTCAGTGGCTCGGCTCGACGATGTGTCGCTGATCAACGGCGTTTCGCAGATCGCGCCCTTCGATTCGGCGGCCAAGCAGGCGCTGCTCGAAGCCGATGGCATATCGGCGCGGTGTGAACTGCTGGTCCAGCTTATGCAGTTTTTCTCGCGCCGCGATGGCGACGATGACCGGGTGACATTGCAGTAGCTATTCAGCTTGCGTGAAACACTGCCCGCAGCGCATCGACGACATATTGCGCCGCGAGCGCTGCCAGAAGCACCCCGAGCAGCCGGGTGATCACAGCCTCGACCTGCTTGCCAACGAACCGCATGATAGGCACGGCGGCGAGCAGCGACAGCAACAATAGCGCCATCACCGCGCCCAGTGCAGCGAGAACAACCAATGTCTGCGGCGTACCTTCCGCCCGTGACATCAGCAGCATGATTGTGGCGATCGACCCCGGCCCTGCAATCATTGGGATCGCCAGCGGGAAGACCGAAATGTCCTCGATCTCGGGCGTCGACCTGATCTTCTCGGCCCGCTCTTCGCGCCGTTGGGTGCGCTTTTCAAAAACCATTTCCAGAGCAATGAGGAACAGCATGATGCCGCCCGCGAGGCGGAAACTGTTGAGCTCGATCTGCAGGGCGCCGAGCAGTCCCTCGCCGAACAGGGCGAACAGGACGAGGATCGACGTGGCGACGAGGCAGGCGCGCAAAGCCATGCTGCGCGCCTGGGCAGGGAGCGCGCCGCTGGTCAGTCCGGCGAAGATCGGCGCGCAGCCGGGTGGATCGATGACGACGAAGAGAGTTACGAAGGCGGAGATGAAGAGGTCGAGCACCTCAGCTGGTGTTCCTGTTCATGCTGCTCATTGCCCAACGGCGCTGACTTGCTCGATCAGCGCGGGCTTGTCCGCGCCGTCCTTCTTCCATTCGACAGTCAGATTGCGCGCGCCGCTGGGATCGATCGTAACGGTCCAGCGCAAGGTGCCGTCATCCGACTGGCCGGACCGGTGCGTCGGATCAAACGGGATGGGGGGATTGGCCCTGCGCGGATTGGCCCTGCCCTCCTTGGCTTCTGCTCCCGCCGGTCGCCGCGCTCGCGCCGGGCAATCGGCGACCTGTGCCGAGATCATTTCCGGTGCGGCGAGCGGCTCAGCCAGAGTGTCACCGCCGTCGTAAATCCATTTGTAGGTGCCATTGCGCTGGCGCTGCCACAGCGTGGTGAAATAGCCGGTGCGACTCGGGCCCTGCCAGGCGCCGTGGCTGACCATCAGCGAACCGTCGCAGCTCGACCACACCTGATGCGGCTGCCATTTGACCGCGACGGGGGGATTCGGCCGCCCCTTGAGCCAGGCCTGCGCCTGCACCATCTGAGGCTCGAACATCACCGCATCATTGGCGGCGGTGGCAGCAAAGGCGGTCCACTGGCCTTTCTCCTGGGCTGCCCTTGCAAAGGCGAGTTCAGCGGCAATAACTGCGCTGGGATCGGCATAGGAATTGCCGCTGCGCCCGGGCGGAGGACCAGCACGGCCCGGAGGCTGGGGGCGATCTTCGGCAAGTGCCGCCGTGCCAGCCAGCGCCAGCAGCAGCACGAGCCGTTTCAAATCGCATCCTCCGCCAGCGCGATGGCTTCATTGCGGTGCGCCGCGACGAGGGTGTTGCGCAAGAGCACGGCGATAGTCATTGGCCCGACGCCGAACGGCACCGGGGAGATTGCGCCCGCAACCTGGCTGACTCCGGCAAAATCGACATCACCGACCAGGCGCCCTTTGGCTTCGCCCTCAGCGGGCGGCAGGCGGTTGATGCCGACATCGATGACCGTCGCGCCGGGCTTGATCCAGTCGGCCTTGACCATTTCGGCTCGCCCGACCGCAGCGACGACCACATCCGCGCGGCGCACAACGTCGGGCAGGTTCTTTGTGCGGCTGTGGGCGATGGTGACAGTGCAACTCTCTTTCAGGAGCAATTGCGCCATCGGCTTGCCAACCAGGATCGAGCGGCCGATTACCACCGCATCGAGGCCGGCCAGAGCCTTCGATTCCTTGCTTAGCTGGTCCTTCAGCAGCATCAGGCAACCGAGCGGGGTGCAGGGGACGAGGCCGGGCAGGCCCAGCGCAAGTCGCCCGGTGCTGACAGGGGTGAGCCCATCGACATCCTTGGCGGGGTTGATCGCGTCGACCACAACTTGTTCGTCAATTTGCGAGGGCAGCGGCAGCTGGACAAGGATGCCATCGACCGCCGGATCGTGGTTGAGCCGCTGGACCAGATGCAGCAGCTCTTCCTGCGTGGTTTCCACCGGGAGCAGGAACTGGAAGCTTTCCATGCCGCAGGCGAGAGTCTGCTTGCCCTTGCTGCGGACATAGACCTGGCTCGCCGGATCTTCGCCGACCAGCACCACGGCCAGGCCGGCCTTGCGGCCAGCAGCCTTTTCAAACTCAGCCGCCAGCAGCGCGACCTTGCCGCGCAGGGCTTCGGCAAAGGCCTTGCCATCGATGATCGCCGCGCCGCTCATACTGCGTACGCCAGGTTGCCGAGCACGATCCGCACGATCTGAAGCAGCACGATCAGCACCATCGGCGAGAAATCGATCGCGCCGGTATCGGGCATGATCTTGCGGATCGGGGCGAGGATCGGTTCGAGCAGCGCATTGATCGCGCGCCACACTGCGGCGACGAAATCGTTGTGCATGTTGACCACATTGAAGCTGATCAGCAGGCTCATGACGAATTGCACGATCACCAGCACGACGATCACCGAGATCAGATAGCCGACAATCTCAAACAGGGTGATAGCGATCAAAGCGGAAGACCTTTCGCGTTAGGCGTAACCTGCTGATAGCCGACCTGTGGTCAGGCCCGCAAGCGAAGTCGCTGGGTTTGTCCTCAGCCCGCCCGGATCAGCGGGCCGGCGCGCTGCGAGGGTAACACCTCGATCAGCATGGCATGCGGCACCCG
>Ga0114974_10001346_pt1 | contig 19421 bp, 23 predicted proteins | sample S_130206_EF_Meta_FD_87318 | JGI IMG/M metagenome (GOLD analysis project Ga0114974, IMG submission 87318) | Freshwater microbial communities from Lake Simoncouche, Canada to study carbon cycling - S_130206_EF_MetaG | ecosystem: Environmental > Aquatic > Freshwater > Lake | place: Lake... | reverse complement strand
CTCTTCTAAAATTAGTTTGCCATCTTCTCCTAGGCGTCCCACAAGAGTTTCGGCAACAGCTTTTGGTTGTTCAAATATTTCTTTAAGCATGAATAAATCAAAGCCACCTTTTTCTGCAGCTTTGGCATCCCAGTCAACAACATATTCTTTTGTTACCGCAGGTTTTCCATCGAAATCTGTAATGGTGATTTTGTCGTGTCTAAGTTCTACAACTTGATCTTGTCCTAATTCAATTGCATTTTTTGTATGAGAAATAAATGCTGAAACATCTGATGCTAAGAAGTTTTCACCAACTCCTCGACCAACCACTAGTGGTGAATTACGTCTTGCACCAACTACAACGTCCGGTTGTTGAGCATGAACTGCAACAAGAGTAAAAGCACCTCTTAATCTTCTAACAACTTTTCTCATGCTTTCTGCTAAATCATTATTTGATTTTGGGTACTCAAAATTCAATAAATGTGCCACAACTTCTGTGTCAGTATCACTACTTAATTTAACTCCTGCAAGTTGTAATTCTGCTCTTAATTCAGAAAAGTTTTCAATGATGCCGTTATGAATAACTGCAATTTCGTTTGATACATCTGTGTGCGGATGAGCATTGGCATCATTTGGAATTCCATGAGTTGCCCAACGAGTATGCCCAATTCCAGTGGTGGAATTAGGTAAAGGATCGGTTCCTAAAAGAGTTTCTAGATTGACAAGTTTTCCAGCTTTTTTTCTAACTTCAAGTTTGTGATCTTGCACAACAGCAACACCAGCTGAGTCATATCCGCGATATTCAAGTCGACGCAATCCATCGACAACCACGGTAAGGGCTTGCTTGTTACCTACGTAGCCAACAATTCCACACATTGTGTTAACAGCCTACGCGAAAGAGAATCTGGCGTAGTGTTCAACTTATGCTCATCCTCTTGCCACCCAGCGAAGGCAAGAACTCTGTGCAAAAGGGCAAACCGGTCTCGCTAACCTCACTTTCTTTTGGCAAGGATTTAAACCTGACGAGAAAGAAAACTCTTGCAGCAATTGGTTCGAAGATTGCTAATGGACCAAGTGCAAAAGCAATTGATGTTTACTCTGGAGTTTTATATCAAGCACTTGATTATCAAAACTTAAATGCAGCAGCAAAGAAACGTGCTGAGAAATCAATTGTAATTATTTCAGCATTGTTTGGCGCTTTAAAATTAACAGATTCAATTCCGACTTACAAACTTGATATGGCTAAGTCATTACCAAAATTAGGTTCTTTAAACGCTTTGTGGAAACCAGTTGTTACTAAAGCAATGGAAGCAATAAAAACAGATTTGATTATTGATTGTCGCTCATCTACTTATCAAGGTGTTTGGACACCTGATTTAAAGAAAACTGTAGGGATCAGAGTGTTCACTGAAAAGAATGGCAAGAGATCTGTTGTTACTCACATGTCGAAAAAGACCAGAGGAGATGTGGCAAAGTTTCTAGTAATGCAGTCAAAGAGTCCAAAGACTGCTCAAGAATTACAAAAGCTTGTTGCCAAAGAATTTAAGTGCGAATTAGTAAAACCAGAAGGAAAAAAGAGTTGGTTTCTAGATGTAATAGTTAAGAGTTAGCAAGTTTTCTTAACAACACTTGCTAATGATTCAGCTATTTCTTGAGCTTGTTTCGTTGTTTCTGCTTCAACCATCACTCGAATTAAGGGCTCAGTTCCACTTGAACGAAGTAGCACTCGGCCTTTTTCACCCAATGTGGTTTCAGATTTCTTAACAGCATCTTTTAGCTCAGCATTATCAATTTTTGCTTTATCAACATCTGGGATATTTATTAATACTTGAGGAAATTTCTGAACAATTCCTGCTAATTCTTGTAATGATTTCTTAGTCGTTGCAACTGCGTTCATTAAATGAAGAGCTGTCAATAAACCATCACCTGTTGTTGAATGATTTCTCATGATGATGTGGCCAGATTGTTCTCCACCTAAGACATAATTCTTTTCTTCCATTGCTTCCAGAACGTATCTGTCTCCAACGCCTGTTTCAATAACATTGATTGAAGCTGATTTCATAGCAATTTTAAAACCTAGATTTGCCATCACAGTTGAAACAACAGTGTCAGAAGCTAATTTTCCAGATTGTTTAAAGTCATGAGCCAACAATGCCAAAATATGATCGCCATCAATAACATTTCCTTGCGCATCAATTGCTAAACATCGATCAGCATCGCCATCATGAGCAATACCTAAATCGCAATTATTATTCTTAACTGTTTCAATTAATGATTCTAAATGGGTTGATCCGCAATTATCATTAATGTTGATTCCATTAGGTGCGTTATGTATTGCAATAACTTCAGCCCCTGCTCTGGCATAAAGATCTGGAGCTGATTCACTTGCTGCACCATTTGCGCAATCAACTGCAATTTTTAAACCTTTTAAAGCACCAGTATTTATTGTTTCTAAAAGATGAGCTAAATATGCTTCGTAGGCATCAGCCATTTCTTTTACTCGACCCACTTCACTTCCAGTTGGATGAGGAACTTTAGTTTCTAAGTTTTTTTCAATTTCATCTTCAACTTCATCAGGTAATTTTTTGCCATCTTTGGAAAAGAATTTGACACCGTTATCAGAAAACACGTTATGAGAAGCAGATAAAACTATACCTAAATCAGCACCATAATATTTTGTTAAATATGCAATTGCTGGAGTTGGTAATACCCCAACTTTTAATACATCCACACCAACTGTTGCAAGCCCTGCAATTAATGCAGCTTCTAACATTTCACCAGATGCACGAGGATCTCTGCCCACAACTGCTTTGGCTTTACCTTTGCCATGACTTTGGGCAATAACTAATGATGCAGATTTACCAAGGGAGAAAACTAATTCAGGAGTGAGATCTTTGTTGGCACTGCCTCGCACACCATCGGTGCCGAATAATCGGCCCATGTAATTATCTCTTGCTGTATTGAGAACGCTTACGAGCTTTCTTCAAGCCAGCTTTCTTACGTTCGATAACTCTTGGATCACGAGTTAAGAATCCTGCTTTTTTCAAAACTGGACGGTTAACATCTCTATCAACAGCGTTTAATGCTCTAGCAATTCCTAAACGAAGTGCTCCTGCTTGACCACTTGAACCGCCACCCACGATGTGAGCAATAACGTCGTAGTTCTTTTCAATACCTAAAACTTTAAATGGATCATTTACTAATTGTTGGTGCAATTTGTTTGGAAAATAAACTGCTAATTCTTTACCGTTAACAACAAACTTTCCATTACCTGGAACGATGCGAACTCTTGCAATAGCTTCTTTTCTTCGACCAGTTCCTGCACTTGGTGCTTGCACGCCAGTTTTAAGTGGTGCAAAAGACTTTGATGATTCGCTGGTTACGTAGTTTTCTGATTCGCTCAAGATATTTTCCTCTTAGTTTGCAATCTGCTTGATTTGTTTAATTTCGTATGGCTTTGGATCTTGTGCAACGTGTGGATGATTTGCATCTGCATAAACTTTAAGTTTCTTAATTAATTGACGACCAAGTTTGTTGTGTGGAAGCATTCCTTTAACTGCAATTTCAATTGCACGTTGTGGGTTTGTTTCTAATAATTTGTCATAACCAATTGCTGTCAAACCACCTGGGAAACCAGAGTAGGTGAATGCTTTCTTTTGTTGACGCTTTGATCCTGAAAGTGCAACCTTGCCAGCATTGATAACGATTACGAAATCGCCAGTGTCAACGTGAGGTGCAAAAATTGCTTTGTGTTTACCGCGAAGAATGGTTGCTGCAACTGATGCAATACGTCCTAATGGAATGTCATTAGCATCAATAACGTGCCAAGCGCGAGTTATCTCGGTGGCCTTGGGACTGAAAGTACGCACAGTTTTCTTTTCTTTTCTCTTTTGGGGCTTTTGTTTCTCAACTTGCTCGAAGTCCTAGATTACCCAACCCTTATTCGCTTCGTGCCATCGAGGGTATTGCCTAAATTTGTGAGGGAAAATGGCCTTTAAGCATCGTAATTTTGGGCTAGTTTTGCGATGAATTCTTGACGCATCTTGGAAGCAACTGGTCCAGGAGCATTAAGCAAGCGATCATCAATTTTAGAAATTGGTTGAATATCTCTGGTGGAAGAAGTTAAGAATGCTTCATCAACATCACGAAGCACTGACATCGGCAAATCTACTTCTTTGACATCAAACCATTTAATAACTAAAGCTCTAGTAATTCCACCTAAACAACCACCACTTAATGGTGGAGTCATTACTTGACCATCTTTGACCACAAAAATATTTGAACCTGTTCCTTCGCACAATTCACCTTTAGTGTTAGGCATGATCGCTTCATGTGCACCAAGTTTTCGAGCAACTGAAAGTAAAGCTGCATTTTGAGCATAAGAAGTTGTTTTTGATCCAGCCAACATTGACTTGTCATTTCGAGGGTCAGTAACTGTTGCAACAATTGCAGTATCTGGCCAAACAGATTCTGGACTTACTGCCACTACCAGAGTGAAATTATCTTTGGTGCGATCAGAACCAAGAGGACCAACACCACTGGTGTAAGTAATTCTCATTCTCATGACATCACCGAGTGATTTATTAGCAAGGATTACTTCATTAACAGCTTTTCTTAAAATATCTTCGCTGTTTAATTCAATTCCAATAGTGTTAAGTGAGTGAATTAATCTTTTGATGTGGCGAGTAATGGCAACTGGTTGACCATTTACTACTTTCAAAGTTTCAAAAGCGCCATCACCGACTGTGAATCCATGGTCAAAAATGCTTACCATTGCTTTATCGGCATCCACCAACTCATCGTTTAACCAAACTTTGGTGGAGTTCATTTAAGTTTCTCTCTTCTTAATTTTTGTCTTAATTTAAAGCCAACTCTACACACCAGGTTTTACTTACTACTCCTCGAGTTTGCGTAGCCGTCTGGTTATTTCATACTGCTCTTTTAGCTTTGAAGGATGCGGATAAGTAACTTCTTCCAGCACTAAAGCATTTGCAGCAACAACGTTTAGATCTGTTATTTTCTTTCGCTTTTGCATTATGTCTTTTGGCCAATTTACATCTCTTTTGCCGTCTCCTACTTGAATTATTGAGGCAACTAAACCTCTGACCATGGAGTAGCAAAAAGCATCAGCAATTACTTCACAGATCACATAATCACTTTTTCTCGACCAATTAAATTTGATTAGATTTCTAATGGTGGTGGAACCTTCACGTGATTTACAAAAAGCATAAAAGTCATTTAAACCAATTAATTCTTTGCTGGCTTTATTCATCGCATGATGATCTAGTTTTTTTCGATAATCTAAAACATATCTTGAATTAAGTGGATCAACACCATCTTTGGCATCAGAAATTGTGTAGGAATATCTTCTAGTTAATGCTGAATATCGAGCATCAAAATCTGGGTGAGCAATTGAGACTTTTCGAACTTGAATATCGTTAGGCAATATTCTTCTAAATTTATACATAGGATCTTTTATTTTTGACCACAAAACTTCATCAACATCAAAGTGCACAACTTGACCGCGAGCATGAACTCCAGCATCAGTTCTGCCAGCACCAACAGTTTTAACTTTGTCTAAACTTAAGAATTTTTTTAAAGATTTATTTAATTCTCCTTGCACAGTTCGCATTTGAGGTTGAATTCCAAAACCGGAAAAGTTTGTTCCGTCATAAGCAATATCTAGACGAATGCGAACGAGCCCACCTCTTTTGGAAGCGGGCTCGTTAATTTTTCTTTTAGTAACTATTTAAGCGTCCTTAGTTTCTTTTTTCGCTGCAGTTTTCTTAGCTGCTTTCTTGGCAGGTGCCGCTGCTTCTTCTTTCACAGCTCTTTTAGTTGCACCTTCTGCTTCAGCCACAACTTTTTGTGCCAAAGCTTCAACTAATTCAATTACTGCCATTGATGCGTTGTCGCCTTTTCTGGTGCCAAGTTTGGTGATACGGGTGTAGCCACCTTCTCTTTTTGCAAAGCTTGGACCAATTTCGGTGAACAAAGAATGAACCACAGATTTGTCTCTGATGATTCCCATTACACGTCGGCGTGAAGAAAGGTCGCCTCTTTTTGCGAAAGTAATTAATCTTTCAGCAAAGGGACGAAGCTTTCTTGCTTTTGCTTCTGTAGTTGTGATTTTGCCTTTTTCGAAAAGTGAAGTTGCTAAGTTAGCAAGAATCAATTTTTGATGGGATGCAGAACCACCAAGACGGGTACCTTGGGTTGGTGATGCCATTTTTATCTCCTACTTGTTTTTCTTAGCGGGTTCTTAAAACTTTTCGTCTTCAGCAACGACATCATCTTCTGATTCGTCAATGTAGCCGGCAGCTTTTGTTCTGTCATAACCTGCTGGTGAATCTTTGAGTTTCAAACCAAGCATTACTAACTTGGCATGAACTTCATCAATAGATTTTTGACCGAAGTTACGAACATCCATCAAATCTGCTTCACTGCGAGTGATCAATTCACCAACGGTATGAACGCCTTCGCGCTTTAGACAGTTGTATGAACGAACAGTCAAGTCAAGTTGTTCGATTGGCATATTTAGTTGTTCTAATGCATAAGCATCGATTGGGGATGGCCCAATTTCAATACCTTCTGCGTTCACGTTTAATTCGTGTGCCAAACCAAATAGTTCAACCAATGTTCTACCTGCTGATGCAACTGCATCTGCTGGTCTCATTGATGGCTTGGTTTCCACATCGATGATCAAACGATCAAAGTCTGTTCGTTGTTCAACACGTGTTGCTTCAACTTTGTAAGTTACTTTGGTAACTGGAGAATAAATAGAATCAACTGGGATGCGACCAATTTCTGCACCAGTTACTTTGTTTTGCACAGCTGTGACATAGCCACGACCGCGTTCTACAACTAATTCCATTTCAATCTTGCCTTTTCCGTTAAGAGTGGCAATGTGAAGTTTTGGATTGTGTACTTCAACTCCTGCTGGAGCTGTGATATCGGCTGCAGTAACTGCTCCTGGGCCAGATTTTTTTAAGTACATAACTGTTGGTTCATCGTTATCAGATGAAACAACTAGTTCTTTAATGTTTAAGACGATTTCTGTTACGTCTTCTGCCACACCATCAAGGGTGGTGAATTCGTGCAAAGCGCCTTCAATACGGATGCTTGTTACAGCTGCTCCTGGAATTGAAGACAACAGGGTGCGACGAAGTGAGTTTCCGAGTGTGTAACCAAAACCTGGTTCCAATGGCTCGAGAATATATCTTGCGCGTGTATCTGAAATTGGTTCTTCAACCAAGATCGGGCGTTGTGCGATTAACATTTTTACTGCCTCTCAGTCAACCTATATTTGATGACTTAGTTGGGGAATTGCTTTATTACTTGGAGTACAACTCAACGATCAACTGTTCTTGAACAGCTGTGTCGATTTGTGATCGCAATGGTGTTGCGGTTACCAAAATTCGCATGGTGTGTGGCGCTACGTCTAACCATGCTGGGATTGGCTTTTCACCTGATTCGGCACGTGCCACAACGAATGGTGTTAACTCGCGTGATTCGGGACGAACTTCGATGATGTCTGTTGGTGAAACTTGGTAGGAAGGAATATTTAATTTTCTACCATTAACCAAGATGTGACCGTGGCGAACAACTTGTCTTGCCATGTCACGACTCTTAGCAAATCCTGCGCGATAAACGACGTTGTCTAAACGACGTTCCAACATTTCAAGAAGGTTTTCACCGGTTTTACCAGTTCTTCTTGATGCTTCTTCGTAATAGTTACGAAATTGTCTTTCTAATACACCATAGATACGTGCAGCTTTTTGCTTTTCACGTTTCTGTAATGAGTATTCAGATTCTTTACCGCGGTTTCTACCGTGTTGTCCTGGTGGGAACGGACGTGATTCCATTGGACACTTTGGTGAGTCACACTTGGAACCTTTTAAGTAAAGTTTTACTTTTTCTCGACGGCATCTCTTGCAATCTGCCCCTGTATAACGTGCCATAAGTTTTCTTTTCTCCTTGTTTGTTAAAAGTTAGACGCGACGGCGTTTGCGGGAACGCACACCGTTGAAAGGAACTGAGGTGACATCTTGAATTTGACCAACTTCAAGACCAGAGGCTTGTAAAGATCTGATTGCAGTTTCGCGACCTGATCCTGGGCCTTTAACAAACACGTCAACTTTTTTAAGTCCGTGTTCCATTGCTTTCTTCGCTGCATCTTCTGCAGCTAGTTGAGCAGCAAATGGTGTTGATTTACGTGAACCCTTAAATCCAACTTGACCACTTGAAGATGAAGAAATAACTGCACCAGTTAAATCTGTGATGGAAACAATTGTGTTGTTGAATGTTGATTTGATGTGTGCTTGACCATGCGCAACATTCTTCTTAACTTTTTTACGAACCTTCTTTGGACCTGAAGGTTTAGCTTTCTTTTCTTTCTCTTTTTCAGCCATTGTTCAAATCCTCTACTTCACTGCAATCTTTTTGCCGGCAACGGTTTTGCGCGGACCTTTACGAGTTCTAGCGTTGGTGTGTGTTCTTTGTCCGCGAACTGGAAGTCCACGACGATGACGAACACCTTGGTAAGAACCAATTTCTACTTTTCGTCTGATGTCTGCAGAAACTTCACGACGCAGATCACCTTCGATTTTAAAGTTTTGGTCGATGTATTCACGAAGTTTATTTAGTGATGGTTCATCTAAATCTTTTACTCGTGTATTTGGATTAACGCCTGACGCTGCAAGCATTTGGGTGGAACGGGTTTTACCAATTCCGTAAATGTAAGTAAGAGCAACTTCAACGCGCTTATCGCGAGGAAGATCAACTCCAGCTAAACGTGCCATATTGGGCGGTTTTCCTTTTCTATTAAGTCAGAAGTCTTGTTACGTGTTATCAGTCTCACCCGCCCTGGGTAAGTCTTTGGCTTCTGATGACCAAAGGTGTCGTTCTCTATTTAAATCGGCAAGATTTAATTTGAGGTGACGGATAACCGTAAATGGTTACTACAAATTGTTTGTGAAGTTATCCTTGACGTTGTTTGTGTCTTGGATTTTCACAAATAACCATTACGCGTTTGTGTCTGCGAATGACTTTGCACTTATCGCAAATCTTCTTAACACTTGGTTGTACTTTCATACTTTCCTTTTTTTCGTAATTGGTTTATTTGTAGCGGTAAACAATCCGACCACGTGTTAAATCGTAGGGAGATAACTCCACGATTACGCGATCGTCAGGCAAAATTCTGATGTAATGCATTCGCATTTTGCCGCTGATGTGTGCGAGAACTTTATGGCCGTTGTCTAGCTCTACCCGAAACATTGCATTGGGAAGAGTTTCAGCAATGGTGCCTTCAAGCTCAATGGCGCCTTCTTTTGCCATACCTCTCTTAACGTCAGCTTTTTGAATAACCGAATCACGAGTCTATGAGCCTCACAATTCACGCTCACCACTTGGGTCATATATATAGCCTTTTTCCCCAATAACTCACCCCTGGCCAAGTACCTGCCAGACTCCTCTTTATGAACTCTCCTGTGATCGGAATTTCTTGTTACGTCGAACCCGCCAAATGGGGCGCTTGGGATATCACTGCTGCAGTTTTGCCTTTTGAATACGTAAGTTCAGTGACCAATGCTGGAGGAAGAGCAGTAATTCTTCCACCTGATCAAAATGGTGGTCATGTTGTAAATAATTTAGATGGATTAATAATTGCAGGTGGCGCTGATGTTGATTCACGTTTATATAAACAAAATCCACATGAAACAGCTGATAAACCTCGAGAAAATCGTGATGCAGGTGAAGTAAGTCTTTACAAGACTGCCAAAGAAATTGGTTTACCAATTTTAGGAATTTGCAGAGGATTACAAATTATGGCAGTTGCTGAAGGTGGATCTTTAATTCAACATTTACCTGATATGACAAAACTTGATCACAGACCTGCTCCTGCAAAATTTTCTCAACATGGAGCACGGTTCAAACCAGATTCACTTATCTCTTCAATTTTAGGTTTAGAAATGATTGTTAATTCTTCTCATCATCAAGCAGTGGAAAATCCAGGATCATTAACTATTACTGGTTGGGCTGAAGATGAAACTATTGAAGTTTTGGAAGATTCCAGCAGGAAGTTTCATCTAGGTGTGCAATGGCATCCTGAAATGAGTGAAGACAAAAGATTGTTCAACGCTTTAGTCAAGGCTTGTCAGAAATGAAAATAAATAATGAAGTTGCAAATGCTTTAAAGAATAATCAACCAGTAGTTGCTTTGGAGTCGACCATAATTGCTCATGGCTTACCCAGGCCAGATAATTTTAAAGTTGCTCAAGAAATTGAAAAAGTTGTTAGAGATGCAGGTGCTATTCCTGCAACAATCGCAGTTCTTAATGGTGAGATTTGTGTTGGACTGGATACGACTCAATTAAGTCAAGTCGCCAACGATGCCAGCATCCTAAAATTAGGAATTCGAGATATCGCTCATTGTGTAAGCAGAAAAACCTCTGGTGCAACAACTGTGGCAAGCACTGCTTGGATTGCCAACTTATGTGGCATCACAACTTTTGCAACTGGCGGTTTAGGTGGAGTACATAAAGGTGCTGTTGAAACCTTTGACGAATCTGGAGACATCACAGCTCTTGCTCAAATTCCTATTGTTGTTGTTTCAAGTGGAGTCAAATCAATTCTTGATGTTGCAGCAACTTTAGAGAGATTAGAAACCTGGCATGTGCCAGTTTATGGTTGGCAAACTTTTGATTTTCCTGGTTTTTGGATCTCAGATTCAGGTTTTGATATAACTGAGAAAGTTACTAGTGTGACTGAGATTGCAGATATTTATAAGTTTAGAAAAGCAAATAATTTCAAAGAAGCTCTATTAATAGCCCAACCAATTAAAAAAGAGGATCAATTTGATCCTAAATTAGAAGAGACAATTCTTAACAAAGGATTGCAATTAGCAAAAGAAAAATCAATTACTGGCAAAGCTGTAACGCCTTTTCTATTAGCACTCATGCATGAACAATCTCAAGGTCAATCATTGAAAGCCAATATTGCCTTAGTTAAAAACAATGCTTTACTAGCTTCTCAAATCGCTGTAGCAATATCAAAATAATGTCAGTCAAGATTATTTTTGTTGGTGATGTAATGCAAGACATCCTAATTTCATTTAAAGATCAAATCGCTTATGGATCTGATACTCAATCTCAAATAAAAATGCAAGGTGGTGGATCTGCAACTAATACTGCGTGTTGGGCTTCAACTCAAAATGTTTCAGTTGGATTAGTGGCAAGAATTGGTGATGATCAAACTGGAAAATTGATTAGAGATGGATTAATTCATCAAAATCTTTCTTTGAATTTAGTAGAAACTCCAGACTCTAGAAGTGGAAGCTGTGCCATATTAATTGATGCTCAAGGTGAGCGAACAATGTTTCCAGACCCAGGAGCAAATCTTTTTCTATCTCCCAGTGATATTCCTGATGAATGGTTTGAAACAGCAGAGATAATTCACATTTCTGCATACAGTTTGTTAAGAACAAATACTAAAAAGACCATTCAAGAGATTATTAAAAAAGCGAAAGAGCGCAAAATAAAAACATCAATTGATGTTGCTTCCAGTCAACCCCTAATTGATAACGATGGTTTTAATTCACTAGCTCAACTTGCACCTTTTGATTATTTGTTTGCGAATAAAGATGAAGCTGAAGTTCTGGGTGACACTTCAAAAATTAAGTCTTTATGCCACAACTTAATTTTGAAAAAAGGCAGCAAAGAATCCATATGGTTAAGCAATGATCTGGAAGTAATAGATATCCCCGAAAATGTGGTGATGGTTGATTCCATTGGCGCAGGTGATGCATTTGCAGCTGGTTTTCTAACTAGTTTAGTTAAAAAAGAACCAGCTGCATCAATTTTGAAAAACGCAAATTACTTAGGATCTCAAGCAGTTAAAATCTCTGGCGCAAGACCTTTTTAATTTCTCTTTATAGTGGTGTTACGTAAGCTCCGGTAATTCCACCATCAACTAGGAAATTTGATGCGGTGATAAATGATGAATCATCACTTGCCAGAAATGCCACAGCTGCAGCAATTTCGGAAGCTTCACCAAAACGTCCCATTGGAATATGAACCAGACGACGTTGTGCTCTTTCTTTATCTTTAGCAAATAGTTCTTGCAAAAGTGGAGTGTTCACAGGTCCTGGAGACAAAGCGTTAACTCGAACTCCTTCGCGCGCAAATTGCACACCAAGTTCACGTGTCATTGCTAGTACTCCACCTTTTGAAGCGGTGTATGCAATTTGTGAAGTTGCTGCTGCCAATGTCGCAACAAAAGAAGCAGTGTTAATGATGGATCCTTTTTTAGCTTTAAGCATGTATGGCAATACTGCTTTGCAGCATAGGTAAACAGAAGTTAAATTCACTAATTGAACTTTGTCCCAAGCTTCGATTTCGGTGGTCAAAATTGAATCATCATCAGGAGGAGAAATGCCTGCGTTATTGAAAGCAATATCAATTTTGCCAAACTTTTTGAAAACTTCAGCAAACATATTGTCCACGCTTGCTTTATCTGCAACGTTACATTTAATAAAAGTTCCATTAACTTCAGTTGCTACTGCTTGACCGCTCTTTTCATCCATGTCAGCAATCACAACGTGTGCTCCTTCAGAAGCAAAACGAATTGCTGTTGCTTTTCCTAAACCAGATCCTCCACCGGTAATGGTGGCTACTCTGCCTTCTAATCTTTTCAAGATATTTTCTCCTTATATCTCAGTATTTATAAAGACGTTCTTTTCTTCGGTAAACGCGTTTAGTGCATCTGGACCTAATTCGCGTCCCAAACCTGATTTTTTGAATCCACCAAATGGAGTCCAATATCTAACTGAAGAGTGAGAGTTAACAGATAAGTTTCCACTTTCAATTCCACGAGATACTCTTAAAGCTTTGGCACCATTGTTTGTCCAAATGGATCCACTTAAACCAAATTCTGAATCATTGGCTAAAGCAATACCATCTGCTTCATCTTCAAAAGTTACAACTGAAACTATTGGACCAAAGATTTCGTCAGTTAAGCTTTTATGTTTTCTATCTGTTACATGCAAAACTGTGGGCGGAAACCAAAATCCAGCACCTGTTGGAGCTGTTCCTCTAAAAGCTACTAAAGATTCCTCAACATAAGAAGCAACTTTGTCTCTGTGCGCAGAAGTAATTAGTGGACCCATTTCTGTTGTTTCCAAACTTGGATCTGCACACTTAAATGATTTAACAGCTTGTTCTAAAAGAGGCATGAATTTATCAAAAGCTTTCTTTTCAATCAGAATTCTTGAACGGGCACAACAGTCTTGACCTGCATTATCAAAAACTGCACCAGGTGCACTTGCTGCTGCTTTTTCTAAATCAGAATCAGCAAATATCACGTTGGCTGATTTTCCACCCAATTCCAAAGTAACTCTTTTTACATTTGGGGCACATTTCGCCATTATTTGTGTGCCAATTTCAGTAGAACCTGTAAAAACTATTTTTCTAACTCTTGGATCTTGCACAATAGTTTCGCCCACAATGCGACCAGAACCAGTTAATACTTGGAAAACGTTTTCAGGAATTCCTGCTTCTAGTGCAAGCTCTGCTAATTTCATTGCGGTTAGAGGGGTAACTTCAGCTGGTTTTAAAACCACTGTGCAACCTGCAGCTAATGCTGGTCCAAATCCCCAACCTGCAATTGGCATTGGAAAATTCCACGGCACAATAATTCCTACTACGCCAATTGGTTCTCTAAAAGTTATATCGACTCCACCTGGAACTGGAATTTGTCGACCAAACAATCTTTCTGGTCCACCTGCGTAATAATTCAAAACGTTGACAACGTTGTTTGCTTCCCAACGGGCATTTCCAATGGTGTGGCCTGCGTTTTCAACTTCAAGCTTTGCAAGAACTTCAATATTTTTTTCTACAACAGCGGCAAAGTTACGCAGTAATTTGGCGCGATCTCCTGGGGATACTTTCTTCCAGTTTTCAAAAGCTTTTTGTGATTTGGTAATTGCCGCAACTGTTTCTTCAGCACTTAATGCTGGAACAGAGGTGATTTTCTTTTCAGTGACTGGTGAAATTACATCATGAAGCGCGGTCAATTTATTTAACTCCTTTTAGGTAAAACTTTTTGTCTTACATTCTTTCGAAACTGCGGAATCTTTCCCAATCAGTAATGCTTTTATCAAATGAAGCAAGTTCTATTTTAGCCATATTTAAGTAGTGAGCTTTAACTTCGCTACCAAATACTTTTGTGACAAATTCACTCTTATCCCAAAGCTCTGTTGCTTTGGCAAGAGTTGATGGAACTCTAATTGCATCTGAAACATAGGCGTTACCTTCAAATGCTGGTTCTAAAGTTAGGTTTTCTTCTATTCCTGCAATTCCGGCAGCAATCATGGCAGCTTCAGCCAAATATGGATTTACATCTCCACCAGGAACTCTGTTTTCAAAACGAAGAGAATGACCAGATCCAACTAAACGAATAGCACAAGTTCTGTTGTCTCTGCCCCACTTCATTGCAGTTGGAGCAAAAGATCCTTCAACGTATCGTTTGTAAGAATTGATATTTGGGGCAAAAAACAAAGTCATTTCTCGCATGTATTTCAATTGTCCGGCAATAAATGATTTACCTAATGCACTTAAGCCTTGTGGATCTTTTGCATCTGCCATAACTGGTTCATCATTTTCACTTCTTACAGATAAATGAATGTGACAAGAGTTTCCTTCTCGTTCATTGAATTTAGCCATGAATGTTAATGACATTCCTTGAGCTGAAGCAATTTCTTTTGAACCAAGTTTGTAAACAACGTGATTATCAGCAGTTGTTAAGGCATCTTTAAATCTAAAAGCAATTTCGTGTTGACCAAGGTTGCATTCACCCTTTGCTGATTCAACTTCTAAACCAGCGCCATCCATTCCTAATCGAATTGCTCTTAATAATCCTTCAACTCGAGTGGTACCAAGTAATGAGTAATCAACGTTGTATTGATTTGCAGGAATTAGGTTTTGATAACCCTTATCCCATGCTTCTTCAAAAGAATCTTTAAAGACAATAAATTCTAATTCGGTTCCCACATAAGGAACTAATTTCATTTCTTTTAATCTTTTGATTTGCTTTATTAAAATTTGTCTAGGTGATGCAAAAACATCAGTGTGATCTAGTTTTTGTAAATCAGCTAAAACCATTGCAGTTCCTGGAAGCCATGGGATATATCTCAAGGTGTCAAAGTCTGGTGCCATAACCATGTCGCCATAACCTGAATCCCAAGATGACATTGCGTATCCACCAACTGTGTTCATATCAACATCAACAGCTAATAAATAGTTACATCCTTCAGTGCCATGATTCATAGTGTCTTTTAAAAAGAAAGGTGCATGAACTCGTTTACCTTGTAAACGTCCTTGCATATCAGTTACGCCAACAACAACGGTGTCAATTTTTCCTGATTTGATATCTGCTTCTAATTGGGAAACCTTTAAGGGAGCATCAGCTGATTGTTTGATTGAACCGCTCATTTTCAGGTGCCTCACTTTCCCACGCTTTTAGTAGTCAAGAGATTACTCCGATTGCCAAACCCTTGGAAGTAGACGGCAGGATGCGCAGGGCTAACTATGGGAATAGTCTTAGAGAAACAAGTACGCATTTAGGAGCCCTGAGGCAATGGAAGTACGAATAGCCGTTCAAAACACCAATCATGAAATCGTTTTCGAAACAGCAGCAACCGCCGATCAAATAACTAAAGAAGTTGAAGCGGCCGTAAAAAATAAGACTCTTTTGTCCCTTATCGATGACAAGGGCAAGAAAATATTAGTTCCAGGTGAAAGTCTTGCTTTCGTAGAAATCGGTGCTTCAGAGCAACGTCGAGTTGGTTTTGCCGGTTAACAAAATGCAAGAGCAGTTATTAGTCAATCCTGCAGGTATAAGAACTGAAAAATTAATCACCACCAAAAACATTCTTGGTGCTCTAGTTTCTGAACCTGAATCAATTCATGCTGGAACCATAGTTTTTGTTCCAGGTTGGAGTGGCAGCCGCGAAGATTTTGTAGCAGTTATGCCCATTCTTACTTCCCTTGGTTGGCATTGTTTTTCATATGATCAACATGGTCAACCAGCTAGTTATGGCTCGAACAAATTAGAAGACTTCTCACTTGATTCTTTTGCCCAAGACTTAATAGATATAGCAAATAGTTTCTCAGAACCAATTCATGTCATCGGGCATTCCTTCGGCGGAATAGTTTCCCAATACGCAGCTAGTAAGTCTCCACAATCTTTTGCTTCTGTTACTTTGCTTTGCAGCGGAACAGGACCTTTACCTAAAGAAAACTGGGGAGGCTTACCCGCATTAGTAAAGGCAGTAGAAGCGGGAAGAAGTTTAGCTTTTATTTGGTTTATTAAAACAGTTACTTTAGTAATTCTTAGAAAACAGAAATTTTCTAAACCAGTTCAAAAATGGCGCAAAGAAAGATGGTTAAACACCAATCCTTTGTCCTTGCAAGTGATGTCTGAGTTGTTGATGAAAGTGGAAAATGTCACCGAGAAACTAAAGCAGACTTTAAGCACACATAAATTACCAATTCTGGTATTACGTGGAGAAAATGATGATGCTTGGCCAAGAAAAGAACAACTTGAAATGGCTCAAACTTTAAACGCAAACTTCATTGAAATTATGGGTGCAGCACACTCTCCAGCCCGAGAATTGCCGGATAAAACAGCAATAGAATTAGATACGTTTTTAAAATCTATTTAGTTTTGTAACCCGTAACCACAAAAAACATTCCGATCATCAATAGAACTATTGCTGGAATTGTTTGCCATGGTGGAACTTGTCCAATGGCTAAAGCGGCAATAATTGTTGACCCTGGCATTTCAAATAAGATTCCCATACTCACAACAGTTGCAGATAATGATCTTAAAGTTATATTAAATAAGGTATGACCCAAAATTTGAGCAAGAAGTGTTAATAACAAAATATAAAACCAAGCTTGTCTACTAAAACCAGTTAAATTGATTCCTGTAATTATTGCTAATACCAATAACGCAAACGCTGCTGCAAAATATGCAATAACTGTGTATTGCGCAGTTGTTAATTTAGTTCGAGCACTTGATCCAACTGTTACATAAAGTGCTGCAAAAATTGCACCAAGTAAAGCAAGTAAATCTCCAATTACTGCTCTTCTATCTAATGAGAAATCAGTTCCTGTTAAAAGCACTGCACCCAGTAATGCCACAAAGATTCCAAACCAAACCTTATTAGGAAAACTTTCTCCCCTGATTTTTGCAATAAGTGCAGCCCAGGCAGGTTGCGTTGCCACCATGGCAGTTGATGCTGCAACTGTTGTGAATCTAAGACTTGGAATCCACACTGCAAAATGTATTCCTAAAAGTAATCCTGCGCTGATTGAAGTAGTTAGAGTTTTCTTATTTAAGTTTCTTAAACCATTTTTATATGCAAAAGGCGCTGTTGCTACTGCACCTAAAAAGCATCTCCAAAATGCAATCGCGATTGCAGGGGCGGCAGTCACTGTTATTAATGGACCTGAGGTGGAGATGGCCACTATCGCAATAGCCAGAATCACGAAATCTATGGAAAATTTGCTATTTGCTTTCGTAAATTTCATATGAGTTGTTAGTCAATCACGTCCCAGGAGTAACATTTCCATGTGTCTGACCGTATCTTCATCTCCCGCCTCACTGGCACAGCTGTATTCGATCCGCAAGGCGATCAGCTGGGCAAAGTGCGTGACACTGTTGTCCATTTAAGACACAGTAATAATCCACCAAGAATCATTGGCCTTTTAGTTGAAGTTCCACAACGCCGTCTTGTGTTTTTACCAATGTCTAGAGTTACAGATTTTGATGCACGTCAAATTATTTCAACTGGTGTTGTAAACATGCGCCGTTTTGAACAAAGAGAATCTGAATCAAGAGTTGTAGGCGAACTATTAGATCGCAAAATGAAAATGAAACATACTGGTGAAGAAGTTACGTTGCTAGATATTGCAATGGAGCAATCAAGACCTGGTGCAGATTGGCACATTACAAAACTTTATCTTCGTCGTGCTGGAACTGGATTTACTAAACGCGGTGAAAAATTCTTTGCTGACTGGAGTGAAGTTGATGGTTTAACTTTACAAGTGCAAGGTAAACCCTTTGATAACTTATTAACTTCACTAAATGACATGAGAGCACCAGATATTGCAACTTATTTAACTGATCTTGCACTAGATAAACAAGTTGAAGTAATTTCCAAACTTGATGACGAAAGACTTGCTGACGTTTTGGAAGAAATGAGTGAGGAAACTCGCGTTGCAATCGTGGGAAAGCTTGAAATGGAACGAGCTGCTGATGTTATTGAAGAAATGGCACCAGATGATGCTGCAGATTTACTTAAAGAATTACCACCACAAAAAGCTGAAGAGTATTTGGAATTAATGGAACCAGAAGAAGCAGACGATTTGCGACGACTTTTGACTTATGGTGATTACACAGCAGGTGGAATGATGACAACTGAACCAGTTGTCTTAACTCCAGATGCAACTGTTGCTGAAGCTTTAGCAAGTATTCGAAATCCAGAATTACCACCATCATTAGCAAGTCAGGTTTATGTTGTTAGACCTCCTCTTGATACTCCAACTGGTAAATATCTTGGTGTAGCTCACATGCAAAGACTTTTAAGAGAATCTCCAGGAACACTTGTTTCAAGTGTTATTGATTCAGAATTAAAACCAGTAGGACCAAACACCACTTTGGCATCTGTTACTAAATATTTTGCAACATATAACCTTGTTGCATTACCTGTTGTTGATGCAGAAAATCGTTTACTAGGTGCAGTAACTGTCGATGACGTTATTGATCACATGCTTCCTGATGATTGGCGCGATCAAGACGAAGTTGAGGTAAGACAATGAAAAAAATTAAATCTTCACGTCTAGATCAACCAAGAAGCAGAGGCTTGCAATTAAAGAGACGCTACGACTCTGAAAGATTTGGATTAGTTAGCGAAAGAGTTGCGCGACAAATTGGCTCATGGCGCTTTATCGCATTAATGACGGTTTTTGTTGCAGGTTGGGTTTTATGGAACACACTTGGTCCACTTGAATACAGAGTTGATCCATGGCCATTCCTAGCTCTAACTTTGATGTTGTCATTACAAGCTTCTTATGCTGCTCCCTTAATTTTGCTTGCTCAAAATAGACAAGCAGATCGAGATCGCGTACAAGGTGCGCAAGATCGCAATCAAGCAAATCGACTATTGGCAGATACAGAATTCTTAGCGCGCGAACTTGCTGATTTACGCATAGCCTTAAACGATGTTGCAACTCGCGATTACATCAAGAGTGAATTGAGAGATTTAATTGAAGAACTACAAATTAATCAAGACAAAAAAGATTAACTAGAACTGTGTCTTTAACTAAGGACGCAGTATTGACTGCCCTTGCCACTGTGCAAGATCCAGAAATTAGAAGATCCAT
>Ga0114974_10001344_pt1 | contig 19426 bp, 15 predicted proteins | sample S_130206_EF_Meta_FD_87318 | JGI IMG/M metagenome (GOLD analysis project Ga0114974, IMG submission 87318) | Freshwater microbial communities from Lake Simoncouche, Canada to study carbon cycling - S_130206_EF_MetaG | ecosystem: Environmental > Aquatic > Freshwater > Lake | place: Lake... | reverse complement strand
ACACCCGCCGGGTACGTACGCTGGCGAAGTCGCTGGATGTCGAGATCGGCGGCCGGGTGGTCAGCCTGTTCGACCAAAACGAAGCGGCGCGGGTGCCCGGGTTGGTCGCCGAGATCAGCGGCGGAGCGACCGTGTTGGTGGTCAGCGACGCCGGGATGCCGCTCATCAACGACCCCGGCTACCGGATGGTGACGGCCTGTGTGGCGGCCGGACTACCGGTGTCCTGTCTGCCCGGGCCGTCTGCGGTGACGACGGCACTGGCCGTGTCCGGCCTGCCGACCGACCGGTTCTGCTTCGAGGGGTTCGGACCACGCAAGCGCTCAGCGCGGCGGGCGTGGCTGGCAACCTTTGCCGCCGAATCGCGAACGGTGGTGTTCTTCGAGTCGCCTCGGCGCCTGGCCGACTGCCTCTGCGATGCCGTCGAGGAGTTGGGCGGTGCGCGTCGCGCGGTGATCTGTCGGGAGTTGACCAAGCTGCACGAGGAGGTGCGCCGCGGCACCCTGGCCGAGTTGGCGCAGTGGGCCGGCGATGGGGTGCTCGGTGAGATCACCGTCGTGCTCGCCGGAGCGCAACCCATCGTCGATCTCGACACACTGGTCGCAGAGGTGGGCCTGCTCGCCGGCGCCGGCATGCGGGTCAAAGATGCCTGTGCCCAGGTGATTGGCGCGCACGCCGGTGGGCCCTCGAAGCGGGAACTCTATGACGCAGTGCTGCGCGCGCGGGAGGCCTGAGTCACGATCGGTGCCGCTTTGTGCAGGCACTCCTGCCACTCGGCATCCGGATCGGAGTCGGCGGTGATCCCACCGCCGACACCGAGTACCGCACCGCCCAGAGCGTCGAACTCCACCGTGCGGATGGCGACATTGAGTTCGCAGCCCGCGATCGGCGATACGAGACCGACGGTGCCGCAGTACACACCGCGCCGGTGTGGCTCCCACTGCGAAAGCAGTTGCCGCGCGCGGGTTTTCGGTGTGCCGGTCACTGAGGCTGGCGGGAAGGTGGCGGCCAGCAATTCCGAGGCGGGCAGATCGACCGGCACCTGTGCCGACACCGTGGAGACCAGATGCCACACCCCGGGCGCCGGATACACCGCCAGCAGTTCCGGTACCGTCACCGTGCCGGTCAGCGCCACCCGACTCAGATCGTTGCGCACCAGGTCGACGATCATGATGTTCTCCGCGACGTCTTTGGCCGAGGCGCGCAATTCCTCCGGCCGGGCATGGCGCGGCAGTGTGCCCTTGATCGGACTCGAACTCACCTGGTCTCCCACTCGGCGCAGGAACAACTCCGGCGACAGCGATGCCACCGCGCCCCAGTCGCCCGCGAGGTAGGCCGCGCGCGCCGGGCCGGTTGCGGCCACCGCGTCGGCGAAGAAGTCCAGTGGTGCGCCGGTGACGGTGCCGGTGAACTGGGTGCAGACACACGCCTGATAAACCTCGCCCGCCCCGATCGCCTCAAGACACGAGAGCACACCTGCGCGGTGCCGGTCGATATCCGGACGCCGCCAGTTGATGTCGCAGCTGTGGTGAACCGGCGGCACCGCAAGTGCGGGCGGCAGCCAATCGGGAAGTTGTTGGCCGGAAAGGCTTTCGAACCACCATCGGTCGGCTGAGTCCAGGCGCAGCACGCAGTCCGTCCACCCGCCGGCCGCTTCCGGAATTCTCGGCGGCGACCCGTCAGCGCCGGCGTCCGGATAGGACAGGTAGCCGATCCAGCCGCCGCCGACCGCACCCGGCTCCGCTCGGGACGTCGTCAAGTCCGGTGAACCGGGGAACACCGCGTCCGGATCGACCGGTCGCACCGACACACTCGGCGCGATCACCGCGGCCGAGTCGAACCAGTCGCCGATCAGAGCGGCCGGCGGTGGCAGCCGCAGAGCGCGCGCGCCGGCGGCGACCGCGCGCAGCACGACGTCGGCGGTGCCGAGGTCGCCCAGTCGCTCGGTGCGCATTGCTCTAGCTTGCTGTCTCGCGCGAGCAGACGCAAAAGGCTCCGACACGCCGAGCCTGCGGAGGCATTTGCGCCTGCTCGCGGGGAACTAGGGGGTCTCGTAGCGGGGGAACACACCGGTCGGCGCGGGCAGCGCGGTGCCCGGAACCAGACGGGTGTCCAGCGAGGTGAAGTCGCGCTGCCCGGCCGATTGGCCCAACAGATCGAGCAATGTGGCGGCTGATTGCGGCATCACCGGCTGTACCAGGACCGCGGCGATCCGCACGGCCTCGCAGGTGACGTACAGCACGGTTCGGAACCGGATCTGGTCGGTCTCAGATTCCGACCTGCGCAGTACCCACGGCTCCTGAACGGAGAAATAACGGTTGGCCGCGCCCAGCATCAGCCAGATCGCTTCCAGGCCCTGATGCATGGCCTGTTCGTCGAAGGCGGCTCGAACACGTGCCAGCAGGCCGTCGGCCAACCTCAGCAGTTCGGTGTCCTCGGCGCTGAACTCGCCGGGTTCGGGCACCCGGGCGTCGAGGTTCTTATTCACCATCGATAGCGAGCGCTGTGCCAGGTTTCCCAACTCGTTGGCCAGATCGGTGTTAATCCGGCCGATGATCCCGTCTTCGCTGTAACTGCCGTCCTGGCCGAACGGCACCTCGCGCAGGAGGAAGTAGCGAACCTGGTCCACTCCGAAGCTCTCCACCAGGGCGACCGGGTCGACGACATTGCCGACGGACTTGCTCATCTTCTCGCCCCGGTTGTAGAGGAATCCGTGCGCGAAGACTTTGCGCGGCAACGCGATTCCCGCCGACATCAGGAAAGCCGGCCAGTACACGGTGTGGAACCGGATGATGTCCTTACCAATCATATGCAGATCAGCAGGCCAATAGCGTTGGTAGAGAACCGATTCCGTGTCCGGATAGCCAACGCCGGTGAGGTAGTTGGTCAGCGCGTCGACCCACACGTACATCACGTGTTCGGCGTCACCGGGTACCGGCACACCCCAGGTGAAGGAGGTTCGCGAGATCGATAGGTCGCGTAGGCCGCCGGAGACGAAGCTGACCACTTCATTGCGGCGCACCTCCGGCGCGATGAAGTCCGGATGTTCACCGTAGTGCGCAAGCAGCCGGTCGGTATAGGCCGACAGCCGGAAGAAGTAGGTCTGCTCCTCGGTCCAGGTGACGGGGGTGCCGGTCTCTGTGGCGACCCGGGTTCCGTCGGCAACAACGTCAGTCTCGGCCTCGGTGAAGAATCGTTCGTCGCGCACCGAGTACCAACCGGAGTAGCTGTCGAGGTAGATGTCGCCGGCCTCGGCCATCCGCTGCCACAGTGCCGTCGACGCCGCATAGTGGTCGGGGTCGGTGGTGCGGATGAAGCGGTCGAACGAGATATTGAGCATCTCCTCCAAGCGCTGAAACTGATCGGAGTTGCGCCGGGCGTAGTCAGCGGTCGCGATGCCTTCGGCGGCGGCGGCCTGCGCCATCTTCAGGCCGTGTTCGTCGGTGCCGGTCAGGAACCGGACGTCGAATCCGTCGAGTCGTTTGAATCGGGCGATCGCGTCGGTGGCGACGTACTCGTAGGCATGTCCGACATGCGGTGCGCCGTTCGGGTAGGCGATCGCGGTGGTCACGTAGAACGGGGTCTTACTCATGTCGGGTTCACCTTATTGTGTGGGGCGTGAGTTCGAAGCGTCCGGCACCGCCGCCGCCAGTGCCGTTGACGCCGTTGATCGATGCGCACACGCATCTCGACGCGTGCGGTGCTCGCACACCCGACGACGTCCGCGCCGTGCTCGACCGAGCCGAGGCGGTCGGTGTGCTCGCGGTGGTCACCATCGCCGACGATCTGGACTCAGCACGCTGGGCCGCGGCCGCGGCCGAATGGGATCACCGGGTCTACGCCGCCGTCGGACTGCACCCCACCCGCGCGGATTCGCTGACCGAGTCGGCCCGTTCGGAGATCGAGGCATTGGCATCAGCACCGCGGGTGGTGGCGATCGGCGAGACGGGTATCGATCTGTATTGGCCCGGAAAGCTCGACGGGTGTGCGCAACCGGCCAGCCAGCGCGAGGCGTTCGCCTGGCATATCGATCTGGCCAAACGCACCGGCAAGCCGTTGATGATCCACAACCGCGATGCCGACGACGCGGTCCTCGATGTGTTGCGCTCTGAGGGCGCGCCGGAGACGGTGATCTTCCACTGCTTCTCCTCCGGTCCGGAGATGGCCCGGCAGTGCATCGACGCCGGGTGGATTCTGAGCCTGTCCGGCACCGTCAGCTTTAAGAACTCTCATGCATTGCGGGAGGCCGCCGCTCTCATCCCGTCCGGCCAACTCCTGGTGGAGACCGACGCGCCATTTCTCACCCCGCACCCGTTCCGCGGTGCGCCCAACGAGCCGTACTGCCTGCCCTACACCGTGCGCGCACTGGCCGATCTGCTGGATGTCCCGGCCGAGCAGGTGGCCGGGGATTCCGCGGCGACGGCCCGACGGGTCTACGCCCTCGGCGCCGGGTGACGCACAGTCCGACGGGGCATCTGGGATGCCGGCGGGCGAATCAGACAACACTCGGGTCGTCTACTCCGGAAAGGTGTTTCGGAACAGTGTGATTCGACCAGAGCAAATCAGGAGCGAGACGGCCGATTGGGGTACTCTGATGATTGAGGTAAGCGGCCGAATTAGAGTAATTTCACCCATCCCTGCGGGGGTCGAGGACATCTATCCTCGTTCCAGCAGTTTTAGCAACATACGAAGAACAGTTAACTATCGCCGAAGTGACGCGGGCCCGACCGGGCCGGGGGGCGTGGCCAGTCTGCGGAAGAGGGGCATCATGACCATCCGTCTGCTGACACGCACGGAAATCCGAAACCTGGCCAGGGAACTCGACTTTCGGCCGCGAAAGGCACTGGGCCAGAACTTCGTCCACGATGCCAATACGCTTCGCCGCATCGTCACGGCCTCCGGCATCACCAAATCCGACCACGTCCTCGAGGTCGGCCCGGGACTGGGTTCGCTGACCCTTGCCGTGCTGGATCGTGGTGCCACCGTCACCGCCGTCGAGATCGACTCGGTGCTGGCCGAACGGCTGCCCAAGACCATCGCCGAGCATTCGCACAGCGAAATCCACCGTCTGACCGTCCTCAATCGCGACATCCTCGGCATCCGGCGCGCCGATTTCGCCGCGCAACCCACCGCCCTTGTGGCGAACCTGCCGTACAACATCGCGGTGCCCGCCCTGCTGCACCTGCTGGCTGAGTTCCCCACCATCCGCACCACGATGGTGATGGTGCAGTCCGAGGTTGCCGATCGCCTGGGCGCCGAACCGGGTGGCAAGGACTACGGCGTGCCCAGCGTGAAGGCACGGTATTTCGGCGACGTTCGCCGCTACGGCACGGTCTCGCCGACTGTTTTCTGGCCCATCCCGCGGGTGTACTCCGGCCTGGTTCGCATCGATCGCTACGAGACGACCCCGTGGCCCGCCGACGACGTGTTCCGGAATCAGGTCTTCGAACTCATCGACATCGCGTTCGCGCAGCGCCGCAAGACCCTGCGTAATGCATTCCTGGACTGGGCGGGCTCTGGCAACGCCTCCGCCGAGCGCCTACTGGCGGCCAGTATCGATCCGGCGCGGCGCGGCGAGACGCTGAGCGTGGCCGACTTCGTTCGGCTGCTGCAGCGGTCCGGTACCGCGGTCCGATCCGACGGTGCAACCGATGGTGCGACGCAGCAGGCCGACGCACGCTGATCGGCGCGATACCCTCATGCGGTGCCCAGGACTGGCAATACCGCAGCGGAGTGGGCGCCCACCGGGTCGGTGACGGTTCGGGTTCCCGGCAAGGTGAATCTCTATCTCGGTGTGGGTGACCGCCGCGCGGACGGCTATCACGAACTGACCACCGTCTTCCATGCTGTATCGCTGGCCGACGACATCACGGTGCGCGCCGCTGACATTCTCTCCCTGCGGGTCCACGGCGAGGGCGCCGATGAGGTTCCGGCCGATGCCCGAAACCTCGCGTGGCAGGCCGCTGAACTGATGGCCGGGCACGTCGGGCGCTCGCCGGATGTGGAGATCACCATCGACAAGTCGATCCCGGTGGCCGGCGGAATGGCTGGTGGCAGCGCGGACGCCGCGGCAGTACTGGTCGGGATCAACGCGCTGTGGGAACTGGGTGTCCCGCGCCGCGATCTGCATGCGATCGCCGCCCGACTCGGAAGCGACGTGCCGTTCGCGCTGCATGGCGGGACGGCTCTCGGGACCGGCCGGGGTGAGGAACTCACAACGGTCCTGGCGCGCAACAGCTTTCACTGGGTGCTGGCCTTCGGTGCGGGCGGGCTGTCGACAGCCGCGGTGTACGCCGAGATCGACCGGCTGCGGGCGGCCGGGGAGCCACCGCAACTTCTCGATCCCGAGCCACTGCTGACCGCGCTGTCTAGCGGTGACCCGCACGAGTTGGCGCCGCTGCTGGGCAATGACCTGCAGCCTGCCTCGCTCAGCCTGGAGCCGAACCTGCGACGAACCCTGCGGGCCGGCGCCGAGGCCGGCGCACTGGCCGGCATCGTCTCGGGCTCCGGACCGACATGTGCGTTTCTGTGCGCCTCTGCCGAGGCGGCCGTGCAGGTCAGTGCGGAGTTGGCCGGAGCCGGGGTGTGCAGAACAGTGCGGGTGGCCAGCGGTCCGGTCAATGGTGCCCGCGTCGTACCCTCGGCCTGAGAGCTGGGCGACTGGCGCCACTGGTTTGGCTGCCGGCGGAGGGGGCCGACACGTGACACGGCTGCCGGCGAATGGGTTTGGCAGGATCTTAAGGAAAGCTTAAGATGGCCTCGGTGACTACCAGCGGCTCGATGTTGTGCGTCTGCGGATCGCCCGCCGCGACACGAGGTGGGCGAGGCGGCGCCGACGCTGACGGTCGGTCACCGATTCGAGACCGAAAAGCTTCCGACTTATCTGGGCGCGCCGCCGACGCCACAGGTGGACCCTGGCGGAGCATGGTTTTTCGGGCGCTGTTGGCGACGGCGAGCCGGATACCGAGGAGGTCGTCGTGAGCCGATTCACGGACAAGATGTTCCACAGCGCCATGACCAGCGACAAGGGCATGGTGACCGGGGAACCCCAGGAATCGGTCCGGCATACCTGGCGTGAGGTGTACGAACGTGCCCGGTGCATCGCCGGGGGATTGGCCGCCGCCGGGGTAGGCCGGGGCGATGCCGTCGGAGTGCTGGCGGGTGCGCCGGTGGAGATAGCCCCCACCGCTCAGGCGCTGTGGATGCGTGGCGCCAGCCTGACGATGTTGCACCAGCCGACCCCCCGCACCGACCTTGAGCACTGGGCTAGGGACACTGCGAACGTGATCGACATGATCGACGCCAAAGCTGTCGTCATCTCGGAGCCGTTCCTGGTGGCAGGGCCGATTCTGGCCGAGCGGGGCGTGAAGGTCCTTACGGTCGAGGAATTGCTGGCCGCTGATCCCGTCGACCCGTTGGAGACCGGCGAGGACGATGTCGCCCTGATGCAGCTGACGTCCGGATCGACCGGTTCCCCGAAAGCCGTGGTGATCACCCACCGCAACATTCACTCCAACGCGGAGGCCATGTTCGTCGGCGCCGGGTACGACGCTGCCACCGACGTCATGGTGAGCTGGCTGCCCTGCTTCCACGACATGGGCATGGTCGGCTTTCTCACGGTCCCAATGTATTTCGGCGCCGAACTGGTCAAGGTGACCCCGCTGGACTTCCTTCGGGACACGCTGCTGTGGGCCAAGCTGATCGACAAGTACAAGGGCACCATGACCGCGGCGCCCAACTTCGCCTACGCCCTGTTCGCCAAACGGCTGCGCCGCCAAGCCAAGCCGGGCGAGTTTGATCTGTCGACGCTGCGATTCGCGCTGTCGGGCGCTGAACCCGTCGACCCCTCCGATGTCGAGGATCTGCTGGATGCGGGCAAGCCATTCGGGCTGCGCCCGGAGGCCATCCTGCCCGCCTACGGTATGGCCGAGACGACGCTGGCGGTGTCGTTCTCCGAGTGTGGTGCCGGGCTTGTGGTCGACGAGGTCGACGCCGATCTGCTGGCCGCACTACGCCGTGCTGTTCCGGCCACCAAGGGCAACACCCGCAGGTTGGCCTCGCTGGGTCCGCTGCTGCAGGATATTGAGGCTCGGATCGTCGATGAGCAGGGCAACTCGCTGCCAACGCGCGGTGTCGGCGTCATCGAACTGCGGGGCGAATGCCTGACATCGGGATACATCACGATGGGCGGCTTCGTTGCGGCGCAGGATGCGGACGGCTGGTTGGACACCGGCGATCTCGGCTATCTGACTGAGAACGGCCACGTCGTGGTGTGCGGCCGGGTCAAGGACGTCATCATCATGGCCGGCCGCAATGTCTATCCCACCGATATCGAACGTGCCGCGGGAACCGTCGAGGGCGTTCGGCCGGGCTGTGCGGTGGCGGTTCGACTCGATGCCGGCCACTCACGCGAGACGTTCGCGGTGGCCGTCGAATCCAACGAGTGGGAGGACCCCGCCCAGGTACGCCGTATCGAGCAGCAGGTCGCGCACGCGGTCGTCGGCGAGGTGGGCGTGCGGCCGCGCAATGTGGTGGTGCTCGGCCCGGGAACCATCCCCAAGACACCCTCGGGCAAACTGCGTCGCGCGAACTCGATCGCTCTGGTCACCTGAACACGACGCAGACACACCTCGCTGACCCCTTCGCCGCATTTGTCGCTTCACCACGCGGAATGCCGTTGGGCCTTGTACACTTCCGGCAAGTTCAATCCAGGAGAGGACGGCATGGCGAAAACCCGTTTGGTGTTAGCGATCGTAGCGGCGGGGATTCTCGCCGGAGGCATGTCTGGCTGCTCCAAGTCGGAGAGTCCTGCTGCTGAAACAAAGGCGGCGGAGGACATTTCGGTGGCCGTCGGCACCGGTGAGTTCAAAGACGCCGAAGGCGACAACGACCCCGCCACCAACACGATTGTGGGATTCACTGCCACCGCCGCGACCAATGACGAGGCATCGGCGAAGGTGATCAAGGCCTGCGAGGAGGCCGGCGGTGTCGAGTGCACCGCCGACGAGGTGACCAATGACAATGTCTGCATCGTCTCCGCGGCCTCGGAGGCCACCAAGGTTGTGGCCGGAGGTGCCGGAGCAACGGTCGAAGCTGCCCTCCAGGACGCGATCACCAAGGCTGCGGATAACAAGACTCCACTCGGCCCGAATCCCGTGGTCGTCGTATCGGCCTGCCCCTGATGGGTATGCGGATGTCACAGCGTGCAGCTACCAGGGCAGCAGCCCGAGAGGGGAAGTACACAATGACCGGTTTAGTAAAAGGGGCGGTGTTGTTGGCGGGTTTGGCTGTCGTGGCGGGGGTTGCGGCTCCCGCCGCCAGCGCCCGGCCCACCTGCCAGAACACCGCCACCACGACCATCTGCCAGACAAGCGGCAGTGTGTCGATCAAGGCGAGGCCGGGTACGACGGCACCCCCCGCTAACCAACCGGTGTTTCCGTGGCTGGGTATGCCGGGCGCTCGCCGCTAATACCCACTACTTTGCGACGCAGGTCTCTCGACACAGGGCTGATACCCGTAGGGGTTCAGCCCTGTGTTCGGTTTAGGCGGAGTCGGTACCACTGGTTGTGCGGGGTCTGAACACCGCTACCAGGCATGCACCTGATTCTGGGCCGGTTCCAGCCCGGCCTCGACCAGCACTTCGGTGGCGTCGGCCGCCAGCTCGCAGATCGTGGCCAATTCAGAGCGTTCCGCCGCAGTGAACGGCTCCAGCACGAACGCCGCCGGATCTTTGCGACCGGGCGGGCGACCAATGCCGATGCGAACTCGCTGAAAGTCCTTGGTGCCCAGTGCATTTGCTACCGAGCGCAGTCCATTGTGGCCGCCCTCGCCGCCGCCCAGCTTGAGCCTGATCTTGCCGAAGTCGATATCGAGTTCGTCGTGGATGACGATCATGTCGGCGGGGGAGACCGAGTAGAACTTCGCCAGCGGTCCGATGTGGCGGCCGGATTCGTTCATAAAGGTTCGCGGTTTGGCCACGACGACGGAACGATTTCCCAATCTGCCGGTGACGATCTCGGCACCCGAGCGCTTGTGCACTTTGAATGGTGCACCCAGGCGTTCGGCCAGCAGATCGGCCACCATGAACCCGACGTTGTGCCGTGTCTTGGCGTACTGCGGTCCGGGGTTGCCCAGGCCGACGACCAATAATGGTGCGGCCATCTGCGTGACTGGTGGCTCGACTTACTCGGCCGGGGCCGAATCGCCCTCGCCCTCGGCCTCGTCTGCGCTCTCGGCAGTGGCTTCGGCGGCTTGCTCCTCCACCGACTCGCCACCGCCCTCGGACTCGAGGTCCTCGGCCGTTGGCGCCGCGACGACATTGACCACGAGCATGTCCGGATCGCTGACCAGGGTGACGCCGGCCGGAAGTTCGACCTGGCTCGCCAGGATCTGGGTGCCTTCCTCAACGCCCTCGACCGAGACGGTCAGGCCTTCGGGAATCGACAGCGCCTCGGCCTCGATCTCGATCGTGGTGGCGTCCTGGGTGACCAGCGTGCCGGACGCAGCCTCGCCCTCGACGCTGACCGTGACCTCGACAGTCACTTTCTCGCCGCGCCGGACCACGATCAGGTCGACGTGCTCAATGTTGCGGCGTACCGGGTGAATCGAGATGGCCTTGGTGAGCGCCAGTTGTTCGGTGCCGTTGAGTTCGAGACTCAGCACGGCGTTGGTTCCGGAATTGCGCAGCACTGCGGCGTAGTCGCGGGCAATCAGTTCGATGTGCTGTGGATCGGCCCCGTGGCCGTAGAGCACTGCGGGGACTTTGCCGTCTCGGCGGGCCTGACGCGAGGCGCCTTTGCCGGTCCGGGTGCGCACTGCGACGTTCAGCTTGTTGGTGGTGGCGCCTTTAGCCATGATGCTGCTCCTACCTTCTGGTGGTAATCGCACGGCGAAGGCGGGCGTGAAACGCAAGTGAACGCTTCGGCCTCGCCGATAACGGTGGTCGGACCACCCTCGCCGTGACGCGCTTTGCAGACTAGCCGATTGCGTGCCTACAGCGGAAATTCGATGCCGGTGAGCTGCTCGGACAAGGTCCACAGGGCCCTGGCGGTCGCGGTGTCGCGGGCCCGTGGGCTGCGGCCGACCTCGCTGACCGGACCGCGGGCGCCGTGCCTGGGCCCGATAAAGCTGTCCGGCGGCAGGTCTTGGGACGCCGCGTACAGCGTCGGTGCGGCACCGAACTCCGCCGGGGTGGCGAAAACCCGGTTGGCGCCGTGCCAGAACGGGGTGCCGAACCGATTGCCGGTGCGGCCCTGCAGATTGGTCGCCGAGTAACCGGGGTGGGCGCCGTGAGCCTTGAGCGATGACCCGGCCGCGGTGAGGCGGCGCTGCAATTCACTGGTGAACAACAGGTTCGCCAGTTTGGATTGGGCGTACGCCAGCCAGGCCGAGTACGGCCGCGCCTTATTGTTGAGGTCGCGCAGGCTTATCCGGCCAGCCAGGTGCGCCGTCGACGACACCGTCACCACCCGGTCGTTGAGCTTGGGCAGTAACAGGTTGGTCAGCGCGAAGTGGCCCAGGTGATTGGTGCCGATCTGGCTCTCGAACCCGTCGGAGGTGATCGCGTACGGGACGGCCATGATGCCGGCGTTGTTGATCAGGACGTCGACGATGGCGATGCTGTCGGCGAAGTCCCGGACCGACGCCAGGTTCTGCAGGTCGAGTCGGCGGACCTGGACATCGCCGGTCATGTCGGCGGCCGCGGCTGTGCCCTTGTCGACATCGCGGCAGGCAAGGATGACCCGGGCCCCGACGCGGGCGAGTTCACGTGCGGTGACCAACCCCAGGCCGCTGTTGGCTCCGGTGACGATCGCGGTCCGACCGGCGAAGGACGGAAGGTCTGCTGCGGTCCAACTCATGGCGGTCACTACTTCACCGTCACAGTGAAGCCGTTGATGATCTGCCCGACGTCGGGTGCCTGGGCGGCGGCCTGGTCGGCCAGTGTCGTCACGGTCAGCTGAACCAGGTAGCGCTGAAATCTGGGCGCGGGTGTGACCGGGATGACGACCCGGTTGTAGCTGTGCACGCGGATGCCGTTGAGGTCGTAGCTGCCCTCGATCATCGACGACGGAAAGCCTTGGAAATCGTCGGCTGACGAATTGAGCCTGGTGAAGTTCTTGGACAGTTCGGCGTCGGCGTCGGCGTGCTTCAGTGCAAGCGCCACGTCGAATTCCCCGTCGAGTTTGAACACCATCACCAGCGCGGTCGGATAGTTGTTGTTCTTGGCGATCGCCTCGGTGCCGGGGGAGAAGTTCGGGTTGGCATACGTGGTCCACCCCGGCGGTCGGGGCAGGGTCACGGTGAGATCGGTGAGCTTGTCCAGCGCGATCTGCTGACCGGTCACGCCTGCGCTGGCAAGGAACTGGGCGATCGGTGTGGGGGTGGTCGAGGTGCTCTCGGTGGTCGTCGCGCTCGAGGTGACGAACGAGGAGTAGTCGGCGGTTCGCGCACCGCAGCCCACAGTGCCCACCGCCACGGCAATAACTGCCGCGGCAATACCCAACCCTCTGATCACCCTGTCGCTCATTGCGGAGATGTCTACGCGTCTCCGTCGAAAAGACCTGTGACAGAGCCGTTTTCGAACACCGCGCGGATAGTGCTGGCGAGCAGCGGGGCAATCGACAAGACAGTCAACTGCGGGAATCTTTTGCTCTCATCGATCGGTAGGGTATTGGTGACAATCACCTCGCGAGCACCGCAGGCGGCCAGTCGCTCGGCGGCCGGATCGGACAGCACACCGTGCGTCGCCGCGATGATGACGTCACTGGCGCCGTCGTCGTGCAACAACTTGACCGCCCCGGCGATGGTGCCGCCGGTATCGATCATGTCGTCGGTCAGCACGCAGGTCTTGCCCTCGACCTCGCCGACGACCCGGTTGGACACCACCTGGTTGGGCACCCGCGGATCGCGAGTTTTGTGGATGAAGGCCAATGGTGTGCCGCCCAGGGCGTCGGCCCACTTCTCGGCGACGCGGACCCGGCCGGAGTCCGGTGACACCACAACCATGTTCTCGCACCCGTAGTTGTCCGTGATATGGCCGGTCAGCAGAGTCTGTGCGCGCATGTGGTCGACCGGACCGTCGAAGAAGCCCTGGATCTGATCGGTATGCAGATCCACGGTGACGATCCGATCGGCGCCGGCGGTTTTGAGCAGATCGGCGACCAGTCGCGCGGAGATCGGCTCGCGGCCGCGATGCTTCTTGTCCTGGCGGGCGTAGGGGTAGAAGGGAAGGATCGCGGTGATCCGCTTGGCACTGCCGCGCTTGAGCGCGTCGATCATGATGAGCTGTTCCATCAGCCAGGTGTTCAGCGGTGCGGGGTGGGACTGCAGCACGAAGGCGTCGCAACCGCGGACCGACTCGTCGAACCGGACGAAGATCTCCCCGTTGGCGAAATCCCGCGCGGTCTGGGCGGTGACATGGACATCGAGTTCCTTGGCGACCTGCTCGGCCAGTTCCGGGTGCGCCCGGCCGGAGAAGAGCATCAGGTTCTTGCGGTTGTCGGTCCAATCCGTGCTCACTGTGCCCTACCCTCGCCCGTCGGGGATCGCTACGGCTTCATCGTACGTAGGCAGGCGGCCGCCGCGGTGCCGGGGCGCGCGGTGAGCTGCACTCAGGTTCGGTCCGAGTCGGCTGCTTCGGCCTTCGCGTCAGCCGACCCAGCATCGGCGGCCTTGGCTTCAGCCGCGGCCCGCGCCGAATCACTGTCGGGACGGTTGCGCAGCACCCAGTCTTCGATGATGCGTTGCTGGCCGGCTGAAACCGCCAGCGCACCGGGTGGCACGTCCTCGCGGAGCACCGTCCCGGCGCCGGTGTAGGCGCCGTCTCCGACCGTGACGGGTGCGACGAACATGGTGTCGCTACCGGTGCGGACGTGTGATCCGACCGTGGTGCGCCGTTTGGTCTGGCCGTCGTAGTTGACGAACACGCTGGATGCGCCGATGTTGCTGTGATCGCCGATGTCGGCGTCACCGACATAGGTCAGGTGCGGAACCTTGGTGCCCGTTCCGATCACCGCATTCTTGGTCTCGACGAAGGCACCGAGCTTGCCCTCGGCACCAAGCCGGGTCCCGGGCCGCAGAAAGGTGAAGGGGCCAACGTCGGCTCCGTCGCCGATCGTGGCTCCGAGGCCGTGGGTGCGGACCACCGAGGCGCGATCGCCGACGTCAACGTCGGTCAACGTGGTGTCCGGACCGATCGCGCACGCGACGCCGATTCGGGTGTTGCCGAGCAGTTGGCTGCCCGGGGCGATGACGGTGTCGCGGCCGATTGTCACGTCGACGTCGATCCAGGTGGTGGCGGGGTCGATCACGGTGACGCCTGCACGTTGATGGGCGGCAACGATGCGCCGGTTGAGTTCCCGGCCGATATCGCTGAGTTGCACCCGGTCGTTAACACCGGACACCAGGGCAGCGTCGTCGATGTGCTTTGCGTGCACCACGTGACCGTCGGCGCGCACGATTGCGATCACGTCGGTCAGGTACAACTCGTGCTGGGCGTTGTTGGCCGACAATCGATTCAGAGCCGAGCGGAGCGCCGCGATATCAAAGGCATAGACGCCGGCGTTGATCTCCCGGATGGCCCGCTGCTGCGGAGTCGCGTCAGCCTCTTCGACGATCGCGATGACCTCACCGTCCTGGGTCCGCAGGATCCGGCCGTAACCGGTCGCGTCGGGCACCGTCGTGGTCAAGACCGTCACCGCGGCCGATGCCGTGCGGTGCATGGCGATCAACTCGGCCATGGTGTCGGCGTCGAGCAGGGGGATATCACCGGACGTGACCACTACCACGCCGTCGAAATCGTCCGGCAGTGCGGACAGGCCGCATAGCGCGGCGTGGCCGGTGCCCAGTTGCTGTTCCTGAATGGTGATCTCGACGGGCCGGCCGAGTTGGGTGGCAAGCTCGCCGATCGCCGTGGAGATCCGGTCGCGATCTTTTCCCAGCACAACGACCAGATGGTGCGGGGCGACCTTGGTGACGGCGTGCAGTGCGTGCGACAGCATGCTGCGCCCGCCGAGCGTGTGCAGAACTTTTGGTATGTCCGAGCGCATCCGGGTGCCGGAACCGGCGGCAAGCACCAGCACGGCCGACTCACTCTTCGCTGCCACGCGGACCTCCTGAGTGTGCGGTTTCGTGACCGACACGCGGATCGCGCCGTACGAAACCGCACGGTCGCGGGAAAAACGAGCCTCGCTCCGGGTCGATTGTCGCTCGCCGAGCCTCGCTCCGTCGCCAGGACTCGAACCTGAACTATCTGAACCAAAATCAGAGGTGCTGCCGATTACACCACGACGGATTGCCCGTAGGAGACTTTAACCCAGCCCGATACCCTGATAGCCGTGGCCGGACCGGAGAAGGAGCCGCGCGTACCGCGCGCCCGCATGACCGGCAGCGAGCGTCGGCACCAACTCATCGACATCGCCCGATCGTTGTTTGCCGAACGAGGTTATGAGGGCACCTCGGTCGAGGAGATCGCCCAGCGCGCAGGGGTGTCCAAGCCGGTTGTCTACGAGCATTTCGGGGGCAAGGAAGGGCTTTATGCCGTCGTGGTCGACCGGGAGATGTCGGCACTGCTGGACCGGATCACCTCGTCGCTGACCAACAATCGCTCCCGGGTGCGCGTTGAACGGGTAGCCCTGGCGCTGCTGAACTACATCGAGGAACGCACCGATGGGTTCCGCATCATGATCCGCGATTCGCCCGCATCGATCAGTTCCGGCACCTACTCCAGCCTGCTCAATGACGCGGTCAGCCAGGTTTCCTCGATTCTGGCCGACGACTTCGCTCGCCGCGGCCTGGAACCCGGGCTGGCACCGCTGTACGCCCAGGCACTCGTGGGTTCGGTATCGATGACCGCGCAGTGGTGGCTCGACGCCCGGGAGCCGGCCAAGGAAGTCGTAGTCGCCCATCTGGTGAACCTGATGTGGAACGGCCTCAGCCACCTCGAGGCCGACCCCCGATTGCAGGATGAGTAACGGATTGCCAATCATTGCCCGCCGCAAGGGATTTTGCTGCTGCTGCCTAGGATGAGCCCACCATGACCGCTCCGGGGCACCAGCCTGTCCAACGCCCGTTGGCGGCTCTGGTTGACGCCGTACTGGAGGCGGCGCAATTCCTCGAGCTGACCGAGTTGGCAGCGCAGCGCCCCCTGGAATTGGCGCTGGTGGGCCCGGCCAGTGCCCAGCTCTTCGTGGCCTGCGCGCTTGCGCGCGGTGGCCCGCTGCTGGTGGTGACTGCAACAGGCCGCGAGGCTGACGACCTGACCGCGGAACTGCGCGGGGTGTACGGGGACGCGGCCGCACTGTTCCCGTCCTGGGAGACGCTTCCGCATGAACGGCTGTCGCCCGGTGTGGACACCATCGGCGCGCGGATGATGCTGTTGCGCCGGCTGGTCAACCCGGACGATCCAGACCTGGGGCCCCGGTTGGCGGTGGTGGTGACGACGGTGCGCTCGCTGTTGCAGCCGATGGCCGCCGACCTGGCCCAGATCGAGCCGGTGACTTTGCGGGTGGGGGCCGAGTTGGGCTTCGACGACCTTGCCGCACGCCTGGTCGAACTCGCCTACACCCGGGTCGACATGGTGGGCCGCCGCGGAGAGTTCGCGGTGCGCGGCGGCATCCTCGACATCTTCGCGCCCACCGCCGAACACCCGGTGCGGGTGGAGTTCTGGGGTGACGAGATCACCGAGATGCGAATGTTCTCGGTCGCCGATCAGCGATCCATCCCCGAGATCGGTGTCGACGCCGTGGTTGCCGTAGCCTGCCGCGAACTTCTCCTGACTGACGAAGTACGTTCCCGTGCAGCGGAATTGGCTGCTGATGCACCATCGGACGACGATCACATCACCGGTCGGGTCGGGGACATGCTGGCCAAACTCGCCGAAGGTATTCCGGTCGACGGTATGGAGGCGCTCGCGCCGGTGCTGCACCCGCAGCGGCTGGGTCTGCTGATCGACCATCTGCCGGCAGGCACCCCGCTGCTGGTATGCGATCCGGAGAAGGTCCGCACCCGCGCCGCAGACCTGATCAAGACCGGACAGGAGTTCCTCGAAGCATCCTGGTCGGTGGCAGCGGTCGGCGGTGACGCCCCCATCGATATCGAAGCGCTCGGTGGCTCCGGCTTCCGCGACCTCGACGAGGTGCGCGACCTCGCACGCACCGGAGGCCATCGATGGTGGACCATCAGTCAACTCGGCGAGCCGGGGTCGGTGAACCTCGATCTGCGGGCCGCACCCTCGGCGCGTGGCCAACAGAGCAACGTCGACGAGATCTTCGCGATGCTGCGCGCCCACGTGCTGACTGGTGGGCGGGCTGCGGTGGTGGCCCCGGGTATCGGGACAGCGCACCGGGTGGTCGAGCAACTCGGCGAACGAGACACCCCCGCCACGATGCTGGAGACTGGCGCACCGCTGCGCTCCGGATTGGTGAATGTGCTCAAGGGGCCGCTGCACGCCGGTGTCATCGTGGCCGGTGCGGAACTGGTGGTGATCACCGAATCCGACCTCACCGGAAACCGGGCCTCCGGACCGGAGGGCAAGCGGCTGGCGGCCAAGCGCCGCAATACCGTCGATCCGCTTGCCCTGACCGCCGGTGATCTGGTGGTGCACGACCAGCACGGCATCGGCCGGTTCGTCGAGATGGTCGAACGCACCGTCGGCGGTGCCCGGCGGGAGTACCTCGTGTTGGAGTACGCATCCGGCAAGCGTGGCCAACAGGCCGACAAACTGTTCGTGCCGATGGATTCCCTCGATCAGCTGTCCCGCTATGTCGGCGGCGAACAACCCAGCCTGAGCCGCCTCGGTGGCAGCGACTGGGCTAACACGAAAACCAAGGCACGCAAGGCAGTTCGTGAGATCGCCGGTGAGCTGGTGTCGCTCTACGCCAAACGCCAGGCCGCGCCCGGCCACGCCTTCGCACCCGACACCCCGTGGCAGGCCGAGATGGAGGACGCATTCGGATTCACCGAGACCGTCGATCAGCTGACCGCCATTACCGAAGTCAAAGCCGATATGGAGAAACCGGTCCCGATGGACCGCGTGGTCTGCGGTGACGTCGGCTACGGCAAGACCGAGATCGCGGTGCGGGCCGCGTTCAAAGCGGTGCAGGACGGCAAGCAGGTCGCTGTGCTGGTTCCCACCACATTGTTGGCCGATCAGCATCTGCAGACCTTCACCGAACGGATGGCCGGATTTCCGGTCACCGTGAAAGGACTCTCGCGGTTTACCGATCCGAGCGAGTCCCGCACGGTGCTCGACGGGATGGCCGATGGCAGCGTCGACATCGTCATCGGCACCCACCGACTGCTGCAGACCGCGGTGCGCTGGAAGGACCTCGGTCTGGTGGTGGTCGATGAGGAGCAGCGCTTCGGCGTAGAGCACAAGGAACACATCAAGAGCCTTCGCACTCACGTCGACGTGCTGACCATGAGCGCCACCCCGATCCCGCGGACGCTGGAGATGAGCCTGGCCGGTATCCGGGAGATGTCGACCATCCTCACTCCGCCCGAGGAGCGTTATCCGGTGCTGACCTATGTCGGCCCGGATGACGACAAGCAGGTCGCCGCGGCGCTGCGCCGTGAACTGCTGCGCGACGGACAGGCGTTCTACGTTCACAACCGGGTCAGCTCCATCGACGCCGCGGCAGCCCGGGTTCGGGCGTTGGTGCCCGAGGCGCGGGTGGTCGTCGCGCACGGACAGATGCCGGAGGAGCAGTTGGAGAAGACGGTCCAGGGGTTCTGGAACCGCGACTACGACATCCTGGTCTGCACCACGATCATCGAGACCGGCCTGGACATCTCCAATGCCAACACCCTCATCGTGGAGCGGGCCGAGGCGCTCGGCCTCTCCCAGCTCCACCAGTTGCGCGGACGAGTCGGCCGCAGCCGGGAACGCGGCTACGCCTACTTCCTATACCCGCGCGAGACGCCGCTCACCGAGACCGCCTACGACCGGCTGGCCACCATCGCTCAGAACAACGAACTGGGTGCCGGCATGGCAGTTGCGTTGAAGGACTTGGAGATTCGCGGAGCCGGCAACGTCCTCGGTGCCGAGCAGTCCGGGCACGTCGCCGGAGTCGGTTTTGATCTCTACGTGCGATTGGTTGGCGAGGCCGTCGAGGCATACCGGGCCGCGGCTGACGGCAAGGTGGTTGACGGAACCGAGGAGCCCCGCGACGTTCGCATCGACCTTCCGGTGGACGCGAATCTGCCGCCGGAGTACATCAGCAGCGACCGACTCCGGCTGGAGGCATACCGGCGGCTGGCCGGCGCCGACGAGGCCGCCGTCGCGGCGGTCGTGGAAGAACTCACCGATCGCTACGGCCCGCTGCCCGAGCCGGCACAGCGACTGATCGCCGTGGCCCGGCTGCGTCTACTCTGTCGGCACTACGGCGTCACCGAAGTCGCCGCGACCGGAACCGGTTCTGCGACAACGCTT
>Ga0114974_10001338_pt1 | contig 19483 bp, 17 predicted proteins | sample S_130206_EF_Meta_FD_87318 | JGI IMG/M metagenome (GOLD analysis project Ga0114974, IMG submission 87318) | Freshwater microbial communities from Lake Simoncouche, Canada to study carbon cycling - S_130206_EF_MetaG | ecosystem: Environmental > Aquatic > Freshwater > Lake | place: Lake... | reverse complement strand
CCCAAGCCAATGGTGCGGATGCGGCCTTGCTTGATGCCGTCTAAGAGGTGGGCACCAGCTTCAACAATCCCGTTTGGCAGGCCAAGAGCCCGGGCGAAAACGTTGGCACTACCGCCAGGCAGCGTGGCTAGTTGGGTGCGAGGGCCAGGCCCTTGTGAAAGTAAGCCGTTAACCACTTCATTGATGATTCCATCGCCACCCACGGTGATGACTACATCCAAATCCTGAGCGATAGCCTGCCGGCCGAGTTCAATGCCATGGCCGCGATGAGAGGTCGTGACTACCTCCAGATCCAGCGCGTCAGCGAAGGCATGCATCACGAGGTCGGTGAGACGCTGCGAGGTAGTCGTCGCCTGTGGATTGACGATGAGAAGTCCGCGCACATTGGCACCCTAGCGATAGTGCTCAGTTAATTCACGATCCGTAGAGTTGTCTCGTGACTATTCCTCGCCCGTATCTGGTCTTGACCCTCCTTTCTGGGTTAGAGGGCCTAGCGCTTCTCGTGACCGGTGTCGTCGCAGTGGTGAATTCAGTCACCGGATCGAGCTATGGCGCGAAGGGCGAAGATTCATCGGCGATCGTCTTGGAGGTCATCATCTTTTTGGCCTTTGGTCTGGGACTGCTGGTTGTAGCAAAAGGTTGGTATTCGTTACAACGCTGGGCGCGCTCGCCATTTGTTCTGGCACAACTGCTTGGCTTAGCAATTGGCATCTGGTCAGATACCCAGATTGAAATTCGTTTAGTTTTTCTCATTCCGGCTGTTCTTGGCTTGATCGTTACCTTTAGCCCACAAGTACTTCGTGACTCATCGCAGGCGTACAAATCACCAGATTCAGAGTGAGGTGAGCGAGCCCCGCAATGTTGTGAGGGTTCTTGCGAGAATTCGGGAAACTTGCATCTGTGAAATATCGAGTTCCTTCGCTATCTGAGTTTGCGTGAGATTCTCATAAAAGCGAAGGAGAACAACCTTCTGTTCGAGTTTTGGAAGTGCGCGTAAGGCTTGGAGGACTGACTCTCGGCTTTCGAATTCTTGAAGATTTGAGTCTTCTATAGAGCTTTCTACCATTCGAAGGCTTTCGTCATCGGTACTCATCATCGCGCGCGTTTGATTGACCTCAAGAGCTGCTAACACGCTTTCGACACTGATACCCAGGTGCCCTGCGATTGAGGAAATCGTTGGAGCAGTGGCATGGGTTTGGGTGAGCTCATCAATTGCGCGAGATACTTTGAGAGCTAGGTCTTGTAGCCGTCCAGGTATTCGAATACTCGATATTCGATCTCGCAGGTGATGTTGAATCGAACCCCGAATACAGGGCACGGCATAAGTGCTGAATTCGTTACCAAGGTCGGAATCAAAGTGGTCGACAGCAAAGATGAGGCCTTCCATTCCGGCCTGAAGGAGATCTTCAAATTCAGCATGGGAGCGATAGTGTCGAGCAACGTGGTGCACAAGACCGATGTGCGCTGCGATTTCCTGGTCTCTTTCTTGGGTACTCACCTGAGTCTGCTGTTACGCGGCCTCGTTATCTTGCACGTGAACCCTTGCCACCACAGTGAGTACTCCATCGATATTCGAGGTATGAAGTTCATCTGCCAGTGCCGACAAGACTGTCCAGCTAAAAGTATTGGTAGGTAGAGCATCCTCGAGAAGAGTGCGACACTGCACCATGAATTCTAAAGCACCAACTTCTTCGATAAATGTGCAAATAATTTCAGCATCAGCAGGGGCGTTGAGCACTACTTGATTGAAAGCTTCATCAATAGCTAAGCGAACATCTTCTACGCGGTCGTAGGCTAAGTCACATCGCGCAGCAATTGAAGCAGCCAAAGTGCGAGCGAGCACTGCGTAGCCCGGCTCAGCAGGTAAATGAAGCGCAACGGTCACGAAATCCCCCTCGGTCACTGTTCCTTAGCCACACTAGACACATCTTTGCGCGGGTAGCCGTCGCGTGTGAGGGTGTCGCAAAAAAATACCCGCAACACCGAAGCGCTGCGGGTATTTTTTGATTGTGTTATGCGGCTTTGGTTTCCCAGAAGATCACTGCGATTTCATCAATCTTTGCAAGCAATTGATCGGCGACAGCAACATCGACACTGCCCTTGGTACCACCGGCACCAGCAAGCTTGGTTGCCTGGTTGAACAGGTCATTGAGCTGCGGGTACTTCTCGAAGTGTGGAGCCTTGAAGTAGTCAGTCCAAAGCACCCAGAGGTGCTCCTTGACCATCGTCGAACGTGTTTCTTTGATGGAGACAGCGCGAGCCTTGAAATCAGAATCCTCTGAGCCGTGGTACTTCTGCATACAAGCTTTAACCGACTCTGCTTCGAGTCGAGCTTGGGATGGGTCGTAAATACCGCATGGCAAATCGCAGTGTGCGTAAGCCACGTGACGAGGGGTAAACAGACGGGTCAACATGAAGCATCCCTTTCGCTGGAGATTTGAGTGAAGCCTAGTCCGGACCCCGCCTCAGGGATACGCAAGGATGGTCAGGTGTGGGCAATCACTTCTGTGGCGGTGGCAGGTAACTCCATGGAGCCAACCTTGAAATCAGGGGACTGGTGGCTCGTACGCAAGACTCAGAAGATCAAGCCTGGGCAGATCGTGGCCTTTTGGGAACCAAACCGCATTGACCTACTCGCAGTTAAGCGGGTTGATCACCAGGTCGCTGGCTCGTGGTGGATGCTGGGCGATAACCCGCACACGAGTGTCGATAGTCGCTCCTTTGGGCCAGTAGAGCCAAGACACATCGTTGGCCGGTTGCTTTTCAGGTTCCGACCGATGTTCCGTAAGTCATAGCCGTAACACCGGTGCGCCATCCTTCGCGCAGCTAGGCTCCCATTATGTTCGCTGTCTATGCATCCGGCATCAATGCCGACGACCCATTGTCCGTTCTCTCGCTTGGTGAAATTGAGCCGTTGCCGACGCCTCAAGACTGGGTCACGGTAAATGTCAAAGCCGTGAGCCTGAACCACCACGACCTCTGGGCGCTTAGAGGGCAGGCGTTGACGGCTGATCAGGTACCGATGATTCTCGGTACTGATGCAGCTGGGATCACTGAAGATGGACGTGAAGTCATCGTGCACGGTGTGATCGGGGACCCCAGCAAGGGTCGGGGCGATGAGACATTGGATCCCAAACGCTCACTTCTCAGTGAGGTGTACTCAGGCGCGATGGCAGCACAGGTTCGTGTCCCCGCCCGAAACTTGATTGAGAAGCCGGCGGAACTCAGTTTTGAAGAAGCTGCTTGCCTGCCAACAGCCTGGCTCACGGCTTATCGCATGTTGGTCACGAAGTCCGGCGCGCAAGCGGGAGATCTTGTTTTAGTGCAAGGGGCAGCTGGCGGCGTTGCCTCCGCGGTCATCGTGTTGGCAAAAGCACTTGGGTTACGTGTTTGGGCGACATCGCGCGATGAAGCAAAGCGTGAGTGGGCCAAGGCTCTTGGTGCTGACGAGGTCTTTGAGAGTGGCGCGCGTCTTCCGGGCAAGGTTGATGCAGTTATTGATTCCGTCGGCGAAGCAACCTGGTCGCATTCCCTTCGGGCGCTTCGCCCTGGTGGAACGATCGTTACGTGCGGTGCGACCTCTGGTGGCGCTGCGAATGCAGACCTCAACCGGGTCTTTTTCCTTCAGCTCAATATTGAAGGATCCACGATGGGCACAGCTGATGAATTTCGTGGTCTTCTCGGCCTTCTCATCAAGTCAGGTGCACGCCCAGTTATTGATCGGGTAATTCCGATCACCTCCGCATCTGAAGCCTTCGCCGCAATGAACTCTGGCGAATTGCGCGGCAAAATTGTGATGACGCTGAGCTAGTCGTCTTCGTCGTCGTCTTCGTCAACGCGCGCTAGCCAGGTTGCCAATCGCTCGATTGGGGTTTCGAACTCTGGGTTGAGATCAACGAACTCACGCAGACGTTGCGCGAGCCAGTCGATACTCATCTCTTCTTCTCCGCGGCGTCGTTCAAGTTCTTCTATTCCGCGATCAGTGAAATACACCATTAACTCCGCGGTTCGAATGCCTGCTCAACCAAGGCGCGTTGTTCTTCCTCGTGTCGAGCGTGAGTGCCCACAGCTGGAGCTGATGATGCAGCCCGAGTGACGCCCTTGATTGGCCGCTTGAGAATTTCAGGCAAGTTCATCGCCATAAAACTCCAAGCCCCTTGGTTTGCAGGTTCTTCTTGAACCCACCGCAACTCAGCATTTTCCATGCCTTGCAAAGCAAGGGGCAAGGTCTTTGTGGCGATGGGATAGAGGCGCTCCATTCGTACGATGGCTACGTCCTTGACCCCAGTCTTTTCACGATGTGCGACAAGGTCGTAGTAGACCTTTCCGCTGCAGAGTAGGACAGTCTTTACGTCAGCACGGTTTACGGTCTCATCGGCTATTACTGCTCGGAAAGTTCCCGACGTGAAGTCAGCTTTGCTTGATGCTGCTGCTTTTGAGCGCAGCAAAGACTTTGGAGTAAACACCACGAGTGGGCGGGTAAGTTTTCCGTAGACCTTCCAACGCAGTAAGTGGAAGTAGGAAGCTGGAGTCGAAGGTGTGGCCACCGTCATGTTGTCTTGAGCGCACAGTTGGAGAAAGCGCTCAATACGAGCCGATGAGTGATCGGGTCCTTGTCCTTCGTAGCCATGCGGCAACAAAAGGGTCACTGCTGATTGCTGGCCCCACTTTTGCTCACCCGAAGCGATGTACTCATCAATGACGGTTTGAGCACCGTTAGCAAAGTCGCCAAATTGCGCTTCCCACATCACCAAAGCATCGGGACGCGCAACGGAGTAGCCGTATTCGAAGCCCATTGCTGCGTATTCACTGAGTAAGGAGTCATAGATCGACAGTTTTGCTCCGTCGCGGTAACACTGCTTTAGTGGCTTGTATTGCCAGCCGGTGTTGCTATCAACAATGACACCATGTCGATGGCCGAAGGTGCCGCGGCGAGAGTCCTGACCGGCGAGGCGAATGGTTCGTCCCTCGAGCAATAGTGAGCCGAAAGCTAAAGCTTCACCCATTCCCCAATCGATTTCATCTGCGGCAACCATCTGCTCCCGGCGAGCCAACTGTGGTTGCAAGCGGGGGTGAACTGCGAAGTCAGGTGGCATATGTAGCTGTGAGGCGATGACGATGTCGATTTGCTCTTGAGTGATCGAGGTATCAACTTCGTAGGCAGGACGCTGACGGGTAAGTTCGCGGCTCCCTGTTTCAACGATGTCTTGTGCAATGTCACTGAACGCTTGTTCAGGGGAAACTTTCGTCTCTTGGAAGATCCTTTCAAGCTGCGCCTGGAAATGCTTGAGTGCCTCATCTGCTTCTTCCAAGGTGATGTCGCCTCGACCGATCAATGCATCGGTGTAGTGCTTACGCACTGATCGTTTATTGTCGATAATCTTGTACATCAATGGCTGGGTGAGTGACGGGTCGTCACCTTCGTTGTGTCCTCTACGGCGATAGCAAACCAAGTCAATGACGACGTCCTTGTGAAACTTCATCCGAAACGCATAGGCCAATTGCGCAACTCTGACGACAGCCTCAGGGTCATCGCCGTTGACGTGGAAGATCGGTGCTTGGATAGTGAGTGCTACGTCTGTTGAGTAAACTGATGACTTGCTGTAGCGCGGGCTCGTGGTGAATCCGACCTGATTGTTCACCACGATGTGAATGGTGCCTTCAGTGCGGTAACCCTGAATCTGCGACATCTGAAGGGTCTCTAAAACAACTCCTTGACCAGCGAAGGCAGCATCGCCATGCATCAAGATCGGCAGGATTCGATCACGATCCTCATTTGGAAGAAGATCCTGCTTGGCGCGCACGATTCCTTCGAGCACTGGATTAACAGCCTCGAGATGCGAAGGATTAGCAGCGAGATACACATTCGTCGTCGCACCGCTTGGCGCAATGAATTCACCGGTGGTGCCAAGGTGGTACTTCACATCACCGGAGCCCTGAACCATTTCTGGCCCGAAGTCACCTTCAAATTCACGGAAAATCTGCGCGTAAGACTTACCAGCGATATTGGTGAGCACATTGAGCCGACCGCGGTGTGGCATGCCGATGGCTACTTCTTGCAACGAATCCTGCGCAGCGTCAATCAAGATTGCATCGAGCAGCGGAATGAGTGAGTCGCCGCCTTCAAGGCTGAAACGCTTTTGACCGACGAACTTCGTTTGTAAGAAAGATTCAAGTGCGTCGGCTTCGTTGAGTTTGCGCAGGATGCGCAATTGCTCTTCGCGCACTGGGCGCACGAATGCAGTTTCTACCTGGTCCTGAATCCACTTACGTTGATCTGGTTCTTGAATATGCATGTATTCGATACCGATGGTGCGCGTGTATGAGTCGCGAAGCACGTTCAAAATCTCGCGGAACTTCATCAACTGCTGGCCGCCAAAGCCACCGGTAGGAAAAATGCGATCAAGATCCCAAAGGGTCAAACTGTGTGCCATCGTATCGAGGTCAGGATGTGCAGGTTGACGTGTTTCTAGAGGGTCCGTATCGGCAAGAAGATGGCCTCGCACACGGTAGGCATTGATGATTTCTTGCACGCGCGTTGCTTTACTGAGATCGGTTTCATGGTTAGCAGAAATATCCTGCGCCCAACGAATTGGTTCATAAGGAATGCGCATTGAGCGGAAGATTTCGTCGTAGAAACTATCCTTGCCAAGAAGCAATTCATGAATGCGACGCAGGAATTCACCTGACTGCGCACCCTGAATGATGCGGTGGTCATATGTTGAGGTCAGCGTAAGAATTCGAGAAACGCCATTGCGTGCGATGGATTCATCGGACGCGCCTTCCCATTCGGCTGGATAGTTCAAAGAACCAACGCCGATGATGCAACCTTGCCCAGTCATCAAACGGGGAACTGAGAGATTCGTGCCTAGGCCACCAGGGTTCGTAAGCGACATCGTGGTTCCAGCAAAGTCGTCGACCGTCAATTTATTATTGCGAGCCTTACGAACAGTGTCTTCGTAGGAGGCCAAGAATTGGGCAAAGTCCATATCTTGAGCACTCTTAATGCTTGGTACCAGCAGTTGGCGGGTGCCGTCTGGCTTACTTAAATCAATCGCAAGTCCTAGATTGACTTGATCAGTGGACACAAGAGCGGGCTTGCCATCGACCTCGGTGTAACGGCCATTCATTTCCGGCATTTCGCTTGCCGCGCGAATAATGGCAAAACCGATGAGGTGAGTGAAGGAAACTTTGCCACCGCGGGTGCGCGCCAGATGGCCGTTAATGACGGTTCGGTTATCTTCCAAGAGTCGGGCTGGAATAGCTCGGACGCTGGTTGCGGTGGGAACGGTGAGACTGATCTCCATGTTGGTGACAACGCGAGCAGCAGCGCCCCGAAGCACGACTGCTTCAGCATCAGCCGGCTTTGGCGCAGCAATAGGAATCGCGGCGGGGACTGGGGTGTGAACGTTGGAGGCAGGGGAAGAGCTCGGAACAGCTATCGCGGGGGAAGGCATTTGAGTTATTGGCGGTGATGTGTCTTGCACTGCTGATTGTAAGACCTGTGCACTTTCTTGGGCGCGACTTTGAAGCTGGGACGCAGTCGAGGGGGTGTAGTCAGCAAAGAAATCCCACCAGTGCGGATCAACTTTGTTCTTATCCTGCTGATATAGGTCGTACAACTCATCGACGAGCCACTCGTTTGCACCGAATGGGTCCATGGATTCCGTGGCCACTGCCGATCCTCTCGCACCCTGAGGTGCACCTGCCTAGTAAGCGAAGCGCCGATTCTCGTCTAACTGCGCCCTCGTAACAGTAGTCGCTTGGGTGTGGCATGCCCAGATTTGGACAGGGTGGCTCTCGTCTCAATTGCGGCCAGTTTGGCTCTGGAGGTGAGTCGATTTAGAGTTAACCGGTGATTCCCACACGTCTTCGTCGACTCAGTGTCGCTTTTGGCCTGTGTGTTGCCCTTTGCGTTGGCTTGCTTGGGATTGTTGGACCGGCGGAGGCACAGGCTCCTTACCCAGATCCACCAAATATCGCTGGAGTCACTTCAGCTGCGAGTGGTTCGCTACAAGTCGCCTATGTATTACCCACAAATACCTTTAGTTATCCGGTGACCGAAGTGCAGGTCACGACAAATGGTGCAAACACTTGGTCAAGCTGCGGCGCGATAGATGGTCTATGTGTGGTTGGTGGTCTCACCAACGGACTTCGGTATGTGGTCGCGCTTCGCTCAGTGAACTCAGCTGGCCCCGGTCAAGCCAGTGTGAATGGGTCGGGAGTACCCAAGATTCCGACGGCTCAAAACACCGACAAAATCACAAATTTGCCAAGATCTCGGGTAACGGTGACGGCTGCTTTCAATGCCGCGAGCAATAATTTGGGTGTCAATGCTGCGGTGACCCGTGTAGGAGTTGGCACCCTTCCAGAACTGAAATTCAACCGCGATATTCCCAATAAAGCAGTAGTCGAAAGGCATCTGACCGTGTCGGCAACGTCGGATGCAACGGGTGAAACTCACATCGTTCCCGGACGATGGGCTTGGCAAGATGCAAGAACAATCATTTATCGGCCCACAAGCTGGTGGCCAGGTCGCTCCACCATCAACATCACCTCCGATTTGGATTCAACGAATCTAGGACTTTCTGGAGGGTCGACTCTTGTCGGTGGAACGACCCTTGGCACGACGTATAGCTTCAAGACTGCTCGCGCGCTCGTTGGCCGCGTTGATGGAATTTCAGATGTCATGAATGTCTATGTCGATAATAAAAAAGTGAAGGCATTCAAGATTTCCCTTGGTGGGCCAAACTGGCGTACCCGCAATGGCGTGAAAGTTATTAATAATCAGAAGGAACCGGCAAAGACATATACAAGTGTGGCGCTTGGCTTGACTGCACCAGAAGATCAGTACAGCCTCGATGCAAAGTGGAATACCCGATTAACTCCCTCGGGAGAGTTCATGCATGCAGCGCCATGGGCCACAAGCCGGCTAGGCCGCTACAACGGTTCACACGGTTGTACCAACATGCATGAAGAAGACGCCAAGTGGATTTTTGATAACACCATCCCGGGTGATGTATTTATCTACACAAACACCTTGGGTGAAACGGCTCAGCCTGGCAATGGATCAGGTGGACTTTGGAATGTCCCTTGGGCAAGCTGGGTGCGCAAATCGGCGCTAGGTGGGCTGCCATTGCTGCCTGCGAGTCCGACACCATCAATTTCGCCAACACCTACGCCAGCCCCGTCAAGCTCGGTCATTCCTACCTCAAGTCCCACAACCTTGAACACCTGACCTGAACTACTGACAGGATTGAACCATGAGTTTCCTGACCAGAGCCATTGGGGCGTTGGGTCCAAATCGCACGCTCGCGGAACGGGTAGCGCTTTTTGCTGCCGCTGCTGCGGTGGGCCCGTCCTTTGAACCGGGCCTTCAACCCCGCAAGACACTTGATCAAGCAATAGCTACCGGTGTCATTTCTGCAACGACTCTCTCGCTGGTCACAGCTACGCAGAGTTCCATCGATGCGCTGGGTAGCAGTTTGATGCGGACTCGTGGTGTTGATCGCTCTAATGCGACCAGTGCAACGAAGTTGCTCTTCAATGTGGGAACAAACATAGCTGTTGCTGGTGTCACTGAAACGATTGCGCGACTTCTTCCAGCGCACGAAGATGAACAACTACGCAGGGGACTTGCGCGCGTAGCTGCGCAACGATCATCGAAAGTTGCTTTAGCCGGTGCTGGTTTGAGTGCAATCATCGGCACCTTTGATTTGCTGACACAAAAGAGCCCGAGATTGCGTTGGGCGATGGGGGTCCCATTCGCGTTACCTGCGGGAATTGCGGCATCGGCGTTTGAAATTCATCGGGTGCATCAAAATGCGCAGAAATATAATGACACCACAATCTCGAAGGTTTCAACCCGTAATTCAGTTGGTATTGCAATCGGCGTTGGCGCCGGCGTTCTTGCACTACAAGCCGGTGAACGAGCTTTTGCGTCTCAAGTCTCCAAGGCGCTCTTAAGAGTTGCACCGGATTACGACGAAGTGGCAAACCCCATTGGTCACTTGGTAGCGCTGGGCATTCTCGGCGGTGCGCTCACTGCCGGCTATGAATACGCGATTCGACGGGTAGAACAAGGCGGAGCGGCAGTTGAGCCCGCGTATGAGATCCCACCAACGAGTCATTTTGTTTCAGGTGGACCTCAAAGCCTCATTCCATTTGAGACTCTGTCCCGAGAAGGTCGTCGTTTCACCAATATGGTGTTAACGCGCGATGAGATCGAAAATGTTATGGGTTTGCCCGCTAAACAAGATCCCATCCGACTTTTCGTTGGTCTGGATTCATCAAGTGTCATCGAAGAACGAGTTGAGCTACTTATCGATGAGTTGGTTCGCACGAGTGCCTTCGAGCGCGAAGTTTTGTGTTTCGCATCACCGACCGGATCGGGCTACATCAACTACGTACTCGCCGAAGCGTTGGAGTACCTCACTCTAGGTGACAGCGCGATAGCCACGATTCAATATTCGTTACTGCCTTCACCAATGTCACTGAATCGCACGGGTCTCGCAGTCGAGCAAAACCGGGCAGTGATGTATGGGATCACGGGGTACTTGCGAGGCCTTTCACCAAAAAAGCGACCAAAATTCGTATTGTTTGGCGAGAGTCTTGGCGCGCTTACGATGCAAGATATCTGGGAGCATCGCACCGTTGAAGCGATGGAACGAGATTTCATCCATTCGTCAATTTTCCTAGGCACTCCATCAGCCACCGAGTTCGCTAAAGCTTGGCGACTGGATCGAGAAAAGATGGATCCAGAGGGTTTGATGATTGAGCTAGATAATTTTGGTCAATTCATGGACCTACCGGAAGCGCAGCGCAACAATCTTCGCCATTTGTTATTGAGTCACTATGACGATCCAATTCCAAAATTTGGCACGAATCTCTTGCTGCGTCAGCCATGGTGGCTCGGCCCCATCGACGAACGCCCACAAGGCGTACCAAAATCTTCCAGGTGGCGCCCAGGAACAACATTTGTGTTAACGGGTGTAGATCTCATCAACGCTATGGAAGTTATTCCAGGGATCTTCGGGCGTCGAGGACATGATTATCGCGAAGATATTGCTCGCTTTGTTTCAGAGATTTATGACCTTGCTGTGACCGAACCTCAGCTTGAAAAAATGGAATCTGCGTTACGAGATCGAGAACTCAAGTGGGCACAGCGTCGTGTGGTTACTGAACAAGTTGCACGCGCAAAGGAAGCTCTGACTCGTGAGATGAAATCTTGGATCCCAACGGATAATTCCGACATGAGCAGTGGCGATATATGGAAGCAATTGGTTGCCTCAGCACAAGCAGATATTGACGCGGGTGAGGCTGTGCAGCAGCCGTAGGCTTACCAACTGATATTTTTTGAATCTTCCAAAACCCGCTCAACGTAGTTTTGTGTCTCTGGGTAAGGCGGAATTCCGTCGTAGCGGCGAACTGCTCCATATCCCGCGTTGTACGCGGCAAGCGTGTTCTTGAGTCGGTTTCCGCTGACGGACTTCACTAGCTTTCGGTTTTGACAATTAAATTGGGCCGCAGTGGGAATAGCATCTTGCGGATCCCAAATATCAGTTTTCCCGTCGCTGTTGGCATCGATGCCGACTTCTGCCCAAACTCCTGGCATGAATTGGGCGATACCTTGCGCGCCAGCTCCACTTATGGCTAGCGGATCCCAACCGCTCTCGGTTGCAATTTGAGCGGCAAGAATTTCAGCGGGGATAGCAGGGCACCGTTCAGCAGCACTGAGAACCAAGGCCCGATATTGACTAGGAACTTGCACTGGGCCGATCAATCCGTACTTCTTCGCAGCATCGAAGGCCCAGGTCACGGCGGCTATCGAACAAACCACCACGACAGCGATCACGAGGAGGGAACGAAGTCGATGTGATGCGCGCACAAGTGCCACGGTAACCCCCCAAAGTACGGCTGGGCGCGTACGGTAGTCCTGTGGCGGACAAGAGCAAGGGCGAAGTCTCGGACTTTTCACGCCCACAGGTGGAATCCATGTTTGAGCAACGCCTCTCTGAAGCATTCGCAGCCCTTGGAATGTTCAATCTCCTGGTGGTGGGTAAAACGGGAGTGGGGAAGTCGACTTTGGTCAACGCCATGTTCGGAAGCGACGTCGCTCAAACTGGAATTGGCGAGCCGGTGACAAAGGGGCTGACCCATTACGTGCTCCCAGATAGTTTCCTAGGTCTTTATGACGCCGAGGGATTCGAAACGGGTGTAGCAGGTGATGAAATTCTTGAAGGCCTGCGCTCACTTGTGTCGCTGAATGCCACGAAACCCGCGGAGCAACATATTCATGCCGTTTGGTACCTAGTGCGATGGTCGGATCGAAGGTTTGAACAGGCACAGATGAGTTTTGTGAATACGTTGATTGAGCTGAATTTGCCGGTCATCATCGTATTGACACAGGTACCAACAAAAGATGGTCAAATCCATCCCGATGCCCGCGAATTCGCTGATTTCATCGATAGTCTCGAATTAGGCGTAGCCGGATCGGCAGTAATCACAAATGCTCTCGAAGATCAATTCTCAGGTGCCCCGGTCTATGGACTTCAAGCATTACTCAACTCAACTTTTGAGATTGTGCCTCTCGTTGCAGAGAAAGCACTCACTGCAGCCCAGATCATTGACTTAGGACGTAAAAAAAAAGCCGTAGACGCAATAATTAAACAAGCATGCACATTTGCTGTTGGGGTAGGAGCGACTCCAATTCCATTTGCAGACGCGGCTCTTTTGATTCCAAACCAAATTACGATGATTGCTCGCATAACTGCTGCTTATGGGTTGCCGCCAAGTCGCTCTCGAGCAATGTCCGTGGCTGGCTCGATTGTGCTCACTGGCGGCGCCACGATGGCAGGGCGCTACGCAGTTACGGGCTTGCTGAAGTTCATTCCAGGCGGAGCTATTGCGGGGTCCGCCATTTCGGCGACCGTGGCAGGAACTTTGACGAAGGCAGTTGGGTTAGCTTGGTCGCAAGTCTGTGAACTTGCGCTGGGCCTAGATGAGAAGCAACGCGATCAGTTCTGGGCGAGCGGAAAAGTAGCTGAACAATTCCTTGTTTTCTTTAAGCAGAATCCCGGTACGAGGACGTCGCTGATCAGGCGAGTGACAAAACGCGCGTAGTCTGATCAACTAAGAATTCACCGAAGGAGAAATCGTGCGATCCCCGGAAGATATGTATGCAATCCATCAGATGCCTACATTTAAGGATGCTCCGGTTTTGATCCATGCCTTCACCGGGTACGTGGATGCAGGCGGCGCAGTACGCATGATGATTGACCATATTTTAGAATCCTGTGAGCATCATTTGATTGCCACGTATGAAGTCGATGAAGTGATGGACTTTCGTGCCCGGCGACCAATTCTGTCGTATTCAGTTGATCACTTCACTGGTGTGGATATTCCAGCTATTCAATTACACGAAGTTGTCGATGCTGAGGGTACGAAGTTCTTGCTACTCGCTGGCCCAGAACCTGATTACCAGTGGATGCGATTTTTGCAGTCTGTGAGTGGGCTCAGCCATCGAATAGGGGTGCGGCTAGCGGTTGCAGTGTCAGGAATTCCTTGGCCAGCACCACATACGCGCCCACTTGGCATCACGGTCCATGGCTCAGATCCTTCATTGGTTCAAGGCTTTCATTCACAGGTTGGCGATGTCGAAGTTCCGGGCCACATGGGTGCGATGCTTGAGTTCCATCTTGCTCAAGAAGGTTTCGATTCGATGGGCATAACTGCTCAGGTACCGCATTACCTTTCCCAATTCCAGTATCCACAAAGCGCCCAGACCTTGTTAAACAGTTTGAGCATGATCACTGGATTGGCGCTATCCGCTGATGGTCTGGATGTCGCTGCGATGAAGGCTACTGGTGAAATAGCAGAACAGCTTCAAGGTAATGACGAATTCACGACCGTAGTCAGTGCTCTGGAACATCAATACGATCAAACCCACGGGGCCACACAAATTGCTCCGCTCGTGGAGCCGGATCAGATGCCTTCAGGTGACGAACTCGCTGCGCAGTTCGAATCCTTCCTTCGGGATTTAGATGCCGAAGACGGTTCCAAAGAAAATTAGGTTGCGAAGTTATGGTTAGGCATTGAAGTAAAACGGTTCGGAAAATTTACGCGGGACAGACTTTGTCAGGCGAGGGCATCCGACCGTTCAGTAAATAATCGTTCACACTGATGTCAATGCACCGCGATCCGCCACCAAAAGCAGTGTGACCATTGCCTCCATAGGTGAGCAAGGTGCTGGTTGCTAATTGCTTGTGCAAGGACTGAGCCCAAGCGTATGGAGTCGCCGGATCAAATAGTGTGCCAATGATCAAGATGGGTGCGGTTGTTGTACTCGAAACTGCAGCTGGCGCTTTGGTGTCATGTGCAAACCACAGCGAACAGGGCGCATTGCCCCATGACATAGATTTCGCCATTTCAGGGATGGGCGAGGTTTTTGCCCATTGCTTTGCAGCAGATGCAAGACCGGCTACTCCAGGAGTTGCGGGTGAATCCCAGCAATTGATGGCGTAGTAGGCGGACTGCACATTAGAACTAAACGTTGCGGGGCCACTCTGATCAGATCCCATCCACGAAAGTTCAAGTAAGCCAGTTCCGTCACCGCGATAAGCCGACGTCAGCGCCTCGGTGAGGAGCTCCCACATGTCGGTTGCGTACAGCGCTGTGAAAATCGCGCTGGTGCCGAGTGATTGCGTGAGTGGGGATCCATGTTTTGTGGGCAATGGGCGTGAATCTAAACGCCGAAGCAGTGTGTTGACTCCAGACGTGACTCCAACTTGAGTTGTGCCGATCGGACAAGGAGCCTTCGATAAGCATTGTTGCGCGTAATTCTGGAAGGCTCGCTGGAAGCCTTTTGATTGTCCAAGTGAGAGTTGCATTGAGTTGAGGGTCGGATCAACGGCACCATCAAGAACAAATCGACCAACACGATTTGGGAAGGATTGAATGTAAGAGGCGCCAAGGGAGGTGCCGTATGAAAAGCCAAGCCAGTTGAGTTTCTCTTCCCGCAAAGCCGAGCGCAGCAAATCAAGGTCTTGAGTTGCAAAGGGTGTTCCGACTTTTGGAGCTATTCGTGGTGAATATTTCAGACATCCTTGACCGATCTTTCCCGCCGCTTTCATCACTGCTGCAGTCTCAGCCGTAGTGTCAGGCGTGGAATCCATGGAGAGCCATTGGGCAGTTTGTTGAGACGTCATGCACGTGACGGGCGCTGATTTACCCACCCCGCGTGGATCAAATCCGATGAAGTCGAATTCTTTCGCCACGGTTGGGGCGATTTCCTTGGCCACGTACGTGGCGAAATCAAGACCTGGGGATCCTGGCCCACCGGGGTTGACCACAATTGAACCTTGGAAATTGGCGCTCGTGTGCACCGTGCGACTTACCGCGATAGCGATGTCCCCGAGCTCAAGGTTGGAGTAATCCAAGGGAACTCGCAGGCTGGCGCACTGACCATTGGTGCACGCACTCCATTGCAGGTTCTGGTCAAGATAAGGCGTCAGCGGGCTCGTAGCTGAGCTGGACGCGAATGGCATCAGGCTGGACCCAAGGGCGATGACGCTCACGAAGACCAGCCGTTTCATAAGACACACGGTACGTCATCTTGGCCAAGCAAATCCTGGTCCGCGCCGTTTGCTTAAATGACGAGGTGACCAAGCAAACTTTCACTATCGGTGCGCGCTTGGCTGATCATTCCCAAACCACTTTCCTAGGGCGCACGGGCACAATTTCTACTCCCCATGGGCAGATCCAGACGCCGGCCTTCATCCCGGTAGGAACCTTGGCCACAGTCAAAGCCGTGCTGCCTGAATCCATGGACGATCTAGGTGCACAAGCTTTGCTGGCGAATGCCTATCACTTGTATTTACAACCTGGCCCAGATGTTGTGGATGAAGCAGGCGGCTTGGGTGAATTCATGAATTGGTCTGGCCCCACCTTCACCGATAGCGGTGGCTTTCAAGTGCTATCCCTTGGTGTTGGTTTCAAAAAAATCTTGGCTATGGACAGTAAAACTGTGCGTTCAGATGAAGTGATGGCTCCGGGTAAAGACCGGATGGCGCATGTCGATGATGATGGTGTGACGTTCAAATCTCACATTGACGGCTCGATGCATCGATTCACTCCTGAGATTTCCATGCAGGTTCAGCATCAGCTTGGCGCAGACATCATCTTTGCTTTTGATGAGTGCACGACGCTTATGAACACTCGCGAGTATCAAGAGCGTTCGCTTGAACGCACCTTCGCTTGGGCGAAACGTTGCGTTACTGAGCATGAACGCTTAACTCTGGAACGAAGTCACCGGCCTTATCAAGAATTGTGGGGGGTGGTTCAGGGCGCACAATATGAAGACCTGCGCCGGTTAGCAGCCCAACAAATGGCAAGCCTAGATTTTGATGGCTTTGGCATTGGTGGTGCACTTGAAAAAGATGCTTTAGGCACAATTGTGAATTGGGTATGCGAGGAGCTTCCTGAGAACAAACCGCGTCATTTACTTGGCATCGGCGATCCAATTGATTTTTTCATCGCAGTGGAGGCAGGGGCCGACACTTTCGATTGCGTGGCTCCTTCAAGAATAGCGCGTAATGGAACAGTGCTACACCCTGACGGACGCTTCCATGTGACTAATGCGCCATATAAACGAGATTTTGGACCAATTGATGATGAGTGCGATTGCTATACCTGCCTGAATTACACGCGGGCGTACCTTCATCATCTTTTTAAAGCACATGAACGACTCTCAGCAACGCTCACGACCATACATAACGAACGTTTCATCGTGAGATTGATGGATCGCATTCGGGCCAGCATCCCAGCGGGGGAGTTCTTTGAATTCAAAGCAGAGTTCATGGGGCGCTTCGCGGCAAATAGAAACCGCAACACCAGCCATGATGACATCGCGAGCGAGTAAGACCGCAGATCCTGCGGTAGCAATTCAGATTAGGTGGCGGAGTCCAACTCATAGGTGGGTTCGCGACGCTTGATGTATGCAATTACCGGATATGTGATCGGCAGCAAAACCACCTCAAGAAGTGTTTTGTAGACGTAGCCAACAATGACATAGTTTGCGAACTCAGCGCCGGTGATGATGCCATAAAAGGCAATGGTGCAAAAAACTAAGGTGTCGGCAAGTTCTCCCACGACAGTTGAACCGATCAATCTTGCCCAAAGGTGCTTTTCCTTGGTTCGTTCTTTGATCTTGATCAACACGTAGGAATTAAGTAACTGGCCGATGAGATATCCACACACCGAGGCCAACACGATGCGGGGCACAAAGCCGAGAACAGCTTCAAAAGCGGCTTGATTTTCGTACCCATCTGCAATTGGTGAAATTTGCACTACCCAGAAGGTGATCGCGGACAAAATCGCCATGGCAAACCCCAAGATGATGGCTCTGCGAGCGGCTTTCCAGCCATAAACCTCGCTCAGCACATCACCGATGATGTAAGCGAGAGGAAAAAGGAAGGCTCCACCGTCAACGATGGCTGGTCCAAATGAGATGAGTTTGGTGGCTGCAATATTTGAAATGATCAAGATTCCGACAAATACCCCCACGATGAGCGGGTAATAACTTTTCGTCACCGACGCAAAGTGGACTCGGTCTTGTGTTGACACTGTCACGAACCAGCCTTTCTTGATATTTGGTGCCCCCGGCAGGATTCGAACCTGCGACCTTCGGTACCGGAAACCGGCGCTCTATCCCCTGAGCTACGGAGGCAAACGTGTGTCAGGTTAGCAGCGAAGGCAGTTCCTGAGACCATAGGCAGGTGCGCACTCAACTTGTCGCTGTCGCAAAGCCAACTAAAGCTATTTTTGCTGCGTACAGCGGTCACCGAGGTTCGTTGGCAGCCGGAGGCATGGCGTATTTCGTTTTACTTGCCATAGCTCCTGCTGCAGTTGCTATTGGTGCCCTCACGGGGAAATTCATTGGTCCAGCGAACGCACGATCGGCTATCGAAGCCATCCTTGAGCAAATCCCAGGCAATAGCCAAGAATTCAAATCTTCAGTCGACTCGATTCTTAACGTCATGACCAGCGCGTCTACTGGGGTCGTGACCCTGGCCTCAATCATGAGTTTTTTTGTCGCTATCTATGCCTCGTCGAAAGCAATCATGGCCTTACGGATGGCTTTGGATACAGCCTTTGGTTTTGAAGGCGTACGGCATGGCTTAGTGGTGAGGATACGAGATGCGATTTTTACTCTTGTGGGGTTGATTCTGGCCTCCACTCTCGTGTTGATCTTGACTCTTTTGCCGCAGATTTTGCAGCTCTTTGGCGTAACAGATTTCCGTTTGAGCACGGGCGTTGGTTGGTGTGATTGGTTGATTTTCGCAGCCGTGGCGTGGGGGCTGGTGCTTGCTCTATATCGGTGGGCGCCAAGTAGGAAAAGTTCAATGACATGGAAATCACCTGTCGCAATAGCTGTCACTCTTTGGTTGCTAGGGGCAAGCGCAGCCGTCGGAATGTATGTCAGTGTCTCATCGACAATTGGTTCTGCAATTGCTGCCTTTGGCGCTCCAATGATCGTTTTACTTTGGCTCTACTTTTCATTCATAGGATTATTACTAGGAGCTGAGGCACAGGTGTATGCCGCTGTAAAAGGAGAGACAAAAAATGGCTGAGACAGACAAAGGAATCAAACTTTTATCACAGGACCGCTGGGACAGCATCGTTGAAAACTGCATGGTTACGCCAGGGTCGAAAGTTGATCTAGACCAGGATTTTAGTCCATCGACTACTCCGGCTGAGTTCACTAAAGAGAGCAGTGTCGCAGCACTACAACAAGTGATTGACAAGATGACCGTGCTTCAAGACCGCTTTTATGCAGAAAGTTCACGCGCTTTGCTCATCGTGTTTCAAGCGACCGACGCTGCGGGTAAAGATGGCACGATTAAGCATGTGATGAGCGGGTTAAACCCCGAAGGCGTGGAAGTGCACTCATTCAAAGCGCCATCTCATCTTGAAATGGCGCACGATTTTCTGTGGCGCCATCAGGTGGTGTTGCCAGAGCTAGGGCAGATCGCCATCTTTAATCGCTCTCATTACGAAAACGTACTTGTCACCAAAGTGCACCCCAAGCTTATCTGGCCAGCTGCTGATCGAAGCGTCCCTCGGGAGAAGCTATGGAGTCGCAGATATGAAGCGATCAATAATTGGGAACGTCACTTAACCGATAGCGGCACTGTCATCGTCAAGATTTTCTTAAATCTCTCCAAGGATGTCCAGCGTGACCGGTTTTTGCAGCGCATCGATGAACCAGAAAAAAACTGGAAATTTTCACCCGCTGATTTGCATGAGCGGGAGCACTGGAGTGAATATCGCAGTGCTTTCTCAGAGATGCTGAGTCAAACCAGCACAAAGCGAGCTCCTTGGCACGTAGTGCCGGCTGACCGCAAATGGGCAACCCGGTTAATCACCAGCGTCATAATTTTGCGCGCGCTCGAAGAAATCGATCCGCATTACCCACATGTGGATG
>Ga0114974_10001337_pt1 | contig 19492 bp, 19 predicted proteins | sample S_130206_EF_Meta_FD_87318 | JGI IMG/M metagenome (GOLD analysis project Ga0114974, IMG submission 87318) | Freshwater microbial communities from Lake Simoncouche, Canada to study carbon cycling - S_130206_EF_MetaG | ecosystem: Environmental > Aquatic > Freshwater > Lake | place: Lake... | reverse complement strand
GCGACCGACGCACGCAGCTATTTCCGCTGGGCAGGCTGCTGACCTGCACTCGGCAGATTATTCGGCGGCTGGCGCGGCTGCATTTGCTGCTGCGGCACCGGCGGCGGATTGCCTTGCTGCGACACCTGCTCACGCAGAGCCCGACGACGGGCAACTTCCGAAGCCACCGCCTCGAGCCGGCGCGCTTCGTCGGCCGGCGTCGGATTGACCACGACCGCCTGGGTGACGGCCTGCGGGACATTGGACATCTGGGGCGGCGGCGGCGCCATGTTTTGCGCGGCCGAACCGGACGACACGACTTTGGACACACGCTGCGCCAAGGTGAGCGTCCGCCCCTGATGCTCGACCACGAGGGTCTCGCCTTCGGGCACAAACTGTTTGGCCACCACATCGAGCGTGGGGTCGCGCTCATTGAGCTTCACCCACACCCCCGCCTTGCGCGCCGGATCGTAAATACGAAATCGCATCCCCTCCGAGGTCTCCATGAGGCCGCGAAACTCAATCGGCGCACCGACCGCCGGCGCGTTCGCCACCGCCACGGAATGAGGCAAGAACGGCGAGGCAGATGGCTGCGCCGCCGATTCGACTGCGGCCAACCGCGCCAACCCAGCGAGGGCCCAACAACGGAGAGACATCAGGGTGCGGGGAGACATGGCAGAGTTGGGGAAGTGATAGGAAGCCCGCTCGCCGCGTCAAGTGGCGGGAATCTTCGTCACAGCAGCGTTCCGCCCATAATAAAATAGGCCACGCTGAAGTAGATGATCAACCCCGTCACGTCGACGAGCGTCGCGACAAACGGTGCGCTCGATGTCGCCGGATCGAACCCAAGGCGTTTTAGCACCAGCGGGAGCATCGAGCCCATCAAAGAACCCCAGAGCACGATGCCCACGAGAGCGAGGCCGACGGTGAGGGCCACAAGCATCCAGTGGGGTCCGTAAACGGTCGAGAACATGGACCAAATCGCGATGCGTAAAAATCCAATCGCACCAAGAATCAAACCCAAGGCTGTGCCCGCAGCGAGCTCGCGGCGCATAATCCTCCACCAGTCGCGCAGACGGAATTCCCCCAGCGCCAGCGCACGGATCACCAGCGTTGCCGCCTGCGAACCCGCATTGCCGCCGGAACTGATCACCAGCGGAATAAAAAGCGACAACACGATCGCCTTCTCCAATTCCCCCTCGAAATAACCCATGGCCGTCGCGGTCAACATTTCGCCCAAAAACAGCACGACCAGCCAACTCGCGCGTTTTTTCACCATCCGCGGCAGCGCGATGGTCGTGTAGGGTTGATCGAGAGCCTCGCTGCCGCCCAGCTTCTGAATGTCCTCTGTCGCCTCTTCATCCGCTACGTCGAGCATGTCGTCGACCGTCAAAATACCGATAATTTTTCGGCCTTCGTCCGTGACCGGCAACGCCACGCGATCGAATTTTCTGAACAGCCCCAGGGCCTTCTCCCGGTCGTCCATCGGCGAGAGCATGGTAAAATTGCCATCGAGGAGCGCCGCCACCTTGGAGTCCGGCGCCGCGAGCAGGAAACGCCGCACCCGCACGTCGTCGATCAGCTGCCCGGCAGCATCGACCACATAGACCATGTTGAGCGTCTCGCGGTCGTAGCCGTGCTCACGAATGTAATCGAGCGCCTCGCGGACACTCCACTCGGCGCGGATCGCGACAAAATCCAGCGTCATCATCCGCCCAACGCTGTGCTCCGGATACGCGAGGAGCGCCTGTGCGACCTTGCGCTCGTCAGGGGTGAGCATCGCCAGCATCTGCATGGCCACGTCGAGCGGCAGTCCGTTGAGAAACGCGGTGCGGTCATCGGGGGGCAGCGCGTTCAGCAACCCCGCCGCCTGCTCCTGCGTAACCATCTTCAGTAATTTTTTCTGCGCCTCGAGCGGTATGTAGCTAAAGATCGCGGTATCGAGCTCGCGCGAACCCACGCGAAACAGCGCAGCCAATTCTTCCACAGAGAGCTCGGCGATCAACGGCGCCAGATCGGCGGGCAGCCATGGCTCCAGATATTTTCTCAGAGCGCCGAGATCCTTGCGGGCGATGAGCGCAGTTATTTCGGCTTTGACGTTGGGCTGAGCGGACATGGCCCGCAGACACGCACACGACTCCAAAGGTTTCAATCTTCGGCAGCCCGACGTCTCCACATTTTTCCGCCTTGGAGCTTTTCCTTTCTGCTGCCAGCAACTCTCACGTGAGCCGATCTTTTCTTTCCTTCTGCACCGCCGCGCTTGCTCTCCTCGCTCTCGCCGCATGCTCGCGCCCGAAGCCCGCCGGCTGGCAGGGCTACCTCGAAGGTGACTTCGTCTACGTTGCCTCGCCGCTCGCCGGCCGACTGGAAACGCTCGCGGTCATCAAAGGTGCGCGCGTCGCCGCCGACGCCCCGCTCTTCACCCTCGAACGCGGCCAAGATCTCGCCGCCCAACGCCAGGCCGCCGATCAACTTCGTGCGGCGCAAGCCCGCCTCGCCGACCTGCAAAAGGGCTCGCGCCCCAGTGAACTCGCCACCCTCGAAGCCCGCCTCGCCCAAGCACGTGCCAGTGCCGAGCTCTCAAAACTCGAACTCGCCCGCCAAGAAAATCTCTTCCAGACGAACGTCATTGCCGCCGCCGACATCGACCGCGCCCGCCTCACCCACGAGCGCAACACCCGCGCCATCGACGAACTCGCTGCGCAACTCACCACCGCCGGCCTCGGCGCCCGCAGCGATGCCCTCGCCGCCGCCGCCGCCGAGGTCAGCGCCGCCACCGCCGCCCAGGACCGCACCGACTGGAACGTCACCCAAAAGTCCCAGTCCGCGCCCCGCGCCGCCCTCGTCTACGACACCCTCTACCGCGAGGGCGAGTTCGTCGCCGCCGGTCTGCCCGTACTCGCACTGTTACCGCCGGAAAACCTCAAAGTTCGTTTCTACGTCTCTGAGTCCGACTTCGCCGCCCTCAAAGCCGGCGATACCGTGCGTGTCGCGCTCACCGGCCACGCGCCGCTCGCCGCCCGGATCAGCTACCTGTCGCCGAGCCCCGAATACACGCCGCCGATCCTCTACAACCGCGAGAACCGCGCGAAACTCGTCTGGCTCGTCGAAGCCGTTTTCGCCGACCCCTCAGTCACCCGCGATCTCCATCCGGGCCAACCCGTCGACGTGCAGCACTAAGGCGGCGCTCTGACCCGCCCGCCGCGCCACCGTCGCCATGTCCGCCAAACCCGCCGCCTCCCCGGGCTCCGACTTCGCGATCGACGTCACCGGCGTCACCAAGCGTTTCGGCTCCAAGACCGTCGTCAACGCCATCGATCTCCGCGTACGCCGCGGCGAAATCTACGGCTTCCTCGGCCCCAACGGTAGCGGCAAGACCACCTTCATCCGCATGCTCTGCGGCCTGCTCACCCCCGACGCCGGTACCGGCACGTGCCTCGGCTACGACGTGCGTGCGCAGCAGTCCGACATCAAACGCCATGTCGGCTACATGACGCAAAAATTCAGTTACTACGAGGACCTGAGTATCCGCGAAAATCTCGATTTCATCGCGCGTCTCTACGATCTCCCAGACCGCCGCGCCGCCGTGCAGCGCAGCCTCGAACGCCTCGGCCTGGCCAATCGTAGCCACCAGCTCGCCGGCCAGCTCTCCGGTGGCTGGAAGCAACGCCTCTCCCTTGCGGCCTGCCTGATCCATTCACCACAACTCCTTCTCCTCGACGAACCCACCGCCGGAGTCGACCCCAAGGCCCGCCGCGAGTTTTGGGATGAGATTCACCGCCTCGCCGCCGAGGGTCTCACCGTGCTCATCACGACACACTACATGGATGAAGCCGAGCGCTGCCACCGCCTCGCCTACCTCGCCTATGGCAAACTCCTCACCCACGGCACGCTCGACGACGTGCTCGCGAGTGTGCGCCTCACGACCTGGACCGTCACCGGTCCCGACCTCCTCGAACTAGCCAAAAAAATCCGCGGCCTGCCCGGTATCGAACAAGTCGTCGCCTTCGGGACGACGCTCCACGTCAGCGGACGCGACGCCGCCGCCCTCGAAGCCTCGCTCACTCCCATCCGCGATCCGCGCCACGAATGGAATAAAATCCGTTCCGGCCTCGAAGACGTGTTCATCAGTTTGATGGACTCCGCGAAAGATAATTTCGCATGAGTGCGTCCCGCTTCACGCTCCATCGCCTGTGGGCCATCGTGCTCAAGGAGTTTATCCAGATGAAACGCGACCGCGTGACGTTCGGCATGATGGTCGGCATCCCCCTGATGCAGCTCATGCTCTTCGGTTTCGCGATCAACTCCGACCCCAAGCACCTCCCCACCGCCCTCCGCGCCGCCGACCAGGGACCGTTCGCCCGTACCCTCGTCGCCGCGCTACGCACCAGTGGTTACTTCACACTCACGCACGAAGCCGCGACCGAAGCAGAGGCCCACCGCCTCCTGCAGCTCGGCGAAGTGCAGTTCGTGATTAATATCCCCGAAGATTTCTCCCGCCGTCTCCTCCGCGGCGAGCGCCCCTCGCTACTCATCGAGGCCGATGCCACCGATCCATCCGCGACCGGCCCCGCTCTCAACGCCGTGCGCGCCATCGCCGACCACGTGCTCGACCGCGACCTCACCGGGCCGCTCGCGCGCCTCCGCGCCAAAGCCGGCCCGATCGATCTCCAGCTCCACGCCCACTACAACCCCGAGAACATCACCCAATACAACGTCGTCCCCGGCCTCATGGGTGTCGTGCTCACGATGACAATGGTTATCATCACCGCTCTCGCCATCACGCGCGAACGCGAACGTGGCACGATGGAGAACCTGCTCTCCACGCCGGTCCGCCCCTTCGAGGTCATGCTCGGGAAAATCCTCCCCTACATCGTGGTCGGCTACATTCAGGTGACGCTGATTTTAGTCGCTGCCCACTGGGTATTTTGTGTGCCGATGATGGGCAGTCTGCCGCTGCTCTACGCCGTGTCGCTGCTCTTCATCGCGGCGAACCTCGCGATGGGTATCACGTTTTCCACGATGGCTAAAAATCAACTGCAGGCCGTGCAAATGGCTTTCTTCTTTTTTCTCCCGTCGATCTTGCTCTCCGGCTTCATGTTTCCCTTTCGCGGCATGCCCGAGTGGGCGCAATGGATCGGCTCGATTCTGCCCAACACCCACTACCTCCGCATCGTGCGCGGCATTTTGTTGAAAGGAAACGGCCTCGCCGAAATCACCCCGCACCTCTGGCCGCTCCTCGCGTTCCTCGTCGTCGCCATGGCCATCGGCGTGAAACGCTACCGACAGACGTTGGATTGAGGTAGGGCTGCCGCTTGTCGGCAGGCCGCAGCCCGGCGCAAAGCTCCCAAGCCCTTGACCCCAGTGCGGTGAGTAATACTACTCTTACTCGCCATGCAGACCCTCGCCGTCAGCAAACTCACCAGCAAGAGCCAGGCGACCATCCCCGGACGCGTGCGCGAGAAACTGCGGCTCAAGCCGGGCGACTCCATCGCGTTCAAGTTTCGCGATGGCCACATCTTCCTCCAGAAAGCCCGAGCCGCCGACCACGTGTTCGCCAAAGCCGTCGCCGATACTCTGAGCGACGAGTGGCATTCGGCCAACGACGAGCGCGCCTACCGTGACCTTTAAGGCCTTCGAGGTCGTCGTCGTCCCGTTTCCATTCGCGGACAGCGCCGCGACCAAGCGCCGGCCCGCGCTTGTGCTTTCTGCGCAGGGCTTCAATGACCGCTCCGCGCACCTCGCGCTAGCGATGATCACGAGCTACGAAAACCGTGGGTGGCCGCTTGACGTGACACTGCTCGACCTCAAGGCGGCCGGGCTAAGTCACCCTTCGGTGGTGCGCATGAAAATTTTCACCCTCGACGAACGCTTTGTGCTGCGGAAGGCAGGTGCGCTGGCCGCTCCTGACCGTGCAGCCGTCCGCCGCGCGCTGGCGATGCTGCTGCCAGCGGATTGAAATGCCACGGGCATTCCAGCCCGGGTTGCTCCGCCCACCCATGGGGCAATCCTCGATTGCCGGCGGGCCGCTGTTCCGACGAAACGGCGGTTGCCACCCGAAAACCTGCGGATACGCCGCTGGAGCGGAGCTCAGCCCTTGCCGCCCACCAACGCCTTCGCCACCGGTCCTTCGAGGTGCATCACCGAGGTCGGATACGCGAACGACAACCTCCGCGCCGCCACCGCGCGCATGATCGCGAGATTCATCCGCTGTTTGAGCGCAAAGCCTTCTTTCAAGTCAGCGCCGCGGCTCGCATAAACCACCCAGACATCGAGCGACGAGGCGCTCAGATCGCGAAAAAAAACCATCACCGAAGTCGGATCGACCTCAGACTCTGCCAACAAAATCCCGCGGAAGTCTTCCACGATCACCGCGAGCTGTTCCGACGTCGTGTCATAGGTCAGCCCGATCACTTGCTCCACGCGCCGCTGCGTAAAACGCGAGAGATTCACGATCGCCTCGGACGACACCAACTTGTTCGGCATCACGACGAGCGACTTGTCGATCAGTCGAATCTTCGTCGAACGCAGACCGATGTCCTCAACCGTACCAGTGTGCGTACCAATCTTCACCGTCTCGCCAATTTTGAAGGGTTGATCGATGGCGACGACGATGGAGCCGAAGAGATTAGCGATCGTGTCTTGCGCGGCGAGCGCGAAGGCCAAGCCGCCGATGCCGAGGCCCTGCAAAATCGTCGAGACGTTATAGCCGAGGCTCTGAACCGTCATCAACGTGCCCACGACCACAAACACCGCGATGAGCGATTTCTTGATCCACGGCATAAAGGCCGCGATGCCCATCTGTTTCACTTTCGCGATCTCGGCCGCGTGTTCGATGATCGCGTCGAACGCCCGCAACAGTCCCCAGAAAATCACCAACGAAAACGCGACCGTCGAGCCCGCCGCGATACTATGGTCCGCGGTCTCGGAGAGCTTCAGCACCTTCAGCGCCGCAAAAATACCCGTGACCATCACGAACGCCGCGACGGGCGATTCCATCGCCGGGAAAAGTTTGTCGTCGAGCGTAGTCTCGGTCTTCGACGCGAGCTTCTTGAGCTGGTTGAAGAAAATCGTCGTCAGAAACCGCCGGAGCAGAATCGCGCTGACGATAAAGACCCCACTGATCACATAGTGTGTCGCGGTATTGCCGCTGCTCGTCACGTTGAAGAACCGCAGGAATACATCGACGATATGCTCCAGCAAATCGGGAGTCCGCACGTCGGCTTGGCCGGTCGCCCCTGTGGCGACGAGGGCGGTGCGGACCACCTCCGCCGCGTCGGTCGTCTTAGCCGGCTGGGCCACCGCGCCGAGGGTGGACACAAGCAATGTCAGCATGGAAAACCAGAGTCTAAAAATGCGTTTCATCGGAAGGCCCCGACTCAACGGCCCGCCTCCGGCGTGTCAAAGCGGTTTGCCGGTCGCAACCACACTCCCCGCTTGCCCGCCGAGCCGGCCTCCCGCCAATCTCTGCGACCATGTTCATGTTCCTCGCCGCCATCGACGCCATGCCCCTATGGGCTTGGGGTGCATTTTTTCTGTTCATCACCGCCATGCTCGCGCTCGACCTGGGCGTGTTTCAGCGCGACTCGCACGTCGTCTCCATGAAGGAAGCGCTCGGGTGGTGTGCGGTCTGGGGCGCCCTCGCACTCGCGTTTGGCGGCGGCGTCTGGCACTTCCGCGGGCCCGAACTCGGCCAACAGTTTCTCGCCAGCTATCTCATCGAACTCTGCCTGAGCGTCGACAACGTCTTCGTCTTCATTTTGGTCTTCGCCTACTTCAAGGTCGCGCCGAAATACCAACACCGCGTGCTCTTTTGGGGCATCATCGGCGCGGTCGTCATGCGCGCGGTCTTTATTTTGGTCGGAGTGAGCGTCATCGCGCGCTTTCACTGGGTGCTTTACATTTTCGGCGCCTTTCTCGTCTACACCGGTGTAAAAATGGCCCTGCCCAGCAAAGACGCCGAGGTCGACCCCGAGCACAACGCCGCCGTCCGCCTCTTCCGCCGCTTCTTCCCGGTCGCGCCCGCCAACGACCACGGTCATTTCTTCACCGTCCACCAAGGCCGCCGCATGGCCACGCCGTTGTTCATTGTGCTGATCGTCATTGAAACGACCGACATGGTCTTCGCGCTCGATTCCCTGCCCGCCGTCCTTGCGATTACCAAGGACAGCTTCGTCGCGCTCACCTCGAACATCTTTGCGATCCTCGGCCTGCGGTCGCTCTACTTTGCCCTCAGCGGCGTTATGGGGCTCTTCCGTTTCCTCAAGGTCGGCCTCTCCGTGATTCTCGTTTTCATCGGGGTAAAGATGCTGATCGAACACTGGGTAAAGATCACGACCGGCACCTCGCTGTTGGTCATCGGTGCCGTGCTCACGACCTCCGTGCTCATGTCGTGGCTGATTCCTGCCCGGAGCCCCGAGGCCAAGAAGTAGCGAGCCTCAATCATGACGACCGCTCAGTTACTCGCCAATTTCCTGAGCCCGCCGATTCTGTTTTTCCTGCTCGGCCTGAGCGCGACCTTGGTGCGGAGCGATCTCGAGCTACCGTCCCCGCTACCGAAAATTCTTTCTCTCTACCTGCTGCTAGCGATCGGTTTCAAGGGCGGCGCGGAGCTCGCCCAGAGCGGTCTCTCCGCCCAAGTCGCCCTTACGCTCGGCGCTGCCATCCTCACTGCTCTCATCGTGCCGATTTACAGTTTCTATCTTCTGCGGCTCAAGCTGGATGTGCCCAATGCCGCCGCCATCGCCGCGACTTATGGCTCAGTCAGCGCCGTCACCTTCATCACCGCTGCCGCCTTCCTCGATGCCACGAAGACGCCCTACTCGGGCCACATGGTCGCCGCGATGGCGCTCATGGAATCGCCCGCGATCATCATCGGCGTGCTCTTCGCCCGGCTAGCGTCCCGCTCCTCCGGCACCGAAGCCACCGACTGGGGACATCTCCTGCGTGACGCCTTTCTCAACGGCTCAGTTTTCCTCCTCCTCGGCAGTTTGTTGGTCGGCGCCATCACCGGCAACCAGCCCGGCGCCGCCGCCCTCAAGCCTTTCACGCAACAACTCTTCCCCGGCGTCCTCGCCTTGTTCCTCCTCGACATGGGTATCGTCGCGGCCCGGCGCTTGGGCGATCTTCGCCGCGCCGGACTGTTTCTCGCTGCCTTCGCGGTGCTGATCCCGCTCGCCAACGCCGCCCTCGGCCTCGCCGCCTCCCGCCTGCTCGGCCTCGCCCACGGCGACGCGTTTCTCTTCGTCATTCTTTGCGCCAGTGCGAGCTACATCGCGGTCCCGGCCGTACTGCGCGTCGCCGTTCCCGAAGCCAACCCGAGTATCTACGTGACCATGGCCCTCGCGCTCACCTTCCCTTTCAACATTCTCCTCGGTCTCCCGCTCTACAAATGCGCGGTCAGCGCCGTCATCGGCCCGTGAATCCCCCACTTCATGCAAGCGCTCAAGAAAATTGAAATCATTCTCGGTGCCCCGGATTTGCATCGTCTCACCCGTCTCCTCGAAAAACACGGCCTCGCCTACACCGTCTACCGTCACGTGACCGGTCGCGGCGACCGCGGCGTGCGCGGCGATGACGACCTCACCGGCGTCTTCAGCAATATCTGTCTCATGACCGCCTGCCCCGCCGAACAACTCTCCGCCGTAGTTGAAACGGTGCGCCCACTCCTCAAAAAGACCGGCGGCCTCTGCCTCGTGAGTGACGTGCAGAGTGTGATGCATTGAGCCGGTAGCCGCTGCTACTCCATTAACCGTGCCGCCCACTCCGGCCGCGACAAAGGTCGCGCCCGCCACCTGCCAAAAACCCGGTAGCGGCACCGCGCCACCAACCGATAGCCCGCATCGCGCCATCCCGACGGAAACACCGCGAGCACTCCGGCCAAGATCCGCGCCGGTCCACCCACCGCGCGCAGCGCCGCAATCACGCCGTCGGTCCGCAGGAGAAAACTTTTCCCCTCACGCCGACCCCACTCCGGTACGAACACCAGCGAATCAAAATCCTCCGTCGGCAATCCGTTCGCCCGCAAAAAACTCTGCGCCGCCGGACCCTGCAGCGGCCCAAACTTCAACCGACCTCCGCGGTCGATCCACAGGAGTAACCGCACAATCCGATTGCACAGCCCGCACGCGCCGTCGAAGAGCAGCACCGGACCGGCAGCGGAAAATTCAGGTGATGGCACCATCGCGAGAACGCCCACCATGCGCCAACTCCACCAAAAAGAAAGCTTCCCGCTCCCGCATCGTCTCGCCGGCACGGTCCTCGCCACCCCACCGCGATCCACCTCCCCATCGAAAACTCCCTCGACGCCTTGTGCAATGCACCACACGGTTCCATCTCACATCCCGAGCAGCACAGAAACTGCTGTCGCCGCTCGAACGGCCAACCTGATCCACCACCGACCCGCCATGAACATCATCACCTGCCCTTCGGCCCGCCTCCCACTCGCCCTCTGTGCCCTGATCACCGGCGCGCTACTTTCACCACTCGCCGTCGGCCAGACCGCACCGACCACGTCGTTGCCGACCTCAACCTCAGCGGGGAACTCCGCCAAGATGGACGAAGCCGTCACACTCTCCGTCTTCACCGTCTCCGAGGAAAAAGACCTCGGCTACGAGTCCATGCAAACCACCTCCGGTATGCGCACCGCCCAGGAGCTGAAGAACGTCGCCAACTCGATTTCGATCATGAACGCGCAGTTCATCGAGGACCTCGGTCTCACCACGATGGAGGAGATGTCCACGTGGATGGTGTCCGGCGAATCCAATCCCGACCCCAACGCCCTCGTGCAAAGCCGCGTCATCCTCCGCGGCGTCCCCAACGCCTACGCCCTCCGCAACGGCTGGATCTGGTATTCCCCGATGGACGCGTTCTCGACCGAAAAGGTCGAAGAGCTGCGCGGCCCCAACGCGTTCCTCTACGGCGAAGCCGACGTCGGCGGCGCCAACAACCAGATCACCAAACGAGGCCTCCTCAGCCGCGACCTCACCCGCGCCAAAATCATGGCCGGCAGCGACAACCTCTTCCGCGCGGAGGTCGACTTCAACCGCCGCCTGATCCGCGACAAACTCGCGGTCCGTCTCTCGGCGGTGAATAGCCACAACGATTCGTGGATCGACAACGTCCGCCGCGATTTCCGCGGTATCTACAGCGCCATTACCTACCGCCCAACGCAGCAAACGCTCATCACAGTGATGGCCGAACACGACCGCACCGCCGCCGTCCTCTCGCAAGGCATGATGATCGATGCCTTTTCCCGCACCGCCACCGCCACGCTCGGCGCCGTCGGCTATCTCTACAACACGGGCCTCGGCACCGGCTACCGCGCCCAGGGCCGCGTGATCAGCACCGGCGCGGGTATCGTGGTTGTCGATCCCGACCTCATTTCCAAACGCACTCAGACCAACGGCCCCAACGCCACCTACAACAACGCGACCACCTCCGTCACCCTCGAGGTCAACCAAGACATCGGCAAAAATCTCCACCTCCAGCTCAGCGGAAACTTCTACCAACAAAACCTCGAGAGTTGGGGCGCCAGCGCCCGCAATATCACGCGCGACCGCAGCCCGCTCCTCGCGAGCGGCCTGCCCAATCCGTATTTCAACGAGCTCTATACCGAGTATTTCCGCACCCATGCCTACAACGGCAACACGGTGCGCGATATCCGCCTCTCCGCCGTCTACGACCTGAACTTTAGTTGGATGAAGCAACAGTTCATCGCGAATGTGCAGCAACACCAAGACACCCCGGGCCAAAAGAAGGCCAAATACGCCGAGTATCTCGACCCCACGAATCCCAACTGGGTCGGCACCATCAATCCTGCGATCACGCAGGCCGCGTTCGTCGCCAACCGCACCGTCTTCACGAACAACCGTTTCACTCGCCGCTACTATCTGCGCGACGGCCTCGATTCCGCTCGTACCGCCGACCTCGGCCCCGTTCCCGGCGTCTCCGCCTACTATCCCGATTTGTCCAACGCCGTCGCCGCTACCGGTCAGTTCATCGACCGCCGTTTCTACACGCCGTCGTGGGGCGTCGGCGCTTCCGGCTCCTACTTCAAGGATCACCTCTTCACGATGGTTGGCTACCGTCAGGACAAATTTAACATGAAGACCACGCGCGGCATGGTGCGCGCACAAAAGGAGTGGGAAGTCGATTACATCGAAGCGTTCAACACCCCCGCCCAACAATTCGTGCGCTACAAAGTCGACGGCGCCAACTACGGCGGCGTGCTCCGCTTCAACGACATGTTCGCCATCGGCTACAACTACGCCCAGTCGTTCCGCATCTCCGTCGGCCAAGGCAACGCGACGTTCAACGCCGGCGAACTGTCCAGTATCCCGGTCGGCGAGGGCCGCGATATCTCCGCCCGCTTCACGCTGCTCCAGGGCAAACTCGAGCTGAACTACGTCAATTATAACAACTTTACGCCCAATGCCCGCTTTGCCGTGCCGGGCGTGACCGCTGCGTTTCGCGACGAGATGGCCACTAACTTCGGCAGCGGGTTCGACGTCACCGCCACCGGCGACTACCAGACCACGCGCACCAAGGGCAACGAAGTCGCGGCCATCGCCAACCTCACCCGCAACTGGCGCCTCAGCGCTTCTTATTCGGACAACGACGTCGCCAACGTCGACCGCGTGCCGATCCTCAAAGGGTTTCAGGCCGAAGGCAAAGCCCTCAATAAACCCACGCCCCTCCTCAACGATCTCATCTCTACCGTCCCCGAAGGCGTACCCAACGGCGGCTTCACCAAGGCCCGCGGCAACCTCGTGAGTCGCTACGTCTTCTCCCAAGGCGCGCTGAAGGGCTTCGCGATCGGCGGCGGTGCCAACTGGCGCCTGCGCACCTACCGCGGCGCCGTCAATCTCACCGGCGCCGCCGGCGCGGCGTCGACCAATCTCTACTCGCCCGCCTACACGCTCTACAACGCGTTCTTCAGCTACAACCGGAAAGTCCTCAACCGTAACACGACCTTCCAGCTCAACGTCGATAATCTCTTCGACAAAGACTACTACCGCTCCGCCGCCATTGGCTCCGCTTCGTGGGGCGACCCGCGCTCCTTCCGTCTGACAGTCTCGACCGACCTTTAAGACCAATCGCTGCAGTCGGCACGACGGGCACGCTCGGAGCGGCGGGTGCAGTCGGAGCCCCTCCCTCCGAACATTTTCTGGCGAGTCTGCCGGAGCTCCGCCGCAAACGTCTCGCGATCCGTCATCGGATCAGGGAGAGGCCCGAGTTCATCGGCGGTGTCCACACGCTCACGTGTCCGTCGGTCCCTGTGCCGGCTCATCCGGGAATTTTCGTCGCGACTCCGCGTCGCTCGTGGTCTCTTCTCCGGTTTTTCGCATGATCTTCGACTTCGATACCGCCATCCCTCGCGCCCACAGCGACTCCCAGAAATGGCAAAAATACGCCGGCCGCGATATTCTGCCCATGTGGGTTGCCGACATGGATTTCAAGTGCCCCCCCGCCATCCTCGCCGCCCTTCACGAGCGCGTGGACCACGGCCTCTTTGGCTATTCGCGGCCCGTAAAGTCCACCGTCGACGCCGTCGTGGCCGCCATGGAGCGCAACTACGGCTGGAAAATCGAAGGCTCCTGGATAGTCTGGCTCCCCGGCCTCGTCGTCGCCCTCAACGTCACCGCTCAAGCCTTCGCCGAACCCGGCGACGAAGTCCTGACGCTCTCGCCCGTCTACCCACCGTTCATGTCAGCGCCGAAAAATTCCGCGCGCGCTTCCGTGCACGTACCCTTCGAACTTCAGGCCGGAGCTTGGACCATTAATTGGGACGCCCTCGAACGCGCCGTCACCCCGCGCACGAAACTCTTTTATCTCTGCAATCCCCACAATCCGATCGCCCGCGTCTGGCGCCGCGAGGAACTCGTGCGCCTCGCCGATTTCTGCGTGCGTCACAATCTCGTCCTCTGCTCCGACGAAATCCACTGCGACCTCATCCTCGATCCGGCGCTGAAACACATTCCCACCGCACTCCTCTCACCCGAGATCGCCGCCCGCACCATCACGCTGATGGCCCCGAGCAAGACCTACAACGTCCCCGGCCTCGGCACCTCGTTCGCCATCATCTCGGACGCCGCGCTACGCACCCGCTTCGTCCGCGCCACCGCTGGCATCGTCGCCGAAGTGAACAATCTCGGTTACGTCGCCTGCGAAGCCGCCTATCGCGACTGCGAGCCTTGGCGCCAAGCCCTCCTCGCCTACCTCCGCGGCAACCGCGACCTCCTCCTCACCACCGTCGCCCGCGATCTCCCCGGTATCGTGATCGAGGCCCCGATCGAGGCCACCTACCTCGCGTGGCTGAACGTCTCCGCGCTGGGTCTCGCGGACCCCATCGCACACTTCGAAAAACACGGCGTCGGTCTCAGCGAGTGCGCATATTTCGGTGCCGCTCGCGGCACCTATGTCCGGATCAACCTCGGCTGCACGCGCGCCACCCTCACCGCAGCGCTCCACCGCATGAAGCTCGCGCTCGCCGCCCGTTGAAGCGCCCCTTTAATCGATAACCCAATCGGTCACCGTCGCCACTTCGGCCCGCCCCCAGTATCCGTTTTTTCTTCCCGCTCAATCCCGTGCGCCGTCTCGCTCGTATCCTCTTTTTCACTGCGACATTCACCGCCCTCGCTCTCGCGATCCGGCAAAACGGCTCGCTCCCCGCACGTGTCGCCACGCACTTCGGCGCCAACGGGCAACCCAACGGCTGGATGTCGCGCGATCACCACACCGTCGGCCAAGTGGCTATTTCGCTCTTCATCGGCGGACTTTTTTTCGCGCTCACCCTCTATCTGCCGCGCGTGCCCGTGCGTTTCGTCAACGTGCCCCACCGTGACTACTGGCTCGCTCCGCAACACCGGGCTAAAACCTTTGCGTGGCTCGCCTCGATGCTCTGTTGGCTTGGCGCCCTCCTCCAGGGCTTTCTCGCCTTTATATTTCACGAAGTCTGGCGCGCCAATCTCCTCACGCCGCCCGCGCTGCGCCTCAATTCCCTCTGGCTCCAGCTGAGCCTCTTCATCATCACCGTCGGCCTCGTCATCACGCTCCTCTTCCGCTTCCGCCGGCCGACGGGCGGCCGGTCAGGCCGTTGACACTCCGATCCGTACCTCCACGTTGCGCGCCTGACGTCCAGGTGGGGACCACACCTTGCTCGGCATGATTGAGACCAGACATTTCCGCCCGTTACCCATCTTGCCTGCCGCCGTTTCACCTTAGCCGCTGACCATGCGCCTCGGTCCCTACGAACTTTCGTCCAATCTCTTTCTCTCGCCGCTCGCGAGCTACACCAATTTGCCCATGCGCGTTACCGTACGCGAGCTGGGCGGACTCGGTTGGGCCACTACGGATCTCGTCAACGCCCGTTCACTGCTCGAGCGCAACCCCACCGCCCTCAAGCTCGTCGCGTCTTCACCCGAGGATCGCCCGATGGCCATCCAGCTCTTCGGCAGCGTGCCCGAGGAAATGCGCGACGCCGCCGTGATGTGTCAGGAACTCGGCGCCCAATCCGTGGACATCAACATGGGTTGTCCCGTGAAAAAAGTGACGAAGATCGGCGGCGGCTCCGCCATGATGACCGAACTCGACAAGACCGCCGCGCTCGTGCGTGGCATGATCAACGCCGTAAAAATCCCCATCACGGCGAAAATGCGCCTCGGTTGGGACGAAGAAAATCTCACCGCGCCCGACCTCGCTCGGGTGCTCGAAGGCGTCGGCGTCGCGGCAATCTTCGTCCACGGCCGCACCCGCGCCCAGGGCTTCGCCGGTCGCGTCAATCTCGCTGGCATCCGGTCGGTCGTGGCGGCCGTGAAATCAATTCCGGTGATCGGCAACGGTGACATCACGACGCCCATCGCCGCCCAACACATGCTCGACGAAACCGGGTGCGCCGGCGTGAGCATCGGTCGCGGCGCGTTCTACGATCCGTGGATTTTTCGCCGCACGGCCCATCTGCTGCGCACGGGGGAATTGCTGCCCGAACCCGATTTCGCCGAACGCCTCCGCGTGCTCCGCCGCCACTTCGAGCGCTACTGCGAATTCTTTGGCGAGGAGCATGGCTCCCGGCTCTTTCGCAAAGTGGCTCCGTGGTATGCGAAACGTTTCGGGCCCTCCAAGCCCTTCAAACGCAGCATCCTCGCCATCAACTCGCGGGCAGACTTCGCCGCCGCCATCGCCGAGTATTTGGAGTGGCGCGCGCAGTTCTGTGATGAGCACGGCGCGTTGAAAGAAAAATTCCAGCCGGAGCCAATGATCGCCTCGTTCATGCGCGATCCCAACGCCACCGATGTGTTTGACCGTGACGCCATCCCCGTGCCCAAGGGCGCGATCGACACGTGGTGAGGACGCGGCAGCGCGCTTGAGTTTCGGCGGACCGACCGTGAACCTCCCGCCATGCCCTACCTCTCGCATTTTTGGGAGCTGATCCTCGGCACCGTCATCGCGCTGATACCCATGATCAACCCGTTAGCGTCGGCGCCGACGTTCCTCGCGATCACCGATGGCGACTCCGCTGAGCGGCGACTCGAGCAGCTGCGCATGGCTTGCATCTATATGGTCGCGATTTTGGTAAGTTTCCTCGTTGGCGGACGGCTCATTATGGGGTTCTTCGGCATCTCGATTCCCGGGCTGCGCATCGCCGGCGGCATGCTCGTGGCAGGTATCGGCTCTAGCATGCTGATGGCACCGCCTCGCGATCCAGAAAAAGAGGACCCCACTCACACCGCCGCCCGCGCAAAACGCGATGTCGCGTTTTCCCCGCTCGCGATGCCCATGATGAGTGGCCCCGGCTCCATCGCGGTCACCATCGGCTTCACGTCTCTGTCCACCGGCTGGCTCGACTACATCGCCATCATCGTCGGCATATTAATTGTCGCGGCGATCACCTACAGCACGCTCCGCCTCTCAGAGCGCGTCGTCGGAGTCATCGGCCTCAACGGCATGAACGCGCTCTCGAAGCTCATGGGTTTTCTCATTCTGTGCATCGGCATCCAGTTTGTCGTGAACGGCGTGCTGGGCATCGCCACGGATCCCACCGTCATCAAACTCATCCGCGACGCCGCCCTCGCGAGGTAACCCCGCACGGAGCGCTCCGGCTTCGGCCACCGGTCCCGCCACGCGCCGCTGAGCGGGACTTAGCTCTTCTGGGTCCCAATCGCCCTAGATTTATCTTCGGAGCTCAGTTTTTTCCTCGGCGTCCTTGGTCGCCGCACTGGACGTGGGCTCAGCGTGCGGGCACTGCGACCGGGGCGAGCAGCCGGGGCTTGGTTCGCACGCGAGTGGCCGAGGCCGCACCGCGCCCTCGCCGACTAGCGCGATCGCTAGGGCCGTCGGTGCCAGCATGAGTGAGGCCCCGCTCTAGTATCGCTATTTAGAATACTTTTCAGAGGCCTCTACGAAAAGGTGTAAAAACGAACAACGGCCGTTCATTCCTGAAAAAATGCTTGCTGATTCAACCGTCGCCGCAACTCCCGCCCGCTCGAACATCTCCCCACCGGAAACAGCGGGGATCTATAATCCGTGGGCGCGGCGGACGGAGCGTCCGGATCGGCAACGTTCAACCACGGCCTAAAGCGCAATGCGGGAGGCCGGAGGCGGTGTCGAACGCTCTTCGCTCCTGCACGCCAGCCAGGGGCCATGTCGTCGCGGCGCGAAAACAAAACGTTTTCGCCTCGCCGTCTCCATCCGGCACCACCACGTTCGCCGCTCCGTTCTCCCATGATGCCACGCCTTTCCCTTACTTTCCTCGCCCTCGCCGCCCTGTTCACCACGGGTTGCCTTTTTTCCAAAAAATCGAAGGAGCCGAAGGAAAACTCCGCAATCGCCGGATCGGTCGAGGAAAACTTCAAGGTCCGCTGGATCGACAAACGTGCCGCCGAACTCACCGCGCAGGGCAAATCCGCCGACGCCGCGCGCACGCAGGCGGCGGACGAGTTTGGTCAGCGTTATCTGTTCAACGCCCCTCCACAGAAAAAATAATCGGCGTGGTCTGCCCGCACCCCACTGCGCGCCAACCACAATCACCGCCGGCCCGGACCTCGACGGCCCGCTCCAACTTCGTCGCTTGTCCCTTCGCCCTATCTCCGCTCCTACCGCTTCGCACCCCTCCGCCAAGGCGGGTGCTCTCGCGTCGACGGTCTGCTACTTCGCGTGGGGCCTCGTTCCACTTTACTGGAAACAACTCGCGAGCATCAACCCTCTCGAGCTCATCGCGCACCGCCACGTGTGGTCGCTCGTCTTAGTCTTCGGCGTGGTCTTGGCCCAGGGCTCGTTCGGTCACGTTCGCGCCGCGCTCAGCACGCCGCAGTCGGCGGCCCTGAACGTCTTCAGCGCCAGCCTGCTCACCGCCAATTGGCTGATCTACATTTGGGGCGTCAACACCGGCCACGTGATCGAGTGCAGCCTCGGCTATTTTCTCGTGCCGCTCCTCAACGTCGCCCTCGGACGCTGGCTCCTGCACGAGCAGCTGCGCCGCCTCCAGTGGCTCGCCATCACGCTCGCCGCCCTCGGTGTCGGCGTGATGATCGCGCAGCTCGGCCGCCCGCCGTGGCTCGCCCTCGCCCTTGCCGCCAGCTGGGCCGCTTACGGCTTCCTGCGCAAAAAATCTCCGCTCGGCTCCCTCGTCGGTCTCACTGTTGAGACCCTCCTCCTCGCCCCGTTCGCCGTGGCATTTCTACTCTGGCAACACCACACGGGCAACGGTGCGCTCGGCCGAGTCGATGCCGCGACCCACGTCCTCGTACTGAGCTCGGGGGTGATCACCGCGGTCCCGCTGCTGCTCTTCGCGTTCGGCGCTCGGCGCATCCGGCTCTCGACCATGGGTCTGCTCCAATACATCGCACCCACCGTGCAATTCGCACTCGGCGTTTGGGTTTACCACGAGCCCTGCCCACGCGAACGCCTGCTGGGCTTCACCTTCATCTGGATCGGTCTCGCGCTCTACACCGCGGACAATCTCTGGGCCCAGCGGAAACAATAATTCTGTCTCGTCGTCCACCAACGCCCGTCCACCAACGCAGGCTCGACGCCACCAGGTCCCTCCCTTCAACTCCTCTCACCCATGAAAACGTTCCGCCCCGCCTTCTCCGCTCTCATTCTCGCCGCGCTCTTGCCGCTGGCCTTTGCGCAGACGCCCACCGCAGCTCCCGCAAAAAAGATCGACGCCTCCGCGCCGATCGCCAAGGCCGACGCCAACGGCGTGATCAACGCCAATTTCCAAAAGGCCCACGAGTCCTTCCTCGCTCGCGGGAAGGCCGGCCCAATCGACGTTCTCTTCCTCGGCGATTCCATCACCGCCGGTTGGGCCAACCCCGCCCGCGCCCATATCTGGGAATCTTTCTACGGTAAAAACCAGCCCGCCAACTTCGGTATCGGCGGCGACCAGACTCAGCACGTCATCTGGCGGATCGAGAACGGCGAACTCGACGGCATTAAGCCCAAGGTCACCATCCTCATGCTCGGCACCAACAACACCAGCGCCGCCCCCAGCGGACACACCGCCGCTGAAATC
>Ga0114974_10001333_pt1 | contig 19506 bp, 29 predicted proteins | sample S_130206_EF_Meta_FD_87318 | JGI IMG/M metagenome (GOLD analysis project Ga0114974, IMG submission 87318) | Freshwater microbial communities from Lake Simoncouche, Canada to study carbon cycling - S_130206_EF_MetaG | ecosystem: Environmental > Aquatic > Freshwater > Lake | place: Lake... | reverse complement strand
GAACCAACCTGACGGGTCCATCGGTGGCGATAAATATTAATCTAACCAATTAATCATACATCGGTTAATAAATCCCACCAAATAACGCGGCAGCCGAACGGAAATTTTTTATTCAGGTGGTTTGGTTAAAGCACAAGTCGTTTCTTCTTAGCTTTGCGTTTTAACGCACACCTTCGTTTCTTTTCTGCCGGTGTTAATTCTTTTGATGTGCGTGGTGTAGCTGAATTAACTCGCTTGGATGGCCTACAGTATGGATATTTTCTTTTTGAATCCTTATTTCTACCACAAGGTTTGCCTGTACATATATCAATCCACTTTTCTTGAAACCAACGCGCTAGATCTCCAAACTCACACCGATACTTACCTCCCTTACGCTTGTATTGACTTACAAGCTGGCCAGATGCATAGGCACTCGGCCATCTTTTTACGGTTGATTTAACCTTGGATTTTACACGATTGTAAAGAGCTTTATCTACAGGAACCGATTTCTTTCCCTTGCAGTGTGTTGGCATTGTATTATAATATATTTAAAGAAAAAAATAATTACTGTTATTATAAAACAATGTATAATTCAAACGGACCACCAAGAGGATCCAATGTTGTATCGGATCAATCAAGTTATGATCTGGTTTATAAAGACATAATTATTAATTCGACACTGGGTACTCAAAATGGTAATACCATCAGTTTTAATTTATCGACCGATTCCATGAACCAGGTCTATAAAGCAGAACTTATAAGCGCAACTGTGAAGTTTAATACAGCCATAAACACAAATGTTCAAAATAACTGTCTTATTCTTAGTATTCCACAGTTAAATGGTACATCAACAAGAGTTGCTGGTAACACGACTTCTTCTAACCCAGCTGTTAATCAAGTCTTTAACCCAGCAACAAATACCTACGAACCAGTTGATGTTATTACAGCTAACTCAGGACAAGGTAGCAATATAGTACAAGGTGCTATCTTTTGTCAAATTCCCGATAACAATACACCTCTTACAGCTGCAAGTCTTACAAGTAATAATACAATAAGCTTACTTATTGGTGCAAAGGTATTTGAAACCTTACAGTTTTACAACCCACCTATTAACAAAATTAATCAAATCGATGTTACTTGGTTCGATACACAATCCAATCAGATAGTCTTAAGTAATTCTACGTCAGGAGCAATCAATAAGTACTATTTTACTTTAAGGATACACTACTTCCAAAAGCGATACAATACAACCGCCTTTTCAACTAGTGTATATAATAATGTTGGTACAGGAACTATGGATTCAATTTTCAAACCACAAGGTTCATTTTAATCTACCAGGTGTTTTAAAGGCAGACCACCCAGATGATGTATGAAGATGTTCCATGAGCTGAGGTTTCTCAGTTGTAAATGTACCAGAATCATTACTAAATATTATTTTTTTTATACGATACTTAACCATTAGTTTCAAACATTCATTACATGGACGCGAATTTTTTATATGTCCATCCCTACCGAAACGAACTACAACTATTACATGGTCACTAAGATCTATAACGTCTTTGAAAGGTTGTAATTTACAGCTTTTCAAAACCTTATGTATTACATCCATTTCAGCATGAGTAGAAAAACATATACATTCGCCATTATAGGAATTGCGAAGATGATTAGAACCATGAAACAAAGGTTTGCCGTTTTTGTATATTCCGGAGTAGTGCTGGAACCCATACGGACACTTATTGTCAGGAACAATACTACCGATCAAGTTGTTTATTATCTTCAAGGTCATTAAGCATCTTAATTAATTATTTTTTTTGACTTTAAATGCATTTTCTTTTTAAAATAAAATAACCGTTCCTTTTAAATGAATTTACAAACCTTTGAGACTTATACAAAGAAAAACTATCTCCCCGATTCCATTTATACCGTTTGCAGTGAATATACACAAGACTGTAATGTTTGTAGCAATAAACTTTATAGCCCCGTTGTAGGAGGTATGGTTCATGACTCTCAAATGGGTAAAGTACTTTGTCCCTTCGGTATGGGTGATTCAATGAACCAACCAATATTTGGTGATCAAGCATACATTAATATAGGTTCAATTAAAAATAAACCAGGATGGGGAAATACAACATGGGGACATGCACCACAGATGGATCCTCGAAGCCTTACCAAAATTGGTTTAAGTTGGCGAACAAGTTAAAATTAATCAAAATAAAATAACCGTTCCTTTTAAATGAAAATAAATTACATTTATATAATAGTAGTTATAGTAATTATATTTGTTTATTTTATATTTAGTAAAGATACATTTTATAACATCAAAGAAGAAAAAAGAGCAGAAGACGATCTATTTTATCGACCTCACGTTTATACAAGTGAAGTTGTACCAGCTTTAAAAAATAACGATATCATCACAAAAACTGAATTACAAAATCTTTTTGAAGTTCTCATACAAACCATTTCTGAAAATGGACCTCCAGGTGGTGCAAATACTAACGTCGATCAAAATAAATACGATCTTATTTTTAAAGACGTCATTGTATGTTCAGAAAAAAGAAATACAGATAAATATCCATGTCCCAACAGTTATTCTATGGATCTTAATTTAAATGTAAATAATATCTATAAAGCAGAACTCATTGAAATATATGTACCAGCTGCCACCGACGATGCTGTAAATATACCTGTATTTGGTAATAGACTTTACTTTCAATACACTAACGCTGGTTTAACAACTATAGGTTATGTTATTATTCAAGCAGGTACCTACCAAAGTCCCGATTCTATAGCAATTGAACTAACAAGACAGTTTTATATTGTATTAATGTCAGCTGGATTTGTTGTATCGACTTATGTAGGTGTTAATGTTGCCTACGACCGTGATCTCAATAGATACATCTTTCAAGATAAAGACTACAATACAAATCCAGTTAATTTACCAACATTAATAATCTATCCTACAAATGATTACGTTATAAATGCTAATATAACAGTTCAAGATTCAATAGCAAGTTATATCATGCTTAATTATGAAGGACCTTATATTTATTCTCCATATGAAAGTGGTCCAAAACAAATAGTCAATGATAACTGTAACCTTGTTGTCGATAATGCTATAACTTATGGAGAATATACAGATCCAGCAGTTCAACAAGTAGCATTGAATGTAGATGATCAATTTAGTAACTCAATTGTATCAGATCTTGTACTTACACACTACAAGTTATATATTTCACTTGGTAAATTAAATGGAAATACATGTAATATAGTAAGTGATCAAACACCCGGTAATATAGTCGGAAATGTACCAAGTGTATTTGCACAAATTCCCAATAATTCATGTGTTAGTAGTAGTAGCGTAAAAACTCTTCTTGGCCAACCTCATATGTTTAGTGCAATTCAGTTTTACAATCCATTGATTAATAAATTGAATAAACTTGATATAAAATGGTATTCTGATGATGGAAAACTCGTTCGAATTCTAGATCACTCTTTTACTTTAAGAGTTTATTATTTCCAAAAGAGAATGCCTGGAACTGATTTTTCCATTCCAATTCCATAAAAATAAAAATAAAAAGGTAAATAAAGGTTATGGATTGTAAAATAATTTTGGTATTGTTATTAATTTTATTGTTGGTAATTAAACAAAAAACAAGTAGTTTTACAGGTATTCAGGAAATCTTAAATGATAAATACACGTCATGCGATATACCAAAAGACAACAATTTAGTTCCAAGAGGAAAACTTCCAGCTGGAAATTATCTTGGATTCAATAAAATAGAAAGAGAAAATCTATTAAAAAATTTTATTAATAACGGAGAAAACAATTTAAACAATCTTTTTTAATTAAATAAAATGGAAATAAATTATTCTTTCGATAATTTAACGGATCTCATTAAACATGCGGAAAATTATAAATACAGGAGGAAAAGACAAAGAACAAGTTATTCAGATCATTTAAGAAAAGAACAACAACCACAAGAAAACCTCATTCCCCACAACGTCGATATGGAAAGACTAATTTATTGTATAGAACCTTTAAAAAAATTAAATAAACTGATCGGTATGGATGAACTAAAAAAAAATGTTGTAGATCAGATTCTCTTTTTCTCACAGGATCTAAATACAAATGAAATGATGCATACCTGTTTAACTGGACCACCAGGTGTTGGTAAAACAACACTTGGAAAAATACTTGCAGAACTTTACTGTTCTCTTGGCATTCTTGAAACAGATAACTTTAAAATAGTTAGCGCACCTGAACTGATCGCGGGATATGTTGGTCAAACATCTCTTAAAACAAATAAAGTTTTAAAAGGAAGTATAGGTGGTGTTCTATTTATAGATGAAGCGTATTCTTTAGGATCAACTGATCTCGAAGGATACTCTAAAGAATGTATAGATACCATTAATAAGTTTTTATCGGAAAATACTAAAAATTTTATTATGATTATCGCGGGTTATCAAGATGAACTTGATAAATGTTTTTTTAGTTTAAATAAGGGACTTCGGAGGAGGTTTCCGTGGGTGTATAATATAGAAAAATATACAACAGACAATTTAGGAGATATATTTAGATACCAGGTGTATGAAAATGGATGGGAATTGGATGAATCCATAAACACTGACTTTATGAAAAAAATATTTAGTGAATATCCCATTTTTGATAATAATGGAGGAGATACCTTATTGTTATTCGATAAAGCTAAAATATGTCATTCTAGGAGAGTATTTGGTAAAAAAAGAAAATACAAAATGGTTTTAAATAATACAGATATTCGTCTGGCAGCTGAACTTCTTAAAAGTCACAAACAAAAAGGTAAATTGAAAGATCCACCGTATGGAATGTATCTTTAAAATTTACAAAAATTAAAATACTTTAAAATTAAATGTTATGATTAAGTAAAAATGAAAGAAGATTTAGTTAAACTTAACATTAACGATCTACTTGAGTGTATCAAAAATCCCGATACCAAAGTAAATCACGAACCTTACAATAACGCCAATGATGAATTTAAAAAGTACGTCGATAAAACAGTATCCGATCGTAGAAAATCAAGTTCTATAATTAACATGAGAGACTATCACAATTGGATTAAAGCAACACTTATAAGCAATGTATGTAATTATTATTATTCAATTCATCACAAAAAAATAAATCTTCTAGATATAGCTGTCGGTAGGGGAGGTGATATTAAAAAATGGATAAATACAAGAAGTGGAAAAACTCAAATAATAAATAAAGTATTTGGTTTTGATTCCGATGTAATGTCCATAGAGTCAAAAGATCCCTTTAACCAAGGTGCTAAAGAACGACTAAAAAATATAAAAAGAAGTAACGTCGATATACACTTTGAAGTAGGTAATGCATTTAGACCAACTATTCCACTTTTAGACAATATAATTTCATTTAGCCCAGATGGATATCAAGTTGTGAGTTGCCAGTTTGCAATGCACTACTTTTTTAAAGAAAAAGGATACCTCGATACCGTTTTTAAAATTGTAAATAGATTCCTCGTTCAAGGTGGGTACTTCATTGGTACAATTTTAGATGAAACTAAAATAAGAGATCCTGAAAATCAAAAAGGTGTTCTTTACAATTTAAATCCAATACAACCATTCAAGGATAGAGCACCTTACGGTAATGGATATACCTTTGAGATACTTGATTCAGGAGATGAAGGTAATTATTTTAATACACTAGGTATATCAACTGAATATCTAGTACATCAAAAAGAATTTGAAAAGGTAGCTAAAGAACACAATCTAGTTCCAGACAGAAACTTTTTTGAAAATTACAATATCAATGGTAAAAAGGATTATTCAAAAACAAAAACACCATTTAATTCATTTCAAAATATTATAAAATACTGGACACCTAGACCAGGTGGTGAATATTTAAACGAAAATGAACTTAAATTAAATAACCTTTATACAACCTTTGTTTTTAAAAAGAATTAAGTCATTTAAAAGGTAAATTTCATTTACCGAACTTGTAAAGATAACTTACGAAGTCTCTAATATTATAAGAACCCTTTTCTATATAAGCATCATATGCTCTTTTAAACAATGGATACTTATAATAATGAAGATCTATAAAGTTTTTATTTTCAAAGTTTGTTCTAAAACCATCAACGAGTCCTTTAATAACAGTATTATTATCGTAAAGCTCCCATTCAGAATAAACCCAATCACCTATCAATGAAACCGTTTCGATGGTTTCTACACTACTTAAATAAAAAACCTCGGTTAAACTAGTCTGGCTTAAACTACCATCGAAGTACTTACTAAAGTATTCATCTGGGGACCGTCTCATTTAATTAATTTTAATTTTTATTTCTTAAATGAATTTATTTTTTCTACACCACGATCCAAAAAAATGTGCTGAATTCCACTGTGACAAACATGTTGTAAAAATGATAATTGAACTTGTACAAATGCTCTATACGGCACATTATATTCTCAAATCAGACCTCCCCCCTGATCACTATAAACCATGTCATATTAAACATCCTACGTGTATGTGGATACGTGCTTCTTTTGAAAATTATACATATGCTGCAAGTTTAGCTGTTTGTTTGGGTGAAGAATATACCCACCGTTACGGTAAGATCCATAGTTCAGAAAAACATGCAAGGTGGTTAAACTCAAATATTCCTACTAATTTTGAAAAAGTTGTTTATACACCAGCAACAAGATTAAGTAACAATATTCATTTTACAAGAAAAGGTATGATTGATATACCATTGGCAATGCCAGATGATTCAAAATCAAATGACACAGTTCAAAGTTATCGTAAGTATTATCTTATTCACAAAAAAAGTTTTGCAAGGTGGAAATCTAGAATTGTTCCATGGTGGTTTAGTTACATAAATAATTTATGTAATTATTAATGTTCTACCCTTTTGAGTAAGCTCTTTAAATTTATTAATAAGATTATCAAATGTAACCATCATATAAGGATCATCTGCATATGTTGTTTTTAAATTACCCAATCCTAAAATAGAAGATTCCAGTTCAGAAAGCGTTCTTGAAAGTATCCATAATGATTCATCTTTAGAATATTCATTAATTTTACTGAATAAAATAGTTATATTTCTGATAAGATCCCTAAGATAAATTAAAACCATATCGCGTGAATCTCTAAAAAACCACCTTTTAACAAATTGAAAATTTGAAGAAGTATCTATTTGAAGATGTCCCTTGCGGATACATAATTTTTCATTTATTTGAATCATGGATATTATTTTTAAATTGGTTATTAGGTTATCTATGAATTCTTCATTCATTGAATTCATAATTATTATAATAGATTATTTTAAATGGCAAATATTTCCCAGAGTGTAAAACACGAGATCATTGTTAGTATAGTAGAACCAAGTTATAAAACAGATATAAAAAGAAATTTTAGACTTAAAAAACTTTTTAAAAACATGGGTCTTACCTTTGAAATATTGTCAAAATTGTTTGTTGGTATCACTAGCATTATTTCATTTGCTTCAGGTATATACCGTATTGAGGTACTTTCTTTTCTAGCTGGAACAACTTCGGTTGTATCACTGGTTCTTTTACAGTATTCTAGTTATTCTTATAGAGAAAGTAAAAAAATTACAGCAGAAATAAATGATATTTTTAAAAAATTAAATATGGATACTATAATTGAATCTTCCGATACCTCCAATTTAGATAATTCATCAGATCACGGATCAGGTGATCAACCGATAACTCCACTTAATAAAAATTAATTAATTATTTTTTTAAAAAAAATAAATACAGTGAATATAAAGGATGTTTGATACAAAAATAATAATTTTATTTGTTGTAATAACCTTGATTTTATTATTTAAATCAAAATCAAAATCAGGTTTTGACGATAAATTAATAAATACAAAATTAACAAATGAACAACCTCTATCATTCCCAAGTTTAAATGACGGTCCTCTCAAACTTCAGAAACCAGATGTTCCTGAAGAAATTGGTTTAGCAATGCCCTACCCACAGGGTGATGGTGTAGGTATGGAATTTAGTGATTCAAACTCATTTTATCCAAATAAACCAGGACCGCTATTAACTAACCACGTAGGACCAGAATCTTATGGAGAATCTAGTTTTACAGACCCTACTGGTAAAAATGGAGCTGACCAAGGAGCGAGAGTGATTAAACTAATAGGAACAGGTGATCAATTACAATACAAACCAGTTGAATCAGTTTCACATTTAAATACAAGTTATATAAATGGATTTTCTCAAACAAATTATTCAGACAACTTTAATCCCAGTGACAATCTTACAATTCAAACATCTCCCGGACAGCAATCAACAATGAGTAACTGTGAAGCAACATACCCCAACGTTGTTAAATACGGTGATTTCTGTATCACAGAGGGAGATATACCATATGGACAAGTCGTAAATGGAAAAGTCAATCCAAGACTGGTATCAAGGTGGGAATCATACACCGGTGACTATTCTAGGGAAGAAGCACTCAACCCAATTGACGGTGTGCTGTACCCCAATTTAAACGTTCTGACAACTTAAAAGTAAATGTAATAAATAAAAATAAAAGAAACGTATTCTTTCATTTTTGTTTTTTGTTTTTTTTAATTATAAACACAGCGATATTTAATGGTATTGTGCCACATTTTTGTTAAAACTAAAGATTTCTCTTTTGTTTCTTTATTTAAGATTAATTGTGAGTAATAATTTTTTTTTAATTTGTATTCTGTGTATGTGTCTCCTGGGCTATAAATAATGTCAGCTTTTCAAGCCTCCTCAGTAAGCTCAGCCTTCTTCTTCTTTACCATAATAGTCTTCTTGGGCTTATCGGCAACAGCAACTGGAGCAGGAGTTACTGGAGCAGGTGTAGCTGGCTTCTCAGCAACTGGTTTCTTTGCCTTAGGGGTGGCAGGCTCAGCTCCAGGCATAGGAAGGTAGTGGTGCTTGAGATAACGCTGGAGGTTGAAGTAAGTGACATCCTCAGCTGGATTACCAAGAAGTGCCCTTAACTTCTTAGCAGCATCGCGATCATCAAGAACAAACTTCTGCTTGTTGGTTGGATCGGAGAGGCTATGCTCCTTGACGAAGCCAGAAACACCCTTTGTTACCTCATTGCGAGGAACGAGTGTGCCTGGAGCGACGCCAAGGAATTTTGCAAGCTCATCACTGATACTTACTGGCTTGGTGATCCCGGAAGGAAGAGCTGAAGCAGAGCGCTCGGTCTTAACACGGCTTCTCTTGTTCTTAAGCTTCTCAAGCTCCTTTGACTGACGATCGGAATCCTTGATAATGGAGCGAATGGTGTTTGCAAGACCCTTGAGGGAGTTCATCTGTTCAGTAACTGTCTGAAGAACATTCTTAAGGTTATCAGCAGTGGTGAGCTCGGTCTTGATTTCAACGGTTTCAATTTCAGTAGCCATTTTAATAAAAGTGTTTTTACTTGTAATTAAATAATTGCTAGGTCTTTAAGTAAGTTTTAAATTTTAAAATTAAATTAATAAATTTTAAAAAATAATGTGGTTATAAAGACCACGCGTTTTAATTTTAAATTTTTAAAACTTACTTAAGGATTTCAGTGTTATATATTTACTAAAGCAAGCTTCAGAACTTTCAAAATCAAAATGCCTTCCGTTCTTACTGGATCCAACTTCTCTGTTGATACCGTAACTTTTGGCAAACATAAACCGAATACCAATGGAGGATACAACATCGAAATCAGTGTTGGCGACACAAACAGTGAAACACTTATCCAAACCCCGAAGATGAGGGCTCCTTTTGGTATCTCAACTGATAAAACCAATCCCTTTAAGAAGTCTCTCGATATCAGTTTCCAAGGATCTGAGTCTAATAAGGCTGTCAAGGAGTTCCGTACCTTGGTTGAAAAAATGGATGCATTTACCATTGACTATGCACTCAAGAATTCCGAAACCTTCTTTAAGAAGAAGCTTACCCGTGAGGTTATTGCCGAGTATTATTACTCTGGTATCAAGTTAAGCAAGAAGGAACAGTACTCCGATACCTTCAAGTTCAAGCTTCTGTTCATGAAGCCAAATCCCGAAAAGAATCTCCCGAACGGTAAGTACATTACCAGTTTCTGGAGCCCTAAGGGAGATGAGGAAAATGAAAATTACCTCGACAAGGGTGACAGCGTTACTTCCCTGATCAAACCCCAGATGCTCTGGGTTGCAAATCGCAGCTTCGGAGTTACTTGGGTCTGTACCCAGTTACGTGTCCATAAGCAGCAGAAAACATCTGGCTACGCATTCAAGAAAACTGAAGATTCAGATGAAGAAATCGTTTCTGAGGAAGAGGAAGAAATGGTGGAGGTTGAAGAAGAAGTCGATGACGAAAATTAAATTAAAAAAACTTAAAAATTAAACTTAAAAACCCTTTAAAAAAAATTAAAAAATCCCTTTAAAAAAAATAAACTTTAAAAAATAAAAATCAATCAATATAAGATATTGATTAATTTTTATTAAAATGGAAATAAATTATAATTTAGATACTCTTTTAGAACATGCTATTCACCAAGCACTAAGAAATAATATCACAAGTATATATAGAGATTCAATCCGAAGCAATTATTTTAATAGACCACCTTTAGGTGGGTATATAGTAAATGAAGAATATGAATATATCTTACCAGACCGTGATGATCTTTCTTCAACGTTATTAATAGACATAGTTACTCAATTTGGTAGTCCAGGAAATGATTCTCTTTTACAAACAATGAAAAATCATAAAAGAGAACAACTTAAGACAATGAAATATCACAAGGTTAAAGAAACTTGTGAAACAGTTTGTCCAATTTGTATAGAAGAACTTAAAAAAGGTGAGTATTATCGTAAATTGGAATGTAATCACGTGTATCATAAAAAATGTATAGATTCATGGTTTAAAAAGGATCATTCTGATTGCCCAATGTGTAGAAAAAAAATATTAGACTAATCTGTATGGTATTTGATTAGTATTTATGTTATATAATCTTAAAAAGCTTATACATTTTTTAATACGGCTGTTTAGTATATTTTTATATTGAAATATATTGTTATAAATATGTATGTTCTTTTTGTTTTCTGCAAAAATATTTAATAATAAATTTTGAAAAAAGGAATCTTTATTATTAACCATTTTTATAGACTCATTTATTGTTTTTATTTGTTCGTAGAGAATCAAATTATTAAAGGTAGATATCTTTTTTGAGAAATCTTTGATTTTTGAAAAATCGAAATCTGGATAAAGTAAGGTAACTTCATTTTCACTTATTTTAAAATTATTTATAATTTCTAAAAGACTTTCTTTAGTCTCATTTGATATTCCATTGAAATGAGAACAAAAGAGATATCTTTCTGAATTACAGTTTCTAGAACTTTTTGGTTTTATAATTTTAACGTAATTGTAATGACTACAAAGTAAAAGATAAAATATCATACTGTTGTGTGAAAACATATCAAAAAATTTAATAATAAATGTACCTCCTACTTTTTGAGTATTCAAAGCTAAGAAAATTTCACAAAGTAATAATTTACTTGTTATTAATTCCTGTGCATTAAAATTTTTAACATCAAAACCACCATCAGCTGTTATAAGATCTAATCCATGTGGAAACCTTTTAGATACAACCGCAATTATTTCATTTATATTTGTTACATTTGTTATATCAGAATACATCAAATTCTTTTCTTCTATGTATCGGTCATATTTTATGAGATCATCGTATTTACTAACACTTAAAAATTCTGTTCTTAAATTTTTTTTTCTTCTGATATCACTAACACATTCTATAAATCCACCAGGTGCTTCACAAATAAAAAAACATTGTAATTTATCGTTGTACATAAATGATTCATAATAAATCATTTCATATAATTTATAATATGCTCTTGAAATAACTTGTTTTTTAGATATATTCTTGATAAGTTCATATTCATGAAGGTATTTTGCAGATGCTCTACGATATTTTTCTAAATTTTTATCAAGAAGATCTATTTTACATTTAGTAGCATCGAGGTCTTTAAAGTTTCCATATTTTTCATTTTTTAGTTCATCTATATTGGTATAGCTAACTGTTTTAAAAGGTATTTTATTAAATAAACTTGAATCCATTTCATTTTTTTTAAATAAATTTACTTCCATTTCATTTAAAAAATAAATTATATTATTTTATATTACTTTAATGGGTAACAATAATTCTGTTATCGTTGTTCCAAAAAAAAATTTCGGAAGTATCAAACCCGGTGAAAATGGTACAGTAAGACCAGGATATTATTTTGGAAAGGGTGTTATTGTTTATAAAGGAAATGAGATCATGTTATTACCTAATGAAGACTCATTAAAAAGACTTGGGAATGGATATCTTAAAACAAATTTACGTGTTTTTTATAAAGGTGAAGTGATAGAAAACGTATTACCAAAAACATTTCAAGTAATAAATAGAAATAAAGTAAAAGACCATGTTACAAGAAAAGAACTTATTGATCTTGATTCTGTTTTAGGTATGGATACAATCGGGACAACAAAAAGATTCTATTACCGTGGAAACTTGATTCATTCTGAATAAAATAGAATAAAAAAGTTTATTCTTCTTCACAATAAAATAAAATGTAATTGTTTTTATTTAAATCATTCTTTGCTATAATATTGTCATCTATATGATACCATCCAGAAGGCATATTTACATTAGCTGTATAATGACCATCGTATAAATTACCAATATGGTTAATACTTGACTTCAAAACCATTTTTTTAACTGTGTCTTCTTTTATATAAATAACTTCGGGAATATCTATGTCTGATATTATTTTTGTACCAGTTGATGTATATCGTTTTAAAACTATAATTAATTGTTTTGGGAGTTTAGTTATAGTTATCTTTTTCTCACATATTTCATTTGATTTACAGTGGTCACAGAAATATAAATTATCGGGATCGTCGCATCTTTCTTTTTTAAGAAACTTCATAAATAAACTTATTAAATTACTTTGTGTAATTGGTACATCTAAATTAATAGTACAGAATTCTTCAAACACGGTATTTACATTTTTACACTTTGTACAATGGATAACATTTTTTGTTTGTCCATAATATTCATTCAAAAATTTTGAATACTTTCCACTTTTTAAAAAACGGTCCCAAGAATCGTTTAAACCAGAATTGTAAGGTTCTGAAGGCGATTCTTCAACTAAAAGATCTAAAAATGACATTAAAAATTCGTGTGCATCACTTTGCTGAAAACGTTTAAAGTCTTTCTTTTTGGTAAAAAAATAATCAATAAAATTAATAAAATTTTTATTTTCATTAAAAACTTTATTTAAACAAGAAATAATACCAGGTGTATCATTATTAAGCTCACCACTAAAAAATTTAGAATATAAAAAACATTGTAAAACAGAATTTAAATAACATGTATTTCCCAAATTATTAAAGCCGAATAACTGCATTTAATCAAAATGGGTTCTTTTCTTTAATTAAATTTTTACAAAATATAAAATACATTAAAGAATTAAAACATTTTAAATAAAATGGGTTCCGAAATTAGAAACCACTGTTTAAGCAAAATAAAAGATGCTCTCTCAAAAAAAGATTTTAAGTTGTCAGAAACAGAAAAAGAAGAACTTTTAAAAAAGAAACCAGAGTCTTTTTTAAAAATACTTTTAGAAAGAAGTATCCCAAAATTTCCAGAAATAATGGAAAAAAGTATCTACAACAAAGCTATAAAAGAAGCTAGAGAAAAGTGTATAGAAAGATCATGGGAGTCAAAAGCATTTAAGGAAATTTATAAAAAGAATTATTGTCGTGTTTATGCAAATATCAGTTACAACAAGAATTCAGAATTTGTTTTAGAAAATATAAAATATGGAACATTCGAACTAGGAAGTATTGTTTCAATGACATCACAAGAATTGTATCCAGATATGTGGGACATTATTATAGAAAAGAATAACAGTAAGATGCTTAGATCTATTATGTCTTCAAAGGAAGAAAATCAAGAAGGTACGAGTATGTTTAAATGTGGTAAGTGTAAGAAGAGCAATTGTACATATTACCAGTTACAAACACGGTCAGCAGATGAACCTATGACAACATTCGTAACGTGTTTAAGTTGCAGCAATCGTTGGAAGTGTTAATATAAATTTACTTAAAAAAATAAAATATTTTAAATAAAATGGAATCAAAAACACCCACGAAGGATAGGCTTAAGAAAAAGGTCAATAAAAAAAATGGTGTTGAAAAAAGTGAAGATAACATTTTCGACATGCTCACTAAAGTCAGCGAAGTTCTTAAAAACGATCCAGTAATTGTTCAGAAGGTAAATAAGTGTGTAGCTCAACTTATTGATAACAAGGAGCTAATGGCTTCATTAACTAAAGAAATTCAAAGTAATATAAATATTACTAACTTACCAGAAGATTTTCCTTTAGCTGATCAAATTTTAGCTAGCAGCTCAGTTGGTGATGAGCCTGAAGCTAAATCAAAGAATTCCAAACAGTGATCTACTAAATTGGTACTAATGTAACTTTTTCTAGAAATACATCTAGAATGCCCAAGATCCTTTGCTGAACAATCTATGCTTTCTAAAATTATTTTTTTAACGGATTTACCGTTGTATTTTTTGGCATTCTTTAAAAATGCCCTAATAAAGAGTATATTTGCAGAATATGTACGGAAGTCTTTGCATGTATATTCTTTTCCCATATTTTCTTTTAAATAAACATTTAGTGTTTCTGAAGTTAGTTCTTTCGTGGTTCCATTTTGGTCTTTGTACCAAAACAATGGACTATTTTTAAAAGGTAATATTAATTTTTTTAAAAAAGTACAATAAACACCGGGCACTTCGATGGTATGTTTGATTTTACTTTTTCCAATAAATGAAAAATAATATGTACCATTTTCATTTAAAAGGTGTTTTTGACGAAGTGTAGTAAGACCGTAAGTATCATTACGGTCAGCATATATTTCATTACCTACTCTTATATGTGTATCAATTAATAAATTAAATAATAGTTTAATGATGCTTTCTTCATTTAGTTTAAAATCATTTAAACTAATCTTTTTTTTAAAAGAATTTAAATTTTTGATAAAACTCTTCATACGAGTGTATTTAAGATATTTAGAATTATTTATCCATTCTTCGGAAAGGATATATTGCTTTTTCCCTGATGCATCTATACCATGGACTTGAATGTGGCATTTTTTATTAGATGAATACCAAACTGATTTCCATGCAGGTGGTACTCTAAATTTAGAAAGTCTAATAATAGTGTTAGAATCAGTTACAATATTATTAGTTTTGTTAAAATAAAATGAATTTCCTTTTTTATAAATACCGTAGTCTTTCAAATAACTTTTATGATCCATAATTAATTTAATTGGTTAATTTAATTTAAAAAAATACCCGTTAAAAATATAAATGAACCAGATTGTCCCAGATTCACAAACTACTACAATTACAACAACTGGTTTCACAGTTACTTGTAGAAATGTGAATCTATTCGAGAATGCTTCATTCATGGTAGATACATTTGATGTTAATGGTGTTCTTTTAAATCGCCAAGTTTTAACAATGACCAATCAACAGTACCTCGAATGGAACAATAACGATAGTTATGTAGTTCAATGGGTAGCAACTACACTTGGATATACACTTGTCCCAACCCCTGAAGCACCAGTTGAACCAAGTGTTTAAGTTTAAATATTTAATTCGATTTTAAATTTTTCACGTTCAATTGGTTCAACGATATTTACAAGATCATAAATTTTACATTCAAGGAAATCATAAACATACTCAGTGCTCCATGTAAGTGTTTCTTTATTAACAAGTAATTCAATTTCAATTTCATATTTAACTGTATTTATATTATTTTTTTTTTCATTTACTATAGTTAGATCGTATCTAAAGGTATCACTTACATAACTTGTTCTATTTTTACTCCTTATAACGGAGTCTTTTTTGCAAAATGGAAATTTATTAAGTAAAAATTCTTGATTGATCGATAGCCTTACATCAAAGGGGCTTGTTTTAATTGATTTATTTTTATTTAATACATTTTCTTTTAGTATTATAGTCTGATTATCGGAATTTTCATTTGTCAATTTAATGTTTTCCTTAATGGAATCTACGGAAATAATGGAATCAATCGATTTCCAACTAAAATTATCGAGTGATTCTTTTATTTTTTCAAAATAACGTTTATCAACGTTGCTATCAAATTTTTTACCATTGTATGTTCCAAGACGAACTTCGATTTCTACAAAAGGTAAGAGCAAGAATGGAAAGCCTGCAACCATTTTTAAAGTTTAAACATTTTATTTATTTAAGTAGTTCTCTTTTTGTAAATTTTTAAAACATTTTGGGATATCCATAAATAGATTTCTTTTTATTAATTAAAACATAAATAATTCCAATAATGACAAGAATTGAAATTATAATCATAATATTATTTGTGCTAAAAAGAGTACTGCTAGACTTTCCAAATGACGATTTACTAGAACCCGGTGTTTTTTGTTGTGGAACAACGTTCTGAACGGGCTGTTGTGGAACATTCTGTACAGAAGGACCTGGATTTAATTTATTTAAAAGAGCTGTTTTAAAAGAAGAATCTTTAACAAGAATTCCATCAACCATGATATCTAAAACCTTTTCTTTAAGACCCTGATCAAGTTTTGTCCAATTCATTTCAAGATCTTTCATAAAAGAAGCAACGTTACTAACATTTATATTACCAAGTCCATATTTTGGAACAATGTAAGTTTCAAAATAAAATGCTAGATCGTCTTTTGGAACAACTGATTCTCTACTCCTTGTTGTTTTTATATCAAGAGAATATTCACAGTCGTTGTCAAGGTCGATGTATCCAACAGGTGAAACGTAATTATTCATTTATAATAAATACAACATTTTTATTTACAAATTTAACCCTTTTTAAATTTACTTATAACGTATTTCCAAAAAAGATAAAGGAAAAAAACAAGAATTATCCAAGTAATAAAATCCCTTAAAAATGTTTGAATTTTAACTATTTTTGGTCTAGAAGGATCTGGTTTATCTTTTGTATCCAATGCCATAATATTTTCAAGACTTCCTCCAAAATGGGAAGTATCTGTATCTAATATATGAGATGGAATTAGATTTTCAACACACGGTTCAAGTACATTCATTCTAAAAGAATTTAACATACCGGCTGTAAAAATACCTGAAATAGTACCAACTGTAAGAACACCCTCTTCTACCAAAAAAGATAACATTCTTATTTAATTAGTTTATTTTTTTTCGTTTTAATTAATTTAAATAAATATATATTAATTTCAAACATGGCAACACCACAGAACGCTCCACCTGAAAAATTAGAATTTGTTCTTTTTATGTCACCTGAATGTAAATTCAGTATGAACTTTATTAACAAGTTAAGAACAAAACCTGAACTAATGAAAAAATTTAATGTAGTTAATATAGATAATTTACCAGAAATTCCAGATGAAGTTGATGAAATACCATGTGTTTATGATGGAAAGCAGTTACACCAAGGAGCTCCAAGTTTTAAATGGCTTAATGAAAAAATGACAGAATTTTTAGATGCAGCTAACGATGGATTACTTTATTCATTTTTAGATGGAAACGATGAACAAGTTTTTGGAAGTTATTCACTCCTTGAACAGAAAAACGGTTGTCATGGAATTGGAGAAAATGGATCAGATCCAACAAGAATGGCTGCTATAACTGATAATACCAATAAAAACAGAACACTTGACTCCTTGGTTGCATCGAGAAGTTCCGATCTTCAAAATCTCAATACTAAGTAATTTAAAGAAAAGTAAGTTAAAACTTTAAAAAAATGAAAGGAAATTTAAATTTAAAAAAGTGCTATACATGCAAACCACATGGAACTTTAAAGGAACATATAATTAGTCAAACAGAACACTTTACATTTAATCATGACTTATTCCGAAGACCAATAATCATAATAACAAGTAAAGAACACTATCACACAATATACGATATACCAGATCATATAAAACTTAAATTATTTGAAGACATCCATATGTTTGTAGATTTTTGGAATTTAAGTAAAAGTTACCAGCTGATGATAAACAATGGAGATTCACAAACACATCACCATTTTCATGTAAAAATGAAAATAGACGAATCAATTGCAAATCGAATGAGAAGAGATCATTTTACAAGAATAAATTTAGAAAAATCTTATATACCTATTCAAATTGGACAAAGTAATTTTTCACCTTCTTATTTAGAAAATGATATAAAAAATAACTCAGAATAAATAATACTAATTATAAATTTTTGTATGGATATTTTCAAAGTTGCTACCCAGCTCGCTAAGAACATATCTGACGATGACAAAGAAGCAATGGAAAATATGGATATGGAAAAAATGATTAGTCATGTTACACAATCGGTTTTTAAAATGATGGGTAATAAAGATTCTGCAGATGGTTCTGGCCCAGATATCATGTCTATGATGAACGGTGGGTTATTTGGAAATATCAAACAAAAGGAAGACATCGTAGAATCTGACTCAGAGTCCGATTCCGAAGCAATTGTTCTTAAAACACGTGATATATGTTTTGATTTAAATGTAGATCTTGAAGATTTTTATTTAGGAAAGAAAAAGAAGCTTAATGTTAAACGTAAGAGAATCATTGAAGTGGATGGAAAACAGAAGGTTGTTGAAGAAAAGAAGAAACTTATTATTCCAATTGAAAGAGGAATGAAGGATGAACAACAAATTAGATTTGAAGGCGAGGCAGATCAAATTCCTGGCTATAAACCAGGTGATATTGTAATAACCCTTATTGAAAATGAACATCCTGTATTTCAAAGAGACAATGATAATTTGGTTGTCATTAAAAATATTAATTTATATGAATTATATGATCTCACATTTGATATTAAACACCTTGATTCAAATGTATTAAGAATTACCAAGAACCCAGCTGATTCATTACATCTTAATGATTCTCTTAGAAAAATTCCTGGTGAGGGTATGCCTATTTATAAATCATCAAACAGTTTCGGTGATCTTTTCGTAAGGTTTAATTTAGTTATTCCTAAAAGTATAGATCCAGTTAAATTAAATTTATTAAAGGATATATTTGAAAGCGAAAATACATTATCACCAGAATTTACTAAAAATTGTGTATTAGAAAATGTAAGTGATACCGATTTAGAAGAACTTTCCGATGAATCCTACGAAACAGAATCGGATTCAGAATGTTCGGATTCGGATCTTAGTTCTTTATCTGAAAGTTCTGAATGTTCAGAAAGTTCAGAAGAAATAAAAAAGTTTTCAAAAATGAGAAAAAGTAATAAATGATTGTGATTGTTTAATGAAGCATTATTTTTAAATGATGTATTTTCAAGAATATGGTCTATTGATAAAATACTTGTCTTTATAGGATCTAAAATATCTTTAAGATCATTAATAAAAATTAATAACTCATTTTTTGTGAGATTATTAATTTCTATTTGTTTTATGTAATTCAAAAGTAAAGTTCTCTTTGATAAAAACTGAT
>Ga0114974_10001329_pt1 | contig 19525 bp, 15 predicted proteins | sample S_130206_EF_Meta_FD_87318 | JGI IMG/M metagenome (GOLD analysis project Ga0114974, IMG submission 87318) | Freshwater microbial communities from Lake Simoncouche, Canada to study carbon cycling - S_130206_EF_MetaG | ecosystem: Environmental > Aquatic > Freshwater > Lake | place: Lake... | reverse complement strand
TCGACGTCGTCGAAGGCATGCAGTTTGACCGCGGCTACCTGTCGCCTTACTTCATCAACAACCCCGAGAAACAAGCGGCCCTGCTGGAAAACCCCTTCGTGCTGCTGTACGACAAGAAGATCAGCAACATCCGCGACCTGCTGCCCACGCTCGAGCAAGTAGCCAAGTCGGGTCGTCCGCTGCTGATCATCTCGGAAGACGTCGAAGGCGAGGCGCTGGCCACCCTGGTGGTCAACACCATCCGCGGCATCCTCAAAGTGGTAGCGGTCAAGGCACCGGGCTTCGGCGACCGCCGCAAGGCCATGCTCGAAGACATCGCGGTTCTGACCGGCGGCAAAGTGATCGCCGAAGAAGTCGGCCTGACGCTTGAAAAAGTGACGCTGGCCGACCTCGGTTCGGCCAAGCGCGTTGAAGTGGGCAAGGAAAACACCATCATCATCGACGGTGCCGGCGCTGCCGCAGACATCGAAGCGCGCGTCAAGCAGGTGCGCGTACAGATCGAAGAGGCTACCTCCGATTACGACCGCGAAAAACTCCAGGAGCGTGTTGCGAAACTCGCCGGCGGCGTTGCCGTGATCAAGGTCGGCGCTGCCACCGAAGTCGAAATGAAAGAGAAGAAGGCGCGCGTTGAAGACGCTTTGCACGCTACCCGTGCTGCTGTCGAAGAAGGCATCGTTGCCGGCGGTGGCGTTGCGCTGTTGCGCGCCAAGCAGGCTGCTGGTGTCATCAAGGGCGACAACGCCGACCAGGACGCCGGCATCAAGCTGGTAATGCGCGCCATCGAGACCCCGCTGCGCGAAATCGTCTACAACGCAGGCGGCGAGGCATCGGTGGTGGTCAATGCGGTGCTGGCCGGCAAGGGCAACTATGGCTTCAACGCAGCCAACGACACCTATGGCGACATGATCGAAATGGGCATTCTGGACCCGACCAAGGTGACCCGCACCGCGCTGCAAAACGCCGCATCGGTCGCGTCGCTGATGCTGACCACCGAAGCGATGATCGCTGAAGCGCCAAAGGATGAGTCCGGCGCTGGCGGCATGGGCGGCGGCATGGGCGGCGGCGGCATGGGCGGCATGGGCGGCATGGGCGACATGGGCATGTAATCTGCCGGGCGCCACAGGCCATTTCGGATGGCCGTGGCGCTTGCGATTCGCAACCCAAAAACCCCGCAGGGCCTGCTCTGCGGGGTTTTTGCTTTGGGCGCCCACGACGGGCCTGCGTTCAGCCCAGGTGCGCCTGCAGCTGCCGTTGCAGCCCGGCGGCGGATTCGAAATGCAGCGCTTTCCAGCCGCAATCGCGGGCGGCCTGCACATTGGCGGGCTGGTCGTCGATAAAAATCGTCTTCACCGGATCGAGCGCGTAACGGCTTTGCAGCAGCTCAAAGATCGCAGGCTGCGGCTTGATCAGCTTGGCGTCACCCGAAAAAATGCCGCCGTCGAACCAGCCCACAAAGGCATGGCGCTGCTCCAGAACGCGCGCGTAGGGCGCGGGCATATTCGACAGAAAGTACAGCCGCACATCGCCGCAGGACTCGCGCCGCCGGCGCAGGCGCTCGAGCAGCGCGACGCTGTCGGCCATCGGCATCAGCCGCTCGCCGACTCCGGACATCAGGTCCTGCACCGCCGCCTGCGGCAGTCCGAGCCGCTGCGCGGTGCGCCCGACCACCGCATCCAAGGCCAGCATCCCACGGTCGAACGCCAGCCAGTCCGGGTGGTGGAAGATGGCGCCTGCCAGCTCCCCGGCGGCCTCGGGCGTTGCGGCCTGCGCCGGGAAACTCGCCTGCACCAGCAGCGCCGGGCGCCACTCGAAGAGCACGGCGCCAAAATCAAACACCAGGTTCACGCCAGCCCAAGGCCTCGGTCAGCGCCGCGCAGCCGGCCCAGCAGCCCTGCGGTCGAGGCGTCGAGGCCGCTGCGGTCGCCGCTGCGCAGGCGCTGGGCGATGTCACCGGCGAGCACCTTGCCCAGCTCGACGCCCCACTGGTCAAAGCTGTTGATCCCCCACACGCTGCCGCTGACAAAGACACGGTGTTCCTGCAAGGCGATCAGCGCACCCAAGCTGGCGGGGCTCAATGCCTCGAGCAGCAGGAAGCTGCTTGGGCGGTTGCCCGGGAAGTCGCGCTGACCGCCAGCGTCGGCTTTGCCGACCATCAGCGCCTGCGCCTGCGCCAGCGCGTTGGCCAGCAGCAGCGCATGGTGGCCCGGCAGGTCGTGGCAGGGCTGGCGCACCGCCACAAACTCGACCGGCACCCGGTCGCTCCCCTGGTGCAGCATCTGGAAATACGCATGCTGGCCGTTGGTTCCGCTCTCGCCCCACAGCACCGGCGCCGTGCCAAAGCCAAGCGCCTGGCCCTGCGCGTCGACGCGCTTGCCGTTGCTCTCCATCTCCAACTGCTGCAGATAGGCGGGCCAGCGGCGCAGCGCGCTGTGGTAGGGCGCGATGCTGCGGCTGCCAAAGCCGTGGAAGTTGCGGTACCAGACGTCGAGCAGGCCCAGACGCAGCGGCAGGTTGGCCGCGGGCGCTGCGGATTGAAAATGCTGGTCCATCGCATGCGCGCCGGCGAGAAACTCCCTGAAACCCTGCGCGCCGATGGCGACCGCGATCGGCAGCCCGATCGCCGACCAGAGCGAATAACGCCCGCCGACCCAGTCCCAAAAACCGAAAGTGCGATCGATCCCAAATTCGGTAGCGGCTGCCACATTGCTGGTGAGCGCGCAGAAATGGCGCGCGATATCGCTTCCGCCGCCGGCTTCGAACCAACGCTTGGCAGATCGCGCGTTGGTCATCGTCTCGATGGTGCTGAAGGTCTTGGAGGCGATCAGGAACAGCGTGCTGTGCGGCCGCAGCCGTGCCAGCGTGGACGCCAGTTCATGGCCGTCCACGTTCGACACAAAGTGCATCCGCTTGGCCGGCGTCGCGTAGGCGTCGAGCGCGAGCACCGCCATCTGCGGACCGAGGTCGGAGCCGCCGATGCCGATATTCACCACGTCGGTGATCGCGCTGTCGGCGCGCACCGCTTCGGCGTAGTGCAGCATCGCGTCGAGCGTGGTGTGCACCGCCTGCAGGTCCGGGTCGGCGCAGGGGCCCTCGGGCAACGGACTGCGCAACAGAAAATGCTTGACCGCGCGGCCTTCGCTGGCGTTGATGGCGTCGCCGCGGAACATCGCGTCGCGGTGCTCCAGGACGCCGCACTCGCGCGCGAGTTGCTGCAGTTGCGCCTCGATGCCGGCGTCGATCAGGTTCTTCGACAGGTCGGCGAACACATGCGGCGCCTGCTGGCTGAAAGCGTCAAAGCGCGCCGGGTCGTTGGCAAAGGCCTGGCGCAGATCGAAAGCGGCACCCCGGGCGCCGAAAGTGTCGCGCAATACGCCCCAGGCGGGGGTTCGGTCGCAGCGGGTTCGCGTCATGGTGCGGGCTCCGGTTGTTGGCCGCAGCGGCCGGTTTCGACGGCCGGGCCTCAGGCCGCGCGCATCAGCTGTTCGAGCTTCACCGTATCGGCACAAAAGGCGCGTATGCCTTCGGCGAGCTTGTCGCTGGCCATCGCGTCCTCATTGAGCGCAAAGCGAAAGGACGCCTCGTCAAAGTTGACCGGTTGCAGGTCGAGCGCGCGCGCGGCGCCGGCGTCGAGCACCTGTTCCAGCGGCTCGTCGCAAGCCGCCAGCGTGGCGAGCAATTCCGGGCTGATCGTCAGCAGGTCGCAGCCGGCCAGCGCCCTGATCTGGCCGACATTGCGAAAGCTCGCGCCCATGATCTCGGTGGCGATGCCGAACTTCTTGTAGTGGTTGTAGATCTGGCGCACCGACAGCACGCCCGGATCGCTGGCGCCGGCGTGCGCCGCCTCGACCCAGGCCGCGCCGGCGGACTTCTTGTACCAGTCGTAGATGCGCCCGACGAAGGGCGATATCAGCTGCACCCGCGCCTGGCCGCAGGCCACCGCCTGGCAAAAGGCGAACAACAGCGTCAGGTTGGTATGGATGCCGCGGCGCTCGAGCAGCGCGGCGGCCTGTATGCCCTCCCAGGTCGACGCCACCTTGATCAGCACCCGGTCGGCCGGTATGCCCTGCGCCTGGTACAGCGCGATGATGCGCTCGCCGCGGGTGACGGTGGCGTTGCTGTCAAAGCTCAGGCGCGCGTCGATCTCGGTCGAGACGCGACCCGGTATCAGCGACAGTATTTCGCAGCCAAAGCGCACCAGCAGCCGGTCCATGGTCTCGTCGAGCGGCCGGTCGCGGAACTGGGCCACCGTGTCCTTGAGCAGGTGCTGGTAATCGGCCTTTTGCACCGCTTTGAGAATCAGCGACGGATTGGTCGTCGCGTCCTGCGGCTTGAACTGCGCGAGTTGCTTGAAGTCGCCGGTATCGGCGACCACGGTGGTGAACTGTTTGAGCGCGTCGAGCTGATTCATATCGGTTCCTCTGGAGCACCATCGAACATATGGGGGGAAGCCGCGCCGGACCTCAGTCCTGCAGCGGCATCGACTGCTCGACCAGGCTCGCGTGCAGCGCCGAGCCCAGCGGCAGCACCGCGTCGTTAAAGTCGTAGCGGCTATTGTGCAGGAAGCAGCTGCCGACGCCGTTTTCCTCGCCCTGCCCCAGGCGCAGGTAGGCACCCGGCTTGGCCTGCAGCATGAACGAGAAGTCCTCCGAGCCCATACTCGGCTCCAGGTCGCGCACCACCTGCTCGGCGCCGAGCAGGCTCTGCGCCACATCGGCGGCGAAATGCGCCTGCGCCGCGCTGTTGATCGTCGCCGGGTACATACGCTGGTAGCGCACGCTGGCGGTGGCGCCAAAGCCCATCGCCACCGCGGTGCACAGCTCGGTCAGGCGGCGTTCCATCAGGTCCTGCACGGCGGCGCTGAAGCTGCGCACCGTCCCCACCAGCGTCGCCGAGTCGGGTATCACGCTCATCGCGCCGAGTTCGCCGGCGCGCATCGCGCACAGGCTGATCACGGCGCCGTCGACCGGGCGCACATTGCGCGAGACGATGCTCTGCACCGCGGTGATGATGTGCGCGGCGACCAGCACCGGGTCGACCGTGGTGTAGGCGTGGGCACCGTGTCCGCCGCGCCCGGTGATCTCGATCGTCACCCGGTCCGCGGCGGCCATCATCGGCCCGGGGTTGATGCCGACTGTTCCGGGTCGCATCGCCGGCCAGTTGTGCATGGCGTAGACCGCGTCGACCGGAAAACGCGCGAACAGGCCGTCGTCGATCATCGCCTTGGCGCCCGCGTAGCCTTCCTCGCCGGGCTGGAATATCAGCACCGCGGTGCCGTCGAAGTTACGCGTCTCGGCCAGGTAGCGCGCCGCGCCCACCAGCATCGCGGTATGGCCGTCGTGGCCGCAGCCGTGCATTAGGCCGGGGGTTGCCGACTTCCAGACAAAGTCGTTGTGCTCGGTCAGCGGCAACGCGTCCATGTCGGCGCGCAGCCCGGTCATCCTGCCGCTGGCGTGGCGCCGCCCGCGCACCAGCGCGACGACGCCGGTCTTGCCGATGCCGGTGTGGACCTCGTCGACGCCGCACAGCCGCAGCGCCTCGCCCACCCGGGCTGCCGTGTAGCGCTCCTCGAAGCCGAGTTCGGGGTGCGCATGGAGGTCGCGCCGCAGCGCCGTCAGCTCGGGGTGAAAGCGCGCGATATACGCGAAGGCGCGCCCGCTGACACGCAGGCGTGGGGGGTCGGATAGGTGCATCAATTTCCTTTGGTGGCGGTGCCGAGCGCAAGCGGGCCGTACCAGGCCTGCGCGGTCTCACCGGTATTGTCGGTGTCGGTCATGATGCCGACGGCCACCAGCGCGCCGGGCGGCTCGCCGAAGGCCTTTTCGAAGTCGGCGCGGATATCGCGCTCATAGTCGAGCCAGCGGCCCAGCCGCTGCGGCCCCGACTCCATCACCAGCTTGCGCACACGGGCGGTGCGCGGGCTGTGAATCACGCTCTCGCTCGGCCGCTGGTTGCACCAGACATAGATCAGCGTGGCGTAGGGCATCGGCTCGCCGGTCAGTGTATGCGCGAGCTCGGACAGCATCGCGTCGCGCGCCGAGAGCCGCGAGCGGTCGCCCTCGAAAGCCAGCACCACGCGCACCGGCGAATCGGCTAGGTCGCGGTCGCCGAGGTCGGCCGACGCGATCAGCGCCGGAACCCGCCAGGAAAACCGCAGCGCGCCGAGCTCGGCCGGCTCGATGCGCACGCTGCGTCGCAGCATGCTCGCCGACGACACGGCCAGCGCGTGCGTGGCGTCGCGGTTTTCGACCCGATCGGAGCGGTATTGGGTGGCGCGCTTGCCGGGAAAATTTTGGTGCTGCCACAGCGCCACTGGGTCGAGCAGGCCAGGCACGGGCGCCTCGGACTGTGGCGGCGCCGCCAGCGTGCGGGAGCCCGGCGATGGCGCTGCGCAGCCCGCCAGCGCGATCGCCAACCCGACGGCGGCCAGCCGCGGGCCGATGTGGCAGAGGATGCGGGACATTTTCAAGCAGGTGTTCCCGGACGGCACGCAGCCAAAAAAAAGCCCTGCCGTGTTGCCACGGCAGGGACTCTTGGATCAAACACGCACGCTGGCGTCAGGCCAGCAGCCGCATCAGAACTTGTGGACCAGGCCCACGCCGAAGTTTTCCTGCTTGGCTTCTGCCGGCTTGACAGCGCCTGCTGCGGTGCCCTTCATGTTGACCATTTCAGCATAAGCCATGGTCCGCTTGCTCAGCGGGTACTCGACGGTGGCACCAAAGGCGCTCACTTCCTGGGCCACAGCCATACCGGTCTTGGTGGTCTTCATCGAAGCATAGGACAGCTGGATATTGGCCGGGCCTGCTGGGATCTTCACGCCAAAACCGTAGCCTTCGTCCTTGCCGGCGATGGTGTAGTAGTTGGTAGCCAGCGCGCCGGCGCCCATTTCAGCGCTCTTGTACAGCGCGTAGACCGTGGCCATTCCCAGGTCGTAGTTACCCTGAATCAGGTAGGCCGAGTTGGTTGGGCCAACCGCCGGGGCTACCGACTCCTGGCCAAAAGCCAGGTTCAGCGGGCCGTTCGAGTACATCACGTTAAAGCCGGTGTAGCTCGACGCGTCGGTCGTCGCGGTCTTGTTCTCGCCAGGCGACCAGCTGAACTGGCCGCTGAAGCCGCTGACGGTCGGCGAGTTGTAGTTGAGCATGTTGCTGACGCGTCCGGGGCCGCCGGTGCCGCCGTCACCGTGAACCGATGGCAGGCCGGTCATGCCGCCGTTGATCACCAGGGTGTACGGGGTGTAGTTGGTCGCGCCTTGCGCGTCACCCGTACCAGTAGACGAGTCATAAGCTGCGTAGCCGCGGCCTGCCTTGATGGTTCCGAAGCCGCCGGTCAGACCGAACTGGGTGACGCGTCCGAACAGCAGCGCCTGTCCCGCTGCAGGGGAGGGATGGTGCACGCCGCCGCCGCCGGTGCCGATGATGCCGTCGTCAGGACGAAAGCCGCTTTCCAGTGTGAAGATGGCTTTCATGCCGCCGCCGAGGTCTTCCTCGCCCTTCATGCCCCAGCGACTGTTAAGCAGTCCGCCGTTTTGCAACATCATGCCGGCGTCGGTCTTGACGCCAGCAGCCGAGGTGTAGACCTTGCTCGTGACTTCCATGTCCATGCGACCATACAGCGTGACAGACGATTGGGCGAAGGCCGCGCCAACGGTGGCCAGCGCAGCGATTGCTACTAGGGTTTTTTTCATATCAAGATTTCTCCAGGGTTAAACAAAGGGCTCCGGCGGAAGAATCAACATCGGATCCCCGGGCCAACCTCCCTTTCCAGGAAGCTGAGGCCATTGCAACAGAGCGGGCGGGATTTGGCAAAGCATTTGCCACCGGAGGGCGGTGAAAGCGGGGGTTTTGTTGCAGGCTCGCCACAAAATCCGGCCCGGGAGCAGGATGGCAGCGGCCTTAAGGGGCACGACGCCCCCTCGCCCAACCGGCGCCGGGCCGCCCGGGCGGTGCCTCGTCGCCTTCGCAACTCAGGGCCAAGCTGCGCAAGGCTGTATCCTCGATACATCGGCAGATCGGCGCGTCGCTTGAGGCGCCCGGTGTGCGGACACAGGGCGCCGGCGCAGCCGCAGGCCGGTGCAAATGGGAGATATCGATGCACACCAGCGCAACCGACGCATTCATCGGCACGGCAGACGCCGCCTTGAGGACGCTGTTTGCCAGCCCGCGCGCCAGCCGGCCCTGCCCGACGCTACCCGACCATGACAGCACGCTGGACGCGGCCGAGCGCATCAGCGCCGGCGCGCTGATGCGGGTGAACCATGTGGGCGAGGTCTGCGCGCAGGCGCTTTACGCGGCGCAGGCCCTGGGCACCCGCAACCCGGGGCTGCGCCGGCACTTCGAGGCGGCCGGCCAGGAGGAGAGCGACCACCTGGCCTGGACCCGCCAGCGGATGGACGAGCTCGGTGCCCGGCCCTCGCTGCTCAACCCGCTGTGGTACGCCGGCGCCTTCGGCCTGGGGCTGCTGGCCGCGCGCCTGGGCGACGCGGTCAGCCTGGGCTTTGTGGCCGAGACCGAGGAGCAGGTGCAGGCGCACCTGCAAAGCCACCTGGCGCTGTTGCCGGCCGCCGACCATGCGTCGCGCGCCATCGTCGCGCAGATGCAAGACGACGAGGCGCGCCACGCGCGCGACGCCCGGCGCGCTGGCGCCATCACGCTGCCGGCGCCGGTCCGGGGGCTGATGCGCGCGGCGGCAAAGCTGATGACCCGCGTCGCGTACCGAATCTAAGACCGAACCGGGCCCGTTGGGCGGGCCGCTGCGACCGCCGCGCGATCAGGCTTCGCTGAGCTCGAAGCTGGTGGTGATGACGGCGGTCTTGCCCAGCATGATGGTCGCCGAGCAGTACTTGTCGTGGCTCATGGCGATCGCGCGCTCGAGCGCCGCCTGCGGAATGCCCTTGCCCGAGACGCTGAAGTGCAGGTGGATGGCGGTGAACACCTTCGGGTCGGTCTCGGCACGCTGCGCGCTGAGCTTGCACGAGCAACTGCGCACATCGTGGCGGCCGCGCTTGAGGATCAGCACCACGTCGTAGGCGGTGCAGCCGCCGGCGCCGGCGAGCAGGGTTTCCATCGGTCGCGGCGCCAGATTCTGGCCGCCGTTCTCAGGCTTGGCGGCGTCGGGGGCGCCGTCCATCACCAGCGTGTGGCCGCTTGCGGTCTCGGCCAAGAAGCCCATGCCGGAGCGCGTTCCCGCGGCACCGGTCCAGCTGACTGTGCATTCCATGGTGGTTGTTCCTTGTGGGTTCGATCGGCGGCGCAGCGCCGGCGCCGATTCTGCCACCGCAGGCGACCGGCGCGCCAGCGCAGGCGCTTATCATCACAGACCAGCGCCCACGCCCGATGAAAAAAAAGAACCTCAGCCCTGCCGACTACCTCACCAAGATACTGACCGCCCGCGTCTACGACGTCGCCGTCGAGTCGGCGCTGGAGCCGGCGAAAAACCTGAGCCGGCGCCTGCACAACAAGGTGCTGCTCAAGCGCGAGGACCAGCAACCGGTGCGCAGCTTCAAGCTGCGCGGTGCCTACAACAAGATGGTGCAGCTCAGTCCCGAACAGCTTAAAAAGGGCGTGATCTGCGCCTCGGCGGGCAACCACGCGCAAGGCGTTGCACTGGGCGCGCACCGACTCGGCTCGCGCGCCGTGGTGGTGATGCCGACCACCACACCCGCGCTCAAGGTGGATGCGGTGCGGGCGCTGGGCGCCGAGATCGTCCTGCACGGCGACAGCTACTCCGACGCCCATGCGCACGCGGTGCTGCTGCAGGAGCGCCAGGGCCTGACTTTTGTGCACCCTTTCGACGACCCGGAGGTGATCGCGGGCCAGGGAACGGTGGCGATGGAAATACTGCGCCAGCACCAGGGGCCGCTGGACGCGGTGTTCGTGGCCATCGGCGGCGGCGGGCTGATGGCCGGCGTTGCGAACTACATCAAGGCAGTGCGCCCGGAGGTGCGGCTCATCGGCGTGCAGATGAAGGACTCCGATGCGATGCGCCAGTCGGTAGCCGCCAGCAAGCGGGTCACGCTGGCCGAGGTCGGCCTGTTTTCGGACGGTACGGCGGTCAAGCTGGTTGGCCAAGAGAGCTTTAGGATCTGCCGCGATCTGGTGGACGAGTTCATCAGCGTCGACACCGACGCGGTCTGCGCGGCGATCAAGGACATTTTTGTCGACACCCGCAGCATCGTCGAGCCGGCCGGCGCGCTGGGCGTGGCGGCGATCAAACAGTATGTGGCGGCGCACCGGCGCAAGGGCGAAACCTATTGCGCGATCCTGTGCGGCGCGAACATGAATTTCGACCGCTTGCGCTTCGTCGCCGAGCGCGCCGAGGTCGGCGAGGAGCGCGAGGCGCTGTTCGCGGTCACCATCCCAGAGGAACGCGGCAGCTTCAAGCGCTTTTGCGCGCTGATCGGCGCGCTGCCCGGCGATGCGCGCAACGTGACCGAGTTCAACTACCGCATCAGCGGCGCCGCGCAGGCCCATGTCTTCGTCGGCCTGACCACGCACGGGCGCGGCGAGAGCGTGAAGATAGCCGCCAACTTCAGCCGCCACGGCTTCCACACCCTCGACCTGACGCACGACGATCTGGCGCAGGACCACCTGCGGCACATGGTCGGCGGCCACTCGGCGCTGGCCGCCGACGAGCGGCTGCTGCGCTTCGTCTTTCCCGAGCGGCCCGGGGCGCTGATGGCTTTTCTCAGCCTGATGCGACCGGGCTGGAACATCAGCCTGTTTCACTACCGCAACCAGGGCGCCGACTACGGCCGCATCCTGGTCGGGCTACAGGTTCCCACGGCCGACAACCGGGCCTTTGCCGCCTTTCTGGCGCAATTGGGCTATCCCTGCGTGGAAGAAACCGACAACCCGGCCTACCGGCTGTTCCTGCGGCAGCAAACATGAGCGCCAGCCTGCAAGGCAAGCTGGTGGTGGCCATTTCGTCGCGCGCGCTGTTCGACTTCGAGGAGGAAAACCAGGTCTTCGAGCTCGGGCAGGGCCTGCACCGGGACCGCGCCTACATGGCGCTGCAATTGCAGCGGCTCGACCAGCCGGCCAAGCCGGGAGTCGCGTTCTCGCTGGTGCGCAAGCTGCTGGCTTTCAACGACACGCCAGAGTCGCAAGCCCCCGGCGGCGGCGCGCCGCCAAGCCAGCCCGTCGAGGTGGTGATCCTGTCGCGCAACGACCCGGTGTCGGGCATGCGTGTGTTCCGCTCGGCCAAGCACTACGGGCTGTCGATACAACGCGGCAGCTTCACCCGCGGACAGCCGCCCTGGCGCTACCTGCGCCCGCTGCACGCGAACCTGTTCCTGTCAGCGCACCTGAGCGACGTGCGCGCGGCCTTGCAGGCGGGCGTACCGGCGGCGCAGGTCTATCCGCATTCGGCGCACGCCAGCGCGGCGCATCCCAACGAGATCCGAATCGCCTTCGACGGCGACGCGGTGCTGTTCAGCGACGAGGCCGAGCGGGTGTACCAGACCCACGGGCTGAGCGCCTTCCAGCAGCACGAGTCCGAGAAGGCGGCGCAGCCGCTGCTGGCGGGCCCGTTCAAGCCGCTGCTGCAGGCGCTGCAGCGGCTGCAGCAGGAGGGAACGCCACGCATGCGCATCCGCACCGCGCTGGTCACTGCGCGCAGCGCGCCGGCGCACGAGCGCGCGATCCGCACGCTGATGGACTGGAACATCGAAGTCGACGAGGCGATGTTCCTCGGCGGCCTGGACAAGGGCGAGTTCCTGCGCGAGTTCGAGCCCGATTTCTTCTTCGACGACCAGACCGGCCACATCGAGTCGGCGGCGCAGCATGTGCCCTCGGGCCATGTCGCCAGCGGCATCTCGAACCCGCCGCCCTGAAGCTTCCAGACCGAAGGCACCCGAATGGATTTTTTCACCAAGCTGGCCCGCTTCAAGGTTTTTGCCGTGCGGGTGCTGCGCCTGTCGGCGCCCTACTTCCAGTCGCAGGAAAAATGGCGCGCGCGCGCGCTGTTCGCCGCCATCGTCGGGCTGAACCTGGGCTCAGTGTTCATGGCCGTGCTGTTCAACGACTGGTACGGCGTTTTCTACGACGCGCTGCAAAACAAGGACGAGGCGGTTTTCTGGAGCCAGATCGTCCAGTTCGCCGGCATCGCGCTGGCGGCGATCATCATTGCCGTCTACCGCTTCTACCTGACGCAGCTGCTCGAGATGAACTGGCGCAAGTGGATGACCGGTTACTACCTTTCGCGCTGGCTCGCCGGCAACGCTTTTTACCGGCTCGAGCTCGGGCGCTTTCTGGAGCCGGCCAACGGGGCAGGCGACGACGCGCCAAGAACCGACAACCCCGACCAGCGCATCGCCGAAGACGTGAACCAGTTCACCGCGCAAAGCGTTTCGCTGACGATGGGGCTGCTCAACGCGAGCGTGACGCTGGCGAGCTTTGTCGGCATCCTGTGGGCGCTGTCGGGCGCCTTCGCGTTTGACTTCAACGGCAGCCGTTACGCCGTCCCCGGCTTCATGGTCTGGATGGCGCTGCTGTACTGCCTGTGCGGCAGCGTGATCACCCACTACATCGGCCGGCCGCAGATCGCGCTGAACTTCGAGCAGCAGCGCCGCGAGGCGGACTTCCGCCACCAGATGGTGCGGGTGCGGGAGTACAGCGAGGCGATAGCGCTCGACCGGGGTCAGGCGGTCGAGCAGTCGCACCTGCAGACCCGCTTTGCCACGGTGCTGGCCAACTACATCGCGCTGATAAGGGCACAGAAAAGCCTGATCTGGTTCACCAGTTTCTTTGGCCAGGCGGCCGTGGTCTTTCCGATGGTCGTCGCAGCGCCGCGTTTTTTCAGCGGTGCGATACAGCTCGGCGACCTGATGAAGATAAATTCCGCCTTCGGCCGGGTGCAGGACGCGCTGAGCTGGTTCATCGACAACTATGCCAACCTGGCAGCATGGCGCGCGACCACCGACCGCCTGACCAGCTTCGACGACGCGATCAGCGCAGCGACACGGGACAACCCGGCGCTGGCGCACAGCGAGTCGGCAGCGATCGATATTGCGAAGCTGAACCTGGCGCTGCCCGGCGGCGCGCTGCTGCTGTCGCACACCAGCGTGCAGGCGCAGCCGGGCGCGCGCGTGCTGCTGCACGGGCCCTCGGGCAGCGGCAAGTCGACGCTGTTTCGCGCGCTCGCCGGCATCTGGCCCTTTGCCAGCGGCACGGTGGCGCGTAACCATGACGCGATGTTCATCCCGCAGCATCCGTATTTCCCCGATACGTCGCTGCGCGATGCGCTGGCCTACCCGGAGCCGGCTTCGCGCTATCAGGACGCGACGATGGTGCAGGCGCTCAACGACGCGCTGTTGCCGGCGCTGGCGACGCAGCTCGACCGGGTCGACGCCTGGAGCCAGAAGCTCTCGGGCGGCGAGCGCCAGCGCCTGGCGATCGCCCGGGTGCTGCTCAAGCAGCCGGCCTGGGTCTACGCCGACGAGGCCACCAGCGCGCTGGATGCGCCAACAGAAGACACGCTGTACCGGCGCCTGTTCGAGATGGTGCAGCGCCGCGGCGGCGGCATCGTGTCGATATCGCACCGTGCGTCGGTGGCGGCGCTGCACACGCAGCGCTGGGAGTTGCAGCCACAAGCCGCCGGCGCGCCGGCGCGCTTTGCGCTGCGCGTGGATCAGTAAACGGCGGCGTGCCCGTCGCGGCGCGAGTCGCTGGCGGCCACATAGCCGTCTTCAATGTCGTCGGACAGCTTCCAGATGAACTGGCCCGCGCCGTAGTCCATATAAGAGTCCGGGTGCGCCTCGACCTGGTGGCCCAGCTCGCGCAGGCCCTGCACCAGCGCCGGGTTCATCGTCGGCTCGCAGTCCACCGACAGACCGGTTCCGACCTTCCAGCGCGGCGCGTCGCAGGCGGCCTGCGGCTGCTGGCGGTGCGTCAGCATGCGCACCAGGCTTTGCAGATGGCCCTGCGGCTGCATGTTGCCGCCCATCACGCCGAAGCTCATGCGCGGCTTGCCGTTTTCGGTCAGGAATCCCGGGATGATGGTGTGAAAAGGCCGCTTGCCGCCCTCCACCAGATTCGGGTGACCGGGCTCGAGCGAGAAGCCGTGGCCGCGGTTTTGCAGGCTCACGCCGGTGCCGGGGACCACGATACCGCTGCCAAAGCCCATGTAGTTGGACTGGATCAGGCTGATCATCATCCCGCTCTCGTCGGCCGCGCTCAGGTAGATCGTCCCGCCCTGCGGCGGCGATCCGTGGCGGAAGTCGCTCGCGCGTGTGGGGTCGATCAGCCTGGCGCGCTCGCGCAGGTAGGCGTCGGACAGCAGATCGGCAGCGCTCACCTGCGTCATCGCGGGCGCGTCGGCGACCCATCGGTAGGTGTCGGCAAATGCCAGCTTCATCGCCTCGATCTGCAGGTGCTGCGACTGCACGCTGTCGATCGGCAGCGAGGCCAGGTCCATCGTATCGAGCATGCCCAGCGCCATCAGCGCGGCGATGCCCTGGCCGTTGGGCGGTATCTCGTGCAGCGTGTAGCCGGCGTAGTCCTTGTGGATCGGCGTGACCCACTGCGGCTGGTAGGCCGCCATGTCGGCCGCCGTCATGCTGCCGCCGTGGTCGGCGGCGTGGGCGGCGAGCCTGTGCGCTGTCTCGCCGCGGTAGAAGTCCTCGCCCTTGCTCAGCGCGATCCTGCGCAGCGTGGCGCCGGCCTCGCTGAAGACGAAACGCTCGCCGGGCGAGGGCGCACGGCCGCGCGGCATGAAGGCCTGCGCGTAGCCCGGCAGGTCTTTGAGCAGCGGGACCGCCAGGTTCCATTTGTGCGAGACGATGCGCGCCACCGAATGGCCGCGCTCGGCGAGTTCGATCGCCGGCTCGAGCAGGTCGGCAAAAGGCAGCTTGCCAAAGCGCTGCGACAGCGCCACCCAGCCGGCCACCGCGCCCGGCGTGGTCACCGTGTCCCAGCCGCGCACCGGCATCACGCCGGCGTGGCGGCGCTTGAAATAGTCGGGGTTCCAGGCCGCCGGCGCGACGCCCGAGGCGTTGAGCCCGTGCAGCTGCGCGCCGTCCCACAGGATGGCGAAGTTATCGCTGCCCAGGCCGTTGGAGACCGGCTCGACGATGGTCATGGCGGCGGCGGCGGCGACGGCGGCGTCGACCGCGTTGCCGCCTTTTTGCAGCATCCGCAGACCGGCCTGGGCCGCCAGCGGCTGCGAGGTCGAGACGACATTGCGCGCCATGACCGGGCTGCGGATCGTCGGGTAGGGATTATTCCAATCAAACTGCACATTTGCTCCAATAAAACTATCGCTGGCGCGGGTCGAGCGCGTCGCGCAGCCCGTCGCCCAGCAGGTTAAACGACAACACCAACAGGAAGATCGACAGCCCGGGCCAGACAGCCATCCAGGGGGCATTGTCGACATAGTTCTTGGCCGTGTTGAGCATGCTGCCCCAGCTTGGCGCGGGCGGCTGCTGGCCCAGGCCAAGAAAGGACAGGCTGGCCTCGGCGATGACTGCGGCAGCGATGGCCAGCGTCGCCTGCACGATGAGTGGCGCCAGGATATTGGGCAGGATGTGGCGCAGCGCGATGCGCAGCGGCGGGTTGCCGACCGCGCGCGCGGCTTCGATGTAGTCCTCGACCTTGATGTTGATGACCTGCGCGCGCGTCAGCCGCACGAAGGTCGGCGTCGCCGAAACGCCGATGGCGATCATCGCGTTGCCCAGGCTCGGGCCCAAAAAGGCGGCCAGCGCGATCGCCAGGATCAGGAACGGGCAGGCCAAAAAGGCGTCGGTAATGCGCGAAATGAGCGCGTCGACGAAGCCACCCACGAAGCCCGCCAGGAGTCCGATCGGAACGCCGAGCAGCAGCGAGATCGATACGCTCGCAAGCCCTGCCAGCAGCGAGGCCTGCGAACCCCAGACGATGCGCGACAGCACGTCGCGGCCCACGTCATCGCTGCCCATCCAGTGTTGCGCGCTGGGCGCCTGGCGGATCGCGCCCCAGTCGGTGGCGATCGGGTCCTGCGGCGCTATCCAGGGCGCCAACAACGCCAGCCCGATGAAGCCCAGCAGCACCGCCAGCCCCAGCATAGCGCCTGGGCGCCGGCGCAACCTGCGCCAGGCGCGCAGCCAGGGCCCGACCTCCGGCGCCTGCGCCGGCACTGCGGGGCCACCCGTGCTCATGGCGCGCATGCCGCTGCGCCCGACCCTGCGGCAGCCCGGCTGCGCGACGCCTGGCAGCTCATGCGCGAAGGCGCGGGTTGACCATGAAGTACGCCAAGTCGGCCAGCAGGTTCAGCGTGATGTAGGCGCTCGCGGTGACCAGCACAACGCCCTGCACCACCGCATAGTCACGGTTGAAAACCGAGTCGACGATGAGCTTGCCAAAACCCGGAATCGTGAACACCTGCTCGGTCAGCACCGCGCCCGAGAGCAGGGTGCCGAGTTCAAGCGCACCGAGGGTGATGATCGGCGTGAGCGCGTTGCGCAGCGCGTGCTTGAGCACCACCACGCGCTCGCGCAGCCCCTTGGCGCGGGCGGTGCGCACATAGTCGGCGCTGAGCACCTGCAGCATCGCGCTGCGGGTGTGGCGCATCAGCACCGCGGCGATCGCGTTGCCCAGCACAAAGGCCGGCATCAGCATCGCCGCCAGGTTCGCCTGCAGGTCCACCAGAGGGCTTTCGTAACCCGACGCGGGCAACCAGCCCAGATGCACCGAGAACAGCAGGATCATCAGGATGCCCAGCCAGAAGTTGGGCGTCGACAGGCCCCACAGGGCCAGCAGGTTGGCGCCATAGTCCCAGGCGCTGCCCCGCCCCACCGCCGACACCACGCCCGCCGGTATGCCGATCGCCAGCGCGATGAGCATCGCCAGCGCAGCGAGTTCGAGTGTCACCGGCAGCTTCTGCGCGATCAGGTCGCGCACCGGCAACTGGGTCCGCACCGACTCGCCCAGGTCGCCCTGCAACACGCCGGCGACCCAGATCGCGTAGCGCACCGGCAGCGGCTCGTCCAGATGCAGCTTGGCGCGCAGGTAGGCGACCACCTGCGGGTCGCGTTCCTCGCCGGCGAGGATCATCGCCGGATCGCCCGGCAGCAATTGCTGCAGGCCGAAGATCAGCATCGACACGAACACCAGCGTCGGAACGATCGTGAAAAGGCGCTTGACCAGAAACTCAAACATCGGCGACTGCGAGTCGGGCCGCACAGCGCCGGGCGCTGCGCGCAAACCCGGTCAGTTCATCTTCAGCCCGGTTAGCCGCAACAGTCCGTCGGGTATGTTGCGAACGCCGGCGAGCTTGGCGTTGTAGGCCCATAACCAGTTGCGGTGGTACAGGTACACCACCGGACGCTCCTTGATGACGCGTGCTGCGATCTGCTCGAACAGCTTCTTGCGTTCGACCGGGTCGCGGACCGCGCGCGACTTGTTGATCAGTTCGTCGGTCTCGGCCGAACAGTAACCGGCGTAGTTCAGCGGCTGCTTGCAGGCGTGAAAGCTGTACAGGTTTCCGTCGGGGTCGGCGCGCCCGCTCCAGGCCAGCACGTAGGCGTCGAACTCGCCCTTGTCGGCCAGATTCAGCGAGGTCGCGAACTCGGTCGACTGGATCTTCACATCGAAGCCGGCGTCCCGGCTCATCGCCTGCACCACCAGCGCCAGGCGCTGCGCGTCGGAGGTGGTCGGCGTCATCAGCGTGAAGCTCGGGTTGCTGACGCCCGCCTCCTTGAGCAGCGCGCGCGCGCGCTCGACATTGCGCTTTGGCATCGGCATGTTTTTGGCGTAATAGCTGTTGTTCGGCGCGACCCACTGGTTGCCGACCAGCGCCTCGTTATCCATCACCACTTGCGCCAGCCCCTGGCGATCGAGCGACAGCTCGAAGGCCTCGCGCACCCGCGCGTCGCGGCCCAGCGGGTTCTTCTGCGCCTGCTCGCTCTTGCCGACGTTGATGGTGATTCCCTGATAGCCGATCTCGGTGATGCGCGCGGTCTTGATCCGGCTTTCCTTCTTCAGCGCCTCCATGTCACTGGGCGCGACCCGCTCGACGAAGTCAAGCTGGCCCGACTTCAGGTTGGCCAGTCGCACCGTGGCGTCGGGAATGGGCTGGTAGATGATCTTGTCAAAATGGATCGCCGACTTGTTCCAGTAGTTGGCGAAGCGCTCAAACACCATGCGGTCCTGTGCCACCCGCTCGACGAACCTGAACGGACCCGAGCACACCGGCTTGGTGCCGAAATTCGCACCGCCGGCCTGCGCCGCCTTCGGCGAGACCATCATTCCAGCGCGGTCTGCCAGCACCGACAGCAGCGGCGCAAAGGGCGCCGTGAGGTTGAGCCGGACCGTTGCGCCGTCGACCACGTCGACGCTGGCGACCGGGCGCAGCTCGCCGCTGCGGTTGGAGCCCGCCATGTTCTTGTGGCGCTCCAGGTTGAACTTGACGGCCGCCGCGTCCATCTTCTCGCCGTCGTGAAAGCTCACGTCGGTGCGCAGCTTCATCGTCAGCGTCTTGCCGTCGGCCGACCACTCGTAGCTGCTGGCGAGTTGTGGAACGATGGCGAGCTTTTCGTCGATATCGAGCAATTTGTCGCACATGGCGGCAAAAACCAGCCGGCCGACGAAGCTGCGAGCCAGCGTGGGATCCAGGACATCCGGGTCCTCGGCGAGTCCGATGCGCAGGGTCTGTGCCTGTAGCGCGACGGGCGCAAGCGCCAGCAGCAGTGCCGCCAGGCCAATGCAAAACGATTTTTTCATGGTTTTCTCCGGGGGTGCGTGGTTCACAACGGGCTGGCTCATTATGCGACGGTGGACGGGCGCACAAAGGCCGACTGCAGCCGTCGCAGCCGCAGGCGCTGCGGCGTGTCGACAGGCGCCGCGCCGGGCAGGAACCCGCTCGCAATGTCGCGCCAAAAATGGCAGGCCACCGCATGGCCCGCATGCGCGTCAAGCGACGGGACCTGCTGCGCGCACAGCGGCCGCGCGTGCGGGCAACGGGTGTGAAAGTGGCAGCCCGCAGGCGGCGCCAGCGGGCTCGGAACGTCGCCCGCGAGCAGCACGCGCGGGCGCTGGAGACCGGGCTGCGGCAGCGGTATCGCCGACAGCAGCGCCTGGGTATAGGGGTGGCGCGGCGCGGCAAACAGGCTGCGCTTGTCGGCCATCTCGACAATGCGCCCGAGGTACATCACCGCCACCCGGGTGGCGATGTGCTTGACGACCGCCAGGTCGTGGGCAATGAATACATAGGCCAGCCCCATGCGCTGCTGCAAGTCCTGCAGCAGGTTCACCACCTGCGCCTGCACCGACACATCGAGTGCCGACACCGGCTCGTCGCAGACGATCAGCCGGGGCTCGACCGCCAGCGCGCGCGCGATGCCGATGCGCTGGCGCTGGCCGCCGGAAAACTCGTGCGGATAGCGCCGCGCATGCTGCGGCGCCAGCCCCACGGTACGCAGCAACTCGGCGACCCGCTCGCCCTCGCGGCCTGTGGCCAGACCGTGCAGCGCCAGTGGCTCGACGAGCGTCTGGCCCACCGTCATGCGCGGATTGAGCGAGGAATAGGGATCCTGAAAGATGATCTGCATCGAGCG
>Ga0114974_10001326_pt1 | contig 19551 bp, 17 predicted proteins | sample S_130206_EF_Meta_FD_87318 | JGI IMG/M metagenome (GOLD analysis project Ga0114974, IMG submission 87318) | Freshwater microbial communities from Lake Simoncouche, Canada to study carbon cycling - S_130206_EF_MetaG | ecosystem: Environmental > Aquatic > Freshwater > Lake | place: Lake... | reverse complement strand
GACGATGCAGGTCGATCAGGCGGAGGATCGGATTCTCGACGCCGACACCTCCACGAACCGTCCTCGCCTTGGCGCCCTTCGGCGCGTGCTGGTGCGCCTGCAGCGGCTGCTCGCGCCAGAACCCGCTGCGCTCTTCCGCCTCCTGAACCACCCGCCTGCGTGGCTCGATGCCGAGGACGTGAGCGGGCTGCGGGGGTCGGCGGAGGAACTGTCGGCTGCCGTGGCCGACTCCGTCGCGCTGGCCGAGCGGGTGCGGTTACTGCAGGAAGAGTTGACGGCCCTCCTCAACGAGCGCACCAGCCGTACGCTGTTCACGTTGACCGTGGTGACCGCGCTGGGCCTGCCGCTGGCCATCATCCCCGGCCTGTTCGGCATGAACGTCGAGCACATTCCCTTCAAGGACAGCCGGCTGGCGTTCTGGGCGATCGCCGCGCTGGTCCTGGTCGTACCCGGCGTGGTCATCGCCCTCTGGATCCGGCGCGACCGGGTCTGATGCCCCGCGCTCGCTGCCTGTCGCGGACGGGGTGCGGCGGATTCGTCGAACGCCCGTCGCCGAATATTTACGCGCCGTTCGCCACCGTTTCGCGTGCGCGTTACCAGCGGTCTCCATACTCAGGTGGACGACACCGCCGACCCTAACGAGTAGGTCGGCACTCCACGGGAGACCCGATGAAACTCGACGCGCACGTCCACACCAACTACTCGGGCATGACGACGATCTGGCCGCTCTCGCTCATCATGCGCGAGTCCTACAACACGACGGAACGGGTCTACGCCCTGGCGAAGGCGCGTGGCATGGATCTGGTGGCCATCACGGACCACGACACCATCGCCGGCGCTCTCACGCTCGCACACCTGCCTGACGTCATCGTCGGGTGCGAGGTGTCGGCGTCCTTTCCAGGGCAACCGGTGGACGTGCACCTCGGCGTCCTCGACATCACCGAGCGTCAGTTCCGCCAGATCGACCTGCTGCGCGGCGACGTGCTCGAACTCGTGCAGTACCTGCGCGATGAAGCCATCTTCACGACGATCAACCATGTGGCCTCGCAGGTGAACGGACGCCTCACGCCGACGCACATTGCGGCGCTGCTGCCGTGGGTCGATGCCTTCGAGGTGATCAACGGATCGCGCCTCGGCCGGCAGAACAGGACGGCGCAGGCGCTGGCGGCGTCGGCCTCGAAGCGGTCGATCGGCGGCAGCGATTCCCACACCGGTCGCGGCATTGGCCGCACGTGGACGGAAGTGCCGGGTGCCTCGGATCGCGCCGAGTTCATGGCCGGACTCCGCGCCGGGCGCGCGGTTGCCGGTGGCCGGCAAGGCAGCTACTTCACGATGGCGTCCGACATGCTGCGCTTCGCCGGGCGCTTCTATGAGGAGCGCACCCTCGATGCCGTGCGCAGTCCGCTCGAGTGGCAGCGGCACCTCTTTCTCGCCTGCAGCGTGATCGGCCTGCCGCTGCTGACGCTGCCGCTGATCGGGGCGATGGTGCACTTCGTCGAGGAGGCGCGCTTCAACCAGTCGCTCCTCATCGACCTCGTCGAGCGGCCGGCGATCGCCCTCGCCGCGCCACTTCCAGAGGTGGCGTAGTGCTCAGGGTCGGCATCTTCACGGACAACGACTTCGAGAAGGTCAACGGCGTCACCACGTCGCTCCGCGCCGCCGTCGAGCATGCACCGGCCGACCTGCACCTGCGCGTCTACACCTGCGACGCGACGGGTGCCGACGAGCCGACCTACCTGGCCATTCGTGCGCATGGCATCGGCATCCCCTTCTACAGCGAGATGAAGATGTACGTCCCGCCGGTCCGGGCCCTGCTGCGGCACGCGGCGGCCGATCGCCTCGACGTCATTCATCTGACCACGCCAGGCCCTGTGGGGTTGGCAGCCATGTACGTGGCGTCGAAACTGCAACTGCCGATGGTCGGCAGTTTCCATACCCACCTGGCGGAGTACACGACGCGGCTGAGCGGCTCGCGCCGGCTCGGACAGTTGATGCAGGAGTACATGCGCTGGCCCTACGGGAAGTGTCGCCAGATCCTGACGCCGTCGGAATCGACGCGGCAGTTGCTGATCGACGCAAAGATCGACCCGGCGAAGCTGCGCCTCTGGGAGCGGGGGGTGTCGACGGTCAGGTTCGATCCGGCGCGGCGCTCCGAGCGGCTGCGCGCCGAATGGGGTGTGTCGGAGAGGCGACCGGCCGTGCTCTACGTCGGGCGCCTGTCGGTCGAGAAGGGGCTGCGCGAAATGGGGGCGGTTCGGCGGTCGCTCGAGGCCCGGAGCATCGCGCACCGGTTCGTCTTCGTCGGCGACGGCCCGATGCGCGGTGAACTGGAACGACTGGCGCCGGACGCGGTCTTCACGGGCAACAGAACGCCAGACGAGGTGGCCGTGGCCATGGCGTCGGCGGACCTGTTCGTGTTCCCGAGCCGCACCGACACTGCGGGCAACGTCGTGCTCGAAGCGCAGGCGAGCGGGCTGCCGGTGCTGGTGACCGATGAGGGAGGGCCGCGCGAGAACATGCTCGATGGCCGCACCGGCGTCGTCTGCGCCTCCACCCGCGAGCTGTGCCGTCAGGTGCTGGAGTTGTGCGGGCGTACGGCGCGGCGGCAGCAGATGGGCGTGCAGGCGCGCGACTACGCGCTCGGCCGCCAGTGGCAGACGGCGCTCGCCCCGCTCTACCAGTCCTACCGCGAGGTGGCCGTCTCGCCAGCCAGTGTGCCGGCGATGAAGTCGGGTGTCGTCGCCGCCTGATCCTGCAGTCGCTGTGCATGCAGTGAGTCGAGCAGTGAGAAGAATCGCGGCACCACCAGCTCTTCGTGAAAGGTGGCCGCACGATCGAGCGCCACGCGGGCCCGCATGGCGGCCCGGACCGGCTGTTCAATCACCTGACGCACCGCGGCGGCGAAGGCGGCTCCGGTCGGCTTCGCGAGCCAGGCCGTCGTGTCGTCGGCATAGCTCAAGATGCCGCCAGAGTCCGGTGCGACCACTGGCAGTTCTGCCGCCATCGCCTCGAGCGGCGCCAGCCCGAACGGTTCGCGCGGGTTCGGATGCACGAAGACGTCCGCGGCCGCCAGCAGCCGGCGCACCGCCTGTCCGCCAGGCAGGTTGCCGAGGAGCACGACATGGCCACGCAGCCTGGTGCGCGCCGCTTCCAGCAGGCGCCGTTCGGGCCCCTCACCCGCGAGCAGCAGGCGGAAGTTCGTGCCGCCGGCCGCCTCGTGCGTCATGAGCGCTTCCATCATGTCCAGCAGGAGAACGAGATTCTTCTCGCGCGACAACCGGCCCACGTACACCAGCAGGCGCGTGCGTGTGTCCCCACCCGTCAGTTCCATCAGCGACTGACGCGTCTCACCGCCAGGCAGCCGCCTGAACGCCTCGGCAGACAACCCGGGCGTGCAGACGTGCACCACGTGCTGACGGTGCGCAGGCAGCACCGCCCGCAGTTCGTCCGCGGTGTAGTGCGAGTTCGCCACGTGGTAGTCGAAGAGCGGCGCGTAGATCGATCGCATGAACCAGCGGGCGCCGAGCTGGGCCACGTGCGAGGCCGAGACGAAGGTCGCTACTGCGTCATCCATCCGCTCGGCGCTGGTGGCGACCAGTGTGGGGCGCGGAATACCGCCGCCGGCCCACCCTTTGCGCAGCAGCCCGGCCAGGTACGGCAGCGAGTACTTGTCGCACACCTCGACGATGTCCGGGCGCTCGCGGCGGAGGATCTGCTGCACACCGGTCACCCACGGCAGCAGGTAGCGCGTCGGCATGATCAGGCGGTAGCGCGAGTCGACGGCCCACGCCTGCGGAGCCCGCACGTGATAGATGCGCGCGAAGCGGCCGACGTCCTCCACGGCGTGCACTGGGCCCGGCACCACAAGGCACATCGGGCGGCCGAGCGCGTTGGCGGCCGCAATCAGCGTGCGATAGACCGAACGTACCCCTCCCGACGTCGGATGCCAGGCGTTGGTGAGGTGTAGCGTCTTGAGCGGACGTTGTGGTGTCATGACAATCCCGTCGCGGGCACAGGTGCCTAGAAGCCGATGCGGGCGCCGAGCTGGAGCTGGCGCGGACCCCCGAAGCGGGCGGTCGACGGGGCGAACAGCGGGGTGCCGGCGGTGGCCACCGGCGCGGCCGCAGTCCCGTAGACGCTGATGGCGTCGTTGCCGAAGGTCCGGTTGGCCGCGCGGGTGGCGTTGAAGAGTTCGGCCATCACATCGACCCGGGCACGACCGACGCGAAGCGTCTTCATCAGGCGGAGGTCGAGGTTGAAGAACGACGGCTGCCTGAACGCATTGCGGTCCGAGACGCGCCCGTTGATGATCGCGCGGTCGTTGTCGTCGTTGGCGTCACCCTGCTGGTCGCTGCCAATCACCGCGGTGTAGGGCATACCCGAACGCGCGATCATGACCGCGCCGATCGTCCAGCCGCCCTTCACGTCGAGCACGGTCGAGACGTTGACGTTGTGCCGCACATCCTGCTTCGACCAGGTGTACTCGGAGCCCGGGTCGAAGACGTTGAGCGTCGTCTCGCGGCTGAAGTTGCGCTCGTTCGAGTCGTCGTCCTTGTTCGACGCCAGCGTGTAGTTGACCTGCGTGAAGAGCCGGCCGGCGCGCTCGGAGAGCGTCAGGACGAGCGCATGGTAGTCGGAGCGAGCCGTCGACTCGTTCACTTCGATCTGCGCGAACCTGGTGTCGGGCCGTACCCGGGAGTAGATCGGCGTGCCGGCCGCGTCATAGGTCGGTGGGAAGAGGTTCCGGTCAAGCCGGCGCTGCAGGTGGGTCGTCTTGGCCAGGATGTAGCTGGCCGCGACCGTGGTCGAGGCGCCGAGTTGCTGTTCGAGCGTCGCCGACCCCTGGAATGTGCGCGGGTTCGTGAACGCCGGATCGAACCCGAACACGCGCTGCGCCGGAATGGTGATCGCGCCGGGCAGCAGCGTCAGCGCCTGCCCGCTCTGCACCAGCGTGAGGATGCTGGCATCGGTGCGGCTGTCGACCGAGACGGCGGTGAAGCCGTTGTCGGTGAAGACGCGCTGGAACAGGTTGGCCGGCGTGCGGGCGTCGTACAGGCCCCCCGACAGCCGGACGACCGAGCGATTGCCACCGTGGACGTTCCAGGCCAGACCGGCGCGCGGCTGCCACATCGCCAGGTCGTTGGGGATGCGCTGCGTGTATGACAACGCCGGATTCGGCCGCGTCGGCTGCGGGTTCCACTGGCCATCCCAGCGGAGCCCGAGATTCAGGGTGACGTCGCCCAGCGCGATCCGGTCCTGCAGGTAGAGGCCCGCTTCCTTCTGCGTGGCCGAGTAGACCAGGTCGGCCGGATCGAAGCCGGCCACCGTCTGGCGGTAGCGGCTGATGCGTCCCGCCAGGTAGTTGGCGAGCGACGTGTAGTCGAAGCGGCCGAGGGTGTTCGATTCACGCTGCTGCTCCGAGGGCGTGACGTTCAGGTCGACACCGGCGCGGAGTTGGTGCGCACCGCGCGCCATCGTGAGGTTGTCCGACAACTGGTAGCGGGTGTTGTTGAAGACGCGCGGCCGGCCCGTGTCGCCGCCGAGCGTGCCGAATCCAGTGATGGCAATCTGCGGCACATCGGCGTTCGGCGCCTCGTCGCGATTGTCGGTGGCCCACTGACCGCGGAGTTCGTTCACCGCTGTGGCGCCGAGGACCGACTGCCAGCTCGCCTTCACGCTGTGGCTCCGGTTCGTGCGCGTGTAGTTCGCGCTCTCGGCAACATCCTGCTGCGGCGAGTCGAAGTTGAAGTTGGTCCCGCTCAGCCGGCTGGCGGTGACCTGAACGTTCAGGGTCTGACCTGGCGCAACGTTTACGTCCGAACGGCCGAAGAACGCCGTCGGGTTGTTGGTGCCGCGCTTCTCGCCCTCGAGCGCCTTCAGCGAGTCGGGCACCACGACACCCGCGGCCTGCGGCTGGAACTTCACGACGAAGGGCACACGCAGGTAGTTCTGCTCGATGGCCGCGAAGTAGAACGCCTTGCTCGGGACCAGGGCGCCGCCGAGCGATCCGCCGAACTGATTCTGCTGGTTGTTCAGCTTCTGGTCGAACGCGTCTGCCGACGTCAGCTTGCGGTTGCGGTTGAAGTAGAAGAGGTCGCCGCGCGTCGTGTTGGTGCCCGACTTCGTCACCACGTTCACAAAGCCGGCCGACGTCCGGCCCACTTCGGCGCCGAGGCCGGAGCGCACCACCTGGAATTCGTTGACCGCCGACTGCGGGAAGAAGAACACCGCCTCGTTCCCGCCGCGCTGGTTGCCCTGCAGCGGGTCGTTGAAGTCGGTGCCGTCGATCGACACGTTCGAGTTGATCGACCGCTGACCGGAGATGATCATCCCCGAGCGGTCGGACTCTTGGATGATGGCCGGCGTCAACTGCGCGAACTCGGGGAAGCTCCGTCCTCGAATCGGCAGGTCGTCGATGGCCGCCAGCGGGATGTTCGTGCCCGAGGCCTGCCCGGAGAGATCGAGCACTGGTGTTGCGGCCGACACGGCGACCGACTCGGCCACTCCGGCCACCGACAACGTCAACGTCAGGCCGGCGGTCTCGCCGACGCGGAGCAGCACCCGCTGCTGATGGGTCGCGAAGCCGGATGCCTCCACTGCGATCTCGTACTGGCCGACCGGGAGTCCGGACAACTGGAATCGACCCGAGCCGTCGCTGACGGCGGCACGCTGGTAGCCCGTATCGACGCTGCGAAGTCGCACGGGCGCACCGGCGATCGTCCCGCCGTTCGGGTCGAGCACCGTGCCGGCGACGGCAGCGGCGCCGGCCTCGGCCTGCGCGAAGAGCGGAGTGGCGATGGGGCCTGCCGTAGCGCACGCCAGAAAGATGCCGAGGAAGAGTGGTCGAACAGTCGATCGCGTCATGTCACCTCATTTGCATCTTCTTGATGCTGATCTGACGATATCTGGAGGGTGTGGCGCCGCCGTGTCGACGCTGTAACGATGGCGTGACGGCCGCCTGGGCGCGTCAGCCGCTGTGCGTGAGGCGTCGGGGCCTGGTGATTCGGCGCCAGGCGGCACACGCCGGGGCGGTGAGGAAGCCGGCAATGAGCGACGGCATGCGCAGCAGGTCGCGGTGCAGTGGCTGACTGCCTTCCCCCGTGGTCAGGGCTCCGCGCCGCATCGCGAACACATTGAACGATGTCGAGAGCACCGTGAGTGACGCGGACGCCAGGATACTCACGAGCAGTTCCGGTGTGCCGCGCGCGAGGTGCACGACGATCTCGAGTCCGTGCGACACCAGCGGCAGGATGACGGTGGCGGCGAGCACCGCCTGCCACTCCGGCTCGATGGCGCCGAGTCGCTGCGTCAGGCCGCCGTAGAACCCTGACGTGGCGAGCCGCAAACAGATCTCGGTGGTGAAGGCGGCCACCGCCGCCGAGCGGCCGCTCGGGAGATTGGCGGTGAAGAAGATGGTGGAGCGGACGGCGGCGCTCACACACGCCGACTTCCAGTTCCACTGCTGCAGCAACTGCAGCGGGTGGGCTGCGAGGTCGCCCAGCACCGATGCCCACCGGGTGCTGTGCGGGGCCTGACGGTCTGGCGATATCGGCATGTCACACCATCGCGCGTCCCTGTCTCGTTCCGGTGGCGTCGGTGCGACAGTCCTGCAACATTCGACCGACCCGAGCGTCTGCGGTGCTGTTGTACTGAAGTTCGACCGGCATGGCCTCGCGTCCTGCGGCACACTGCATCATGCGAACGACGCGTCTCTGGCTCGTGATCGGCGCTCTGTGCACGGCGGCGGGTCTTGGCATCGGCGCGCTGCGCGGAGGCGCACAGGAGGCCAACGCGCAACTGCTGCTGGTCGTCGACGGGCTCCGGCCCGATTACGTCACCGCCGACGTCATGCCGCGGTTGCTGGCCCTCGGCCGCCGCGGCGTCGTCTTCGAGGAGAACCACTCGGTCTTCCCGACCGTCACGCGCGTGAACGCCTCGTCCATCTCCACCGGCGCCTACCCCGAAACGCACGGGTTGCTCGGCAACACCGTGTACTCGGAGCGTGCCTTTCCGACCCGCGGCATCAACACCGCCGACTGGAAGGACCTGGCCGCCATGGAGAAGGCCGAGGGCGTGCTGCTGACCGCGCCGACCCTGGGCGAGGCGCTCGAGAGGGCCGGAAAACGTTTCGACGTGTTCAGCGCCGGCTCGAGCGGCTCGGCCATGCTGCTGAATCATCCGCTGCACGGCGGCACGGTGATCAACGCCGACTACATCCGGCCCGAGTCGATTGCCGCACGGGTGACCGAGCGCATTGGCCCTGGGCCAGCAGAGGCCGTGCCCAATGGGGCACGTAACACGTGGGCGGTTGATGCCTACCTGCAGTTCGGCCTGGGAGAGTTCAAGTCGGACGTCGCGGCGATCTGGTTCGGCGACCCGGATGCCACCGCGCACCAGACCGGCATTGGCTCGGCCACGACGCGCCGCGCGCTGCAATTGGTGGACGAGCAGATCGGACGCATCGAGGATGCGCTGCGCGCGCAGGGCCGGCTCGATCGCACCAACATCATTGTCACGTCGGACCACGGGTTCTCGACGCACACCGGCGAACTGAAGCTGGCGCAGTTGGTGGCGCCGTTTGCCGAGACGATGCCCGACGGCACGCCCGACATCGTTGTGACGGAAGGGGCCATCAACCTGCGGGGGCGGAAGGACGCGGCGCGGATCGCCGCCATCGTGGCGGCGCTGCAGCGGCGGCCCGAGGTCGGCGCGATCTTCACGCGGCCGCGCGCGGAGGGGGCCACCGACGGCATCGTGCCTGGAACGCTCGCGCTGACGCTGGCCCGCGGCGCGCACGCCCGTGCCGGCGAGATCCTGGTGTCGGCCAACTGGAGCGACGACACGAACGATGCCGGCTTCGCCGGCAAGACCGCTCAGGGCGGCGTGGCTGGACACGGTACGTCGAGCCGGTGGGATGTGCACAACACGCTGATGGCGGCCGGCCCCGACTTCCGCGAGCACGCCACCACCGCGGTGCCGGCATCGAACGTCGACCTGGCGCCGACGATCCTCCGTTTGCTCGGCGTGTCCGCGCCGGCCACGATGATCGGCCGCGTGCTCGACGAGGCGTTCAGGAGCGGGCCGATGCCGTCCGCTGTGCCGGTCACCACGCGTGAGGTCCGTTCCGGTGTCGCAAACGGCTACGAAGTGACGGCGCGCATCTCCACCGTCGCGGGGCGCGACTACTTCGACTACACCAGGGTCAGCCGAAGCGCCGGCGCCCAGCGCTGACCGCCAGCGCTGGGCGCCGGGGTGGCGGCCCGGTCAGGCCGGGTTCGCGCCAGGGCGACCCGCTTCCACCACCAGCGCACCGGTCGTCCGCACCGGCGCGTCCGGCACCGTCACACGGTCGACGGAACGGAACTCGGCGCGCATGCTCTTCGGCGTGGCAGTGCAGGCCACGTACCCGCGGCGAGCCCCGTGATAGAGGATGTGCGGATTGTCCACCTTCAGCCGGTCCCAGCCGAGCTGCGTGTCGGAGCCGTCGCCGTTGGACGTAATGGAGGAGTTGGTGAACTCGACGCCGACCGTCCGCGACGCCGGGTTGCGGAAGTCGGCCTTCAGGTCGGACCCGTAGTGCATGTGCACGTCGCCGGACAGGACGATCGGATTCGGGGCGGCGGTCTCGGTCAGGCGCGAGTAGAGCCGCTGCCTCGACGCCGTGTAGCCGTCCCACTTGTCCATCGAGAACCGCGCCTCCGGTGCGAGCCCGGCCGCGTCGCGTGCGAAGGTGGGCACCTGCTGGCCGAGCAGTGTCCACGTCGCCCGTGTGTCGGCGAGGTTCTGGAACAGCCATCGCTCCTGCGCGTCGCCGAGGATGGTGCGCGACGGCTGGTCGGCTTCGGCGCACCCGGTATGGCTGCCGTCGCCGCAGGCCTGCGGTGACCGGAACTGTCGCGTGTCGAGCACGCTCAGGTCGATCAGGCTGCCGAACTGCATGCGCCGGTACAACTGCATGTTCGGGCCGGACGGGATCGACGACGCCCGCAAAGGCATCGACTCGTAGTAGGCCTGATAGGCGGCCGCGCGCCGCAGCAGGAAGAGCTCGGCCGGCGTGCCGTGCTCGTCGTGGGCGCCCGCGTAGTTGTTGTCAACCTCGTGGTCGTCCCAGGTCACGATGAACGGCGCCGAGCGGTGGGCCTCCGCCAGGTGGCGGTCCATCTTGTACTGCGCGTAGCGGTTGCGATAGTCGACGACGGTATAGATCTCGTCACCATGATGTTGACGCACACGCGTTTCGTCGCGGCCACCGTCGGCGCGGTACTCGTAGATGTAGTCGCCGGTGTGGAAGATGAAGTCGAAGTCTTCGTCGGCAAGATGTCCCAGTGCCGTGAAGTGACCCACTTCGTAGTGACTGCAGCCACAGACCGCGAAGCGCAGCCGGTCGATGGCGGCGCCCGGTGCCGGCGCGGTCTTCGTGCGGCCGGTCTGGCTCACTTCCGAACCGGCCATGAAGCGGTAGAAGTAGCCGCGCGCCGGCTCGAGTCCGTCTACTTCGACGTGCACGCTGTGCCCGAGTTCCGGGCGCGCCAGCGTGGTGCCGCGCTGCACGATCGTCGTGAACCGGTCGTCCCGCGCAATCTCCCATCGCACCTCGACATCGCGCATCGGCATGCCGCCGCCGTCGAGCGGCCGAGGCGCGAGCCGTGTCCACAGCACGATGCCGGTCGGCAGGGGATCGCCAGAGGCGACGCCCAGCGTGAAGGGGTAGTCGCCAAAGACCGGCTGCGCCAGCAGACCGCTCGACACGAGCGGGTCGGCAATGGCCGCCACGCCGGCCATACCGACGATCTTCAGCAGTTGGCGGCGGGAGAGGGTGGCGAGGGTCCGCGGGTACGCGGCAAGGACACGATCGGCGGCAAGACGCTGGCGGGACATGTGTACGCCTCCTTCAGTGAGTGCAGGAGAGCAGGATATCCACCGGCTGTGACGGTCTCGCGACGATCCCGTTACGTGTGGGCGACCAGCGTCGCCGCGGCGAGGTTAACGACGAACCCGCGTGTGTGCCACGGCGCGCGACCCGCGTGCTTGCCGGGGCGCGGGCGCAGGGCCGCCGCCGGCGCCGTGCACGAGTTCGATGCGACGTCGCGAGCCCGCGTGCTTCGCCTTCCCTGCATCCGCGCGGTCATCCTCGATCGACGCGTCGCCAGGGCTGGGCGTCTCGATGCGCAGTCGCTTGCCCAGCACCCGTTCGAACGGCGCCGCGTGTCGCGACGCTGCCCAGAGCTCGAGTTCCGCGTCACCGGACGTCTGCAACTCGAGCAGGACGTCGTCGTCGCGCTCCTGCAGCGTCACGCCGGTGATGACCTGCGAGTGGCTGCGCTCGAGTGCTTCAGCCAGACGGAGCATCGCCGCCAGCGCGCGGACGGCACGACGGCGCTTCTTCGGCAGTTCGCCGAACTCCGCGTGCCCGATGCTCGGCACGGCGCGGCGATGATAGCGGGCGATGAGCGCGATGGTCTCCACATCGAGCGGCTCGAAGCCGCGCAGGTCGCCGTTGCGAATCAGGTAGTACGAGTGCTTGTGGTGTTTCTCGTAGCTGATATGCACGCCGACGTCGTGCAGCAGCGCGGCATACTCGAGCCACTCACGCTCGCGGTCGGTCATGCCGTGGATGCTGCGCGTCGTGTCGAACAGCCGCAGGCTGAGCGTCGCGATGTGCTGCGAGTGCTCGGGCGAGTAGTTGCAGCGTTCCGCGAGCTCGATGACACTGCGGCGCCGCAGGTCGGGGTAGCGCTCGGCGTGGACGATCTCCTCGCGATGCCGCGCGACATAGTCGAGCACGATCCCCTCGCGCAGCGACATGTCGCAGAGCGTGATCTCGGTGGCCTTCAGCCGCTGCAGGATCACGTCGATGAGAATCGAGCCGGCGACCGCGATGTCGCCACGGCGCGGCTCGAGGCCAGGGATGGTGAGTCGCTTCTGGAGCGGCGCACTGCAGATAGCCTTGCGGGCGCGGCGCATCTGCTTGGCGGAGACGCGGCGGTTGCGCACGCTGGCTGGAATCGCGCCATCTTCTTCAGTGGCCGCGATGATGCCGACGCTGAGGATGGAGCCCGACGTCCCAACGACGCGGTCGAATCCGGCCTCGGTGATTTCCTTCAGGTAGTCCTTCAGCGCCGACTCGATATAGCGGACCATCCGCCGTTCTTCGCGCTCGCTGATCGGGTCGGACTGGACGAACCGCTCGGTCAGGCGGATGACGCCCAGCTTGAAGCTCTTGCCGGTGGCCAGCGTCGACCCGGTGCCCTGCGTAATCTCGACGCTGCCGCCGCCAATGTCCACCACCACCGTCACATCGTCCGACAGGCCGAGTCCGTAGGCCGCCGCCAGGTGGATGAGTCGCGCTTCCTCCGGGCCGGAGATGATGCGGGCGCGGATTCCGGTCTGAGTGACGATGGCCTTGAGGAACTCGCCGCCGTTCTCGGCTTCGCGCACGGCGCTGGTGGCGACGGCCAGCGTGCGGTCCACCTGGTGCGACTCCGCCAGCCGGCGGAACTTCGACAGCACCTGCAGCGCCGCCTGCATCGCCTTCGGCGTGAGTGCGCGGCCATCGAGACCGCCAGCGCCGAGGCGGACCATCTCCTTCTCGCGGTCGATGATCTCGAACGACAAATCCGGGCGAACCCGGACGACGATCATGTGGATGGAGTTCGTCCCGATGTCGATGGCTGCCAGCCGCATGGTGTCCCTACACTACTCCGGTTTACAAAGCAGATCCGCGGCGCGAAGATAGGGGTATGTTCGAGCTCTACCTCATTCGGCACGGCGTGGCGGCAGAACGCGGTCCTGCATGGCCTGACGATGCGAAGCGGCCGCTGACCGAGGAGGGCATCGGCCGCATGAAGAAAGCCGCGAAAGGGCTGAAGCGGCTCGATGTCCGCCTGGACGTGGTGGTGTCGAGTCCGCTGGTGCGCGCGCGGCAGACGGCCGAGGTGGTGGCCGGCGTGTTCGACGAGATGCCGCCGCTGGTGTTCACCACCGCACTGGCGCCTGGCGGGCGCTACTCCGATCTGCTGGCCGACCTGCAGGTGCAGGTGCAGGTGCGTCGCACCCGGATCGCGCTCGTCGGCCACGAGCCCGACCTCGGGCGGCTGGCCGCGCGGCTGGCCGGGTCGCGGCGCGCCTTCGAGTTCAAGAAGGGGGCGGTCTGCCGCATCGACGTGGGCGCGCTGCCGCCCGAACGCTCGGGTACGCTGCGCTGGTTCCTGCCGCCGTCGATCCTGCGGCGCATCTCGTAGGCGGGAGCCGCGACTAGGCGCGCAGGTGGTCGGCCTGCCACTCCTTCACGCGCTGTTTGATCGCCTTCGCATCGGTCAGTTGGCCCGCGAGCACCTCGTTCACCAGTTCCGGTAGTTCCGCGTCGCTGGCGAAGCGGAGTGACACGAGCTGCGGAACCGGCAGGGCGCAGGCACGCGCCGCCACATCGGCTGGCAGCAGGGCGTGGAAGCGGTGACGCATCTCGAGGCGCACGACGCGGTTCTGCACCGTCAGCGTCTGCGTGCGGGCCGAGAGCGCCATGATGAACAGCGCGATGGCCACGAGGAACGCCATGACGTGGTCGACGCTCAGTCCGCCGAGCAGGCGGTAGGCCGACCACAGGATGTTGGCGACGACGATCAGGGCCATCACCATGTACGGCATCGGGAGCTTGCGGACGTGGTTCTGGTAACTCTGCGCTTCAGGCATGCACTTCCTCCGCGACGATCTTACGGCAGAGCCGGGGCTACGCACCGGCGGTGGAGAATTTACAGCGGCGTTACAGGCGGTACGGGCAAGATGAACTCGTTCCAGAGAGGCCATCATGTTCGACCTGAATCTTGCGTCTGCGGGCCACGTTCGTCACTACACCGTTGTGCTGGCTGGTGAGGCCGGCTGGGAAGTGCGGGTGGAAGAAGACCGCGCCGTCCGGTCCAGTGACACCTACGAGGACTGGCACCGGGTTGAGCGCAGCCTGGCGCGGGTGAAGCGAGAGGTCTCCGAACTGCTCGCGCGCGGGTGGACGATCGAATCCGCTAGTCGATGAAGCGATAACCGAGACCGATCGAGGTCTCGATCTGGGTGCCAGCAGTGCCGAGTTTCTGGCGCAGTCGACCGACGTGCACGTCGACCGACCGGGTCTCGACGAGGCGGTCGTAACCCCACACCCGTTCGAGCAACCGGTCGCGCGACACGACGCGGTTCTTGTTCTGGACCAGGTAGCGCAGCAGCTCGAACTCGCGCCTGGTGAGCTTGATCGGCTCGCCGTCCACCGCGACCGCCACGGCATCGAAGTCGGCGACCAGGTGCGTGCCTTTATACCCAGCCGCCTGCCGTTCCTCCGGTGCCGCCGCCCGTCGCAGCACCGCTTTCACCCGGGCGGTGAGCTCCCGCAGGCTAAACGGTTTCGTCACGTAGTCGTCGGCCCCCATCTCGAGCCCCGTCACGCGGTCGGACTCGCTGCTCTTCGCCGTCAGCATGATGATCGGCAGGTGGCGCGCGTCGGAGCGCTGCCGCAGCAGGCGGCACACTTCGAGGCCTCCAAGCACCGGCAGGTTGAGGTCGAGGATGATGAGATCGGGCGGCCTGGCGGTGACCGCCTTCAAGGCCGCGTCGCCGCTGCCGACGATTTCGGCTTCGGCGTTGCCGCTGCGCTCGAGCGTGTGCTTGATGAGTCCGGCGATGTCCTGTTCGTCCTCGACGATGAGCACGCGGTGCTTCTGCATGTATGACGTCCACACTACAGAGCCGACGTTTCGCCGTCGTGTCGGAGCTGTTAATTCTGCGTTACGGCGCAGTCACGCTGCGTGCTATCCTGCGCCGGAGTGACGGGTCGCTGGCGGATGGACGTGAGTCGTGGGCTGGGCACGCTGTCGCTGGCGAGCGCACTGATGCTGCTGGCCCTCGTGTGGGCGCGGCCGGCCGCCGCCCAGGAGTGGATCTCCTACAACAGCGACCCGAAGAACATCCTCGAAGGCAACTGGCAGTCGTGCGTCCAGGCTGACGGCCGCTACGCCGAGAAGATCTACGACCACTATGTCAACAGCGTGCCGCAGTTCGAAGTGCACCTCGGTCCGCGCCGCGAGTTTGCCATCTTCAAGGGCGTGCAGGAGGAGCACCGCGAGCATGAGTACCGCGACAATCTGCTCCAGCCCTACCGCGTGATGATGGAGGGGAGCCGCGCCCGCCAGCACTGGGACGTGCCGTCGCTGAACCTGAGCTTCACGGCGACGCTCGGTGGCGGCTCCACGATGGACTGCGAGAGTTGGTACATCGTCCTCGCCCCGCTCGACAAGCACTCGCAGTAGTCCCGTGACGGCCACGCAAACAGCACGACGTTTCAGCGATGTGATCGCACTCGGTCCGGACGCTATGCTGTAATCGTCACGATGATTGACTCGCATGTCCCGGTCTGGGGCCCGGCAGCGCCACTCGCCAGCGGGCCGAATCCCTCTGCCAGTGCACGTCGCTGGCGCCGCCTCTCGCGCACGGTCGTCATGCTGATTGCCTGCGCGGGCACGCCGGCATTCGCGCAGGAGCGCGTGTCGGACGAACTGCTGCTCCTGCGCACGCTGCTCGCATCGGAACGCGCACGCGTCGAGGCGCTCGAGGCGGAACTGCGTGCGCGGCGCGATGCCATCGAGACGCTGGCCGCCAGGGTCGAGGCCGCCGCCCGCGTGGCTGGTGTCGCTCCGGTGGCCGAGGTGGCATCCGCGCCGGCGAGTGCCGCATCCGCGGAGCCGCCGCGGTTCGATTTCTATGGCGAGACGCTCGTCCGCCTGGCGACGCTGCATCAGGGGAGCTGCAGTGGGTGTCCCGACCGGACCATTGGGCGATTCCGGGTCCGTTTCGGCGCAGAAGGACGCCTCGCCCCTGGGCTGCGCGCGGTCTTCGGTGTCAGCACGGGCGAGCTCAACGACCCGAACTCCGTCTATCAGACATTTGGCGGGAGCCTCGGTCGCAAGGCGACGACCTTCGACCGGGCCTACCTGGTCTACGCCCCGAGGCGCGCGCCATGGGTGGAACTGTCCGCGGGCAAGTTCCCCTATCCGTGGGTGCGGTCGTCGATGACCTTCGACGTCGACTTCTTCCCGGAAGGTGCAAGCGAGCGGGTGAGTGTCAACCTGTCGCGCGCGGGCGTTCTCCGGCAGTTGTCGGCCCAGGCGCTGCAGGTCGTCGTCAGCGAACAGGCGGCAGGGGCTGACATGCTGCTGCTCGGCGGGCAGTCGACCGCCACCGTGCGCGTCGGGCCGCGACTGACGACCCGCGCGGTCGGCACCTTCTTCAACGTGACGCAGCCGGATCTGATCCTCCGCACCCAGCTCGATGGCACGAACGTCGGTGTCCGCAATACCAATGCGCTGCTGGGCACTGCCGGCGGTGGCTCGCGTTACCTGTCGGCGTTCCGCTACGTGAACGTCATCGCCGAAAACACCGTGACCACACCGTGGGTCTCGATGCCGGTCACCGCCACGATCGAACTGCACCGCAATGTGAAGGCCGCGACGGACCGCGACACGGCCGTGTCGCTGCGCATCGATGGCGGGCGCCTGCAACGTCCGCGGGATTGGGGATTCGGCTGGCACGTCTTCCACGTGGAGCAGGACGCCATCGTGTCGGCGCTCGGCGAGAGCGACTGGCGCGCGCCGAGCAACGTGCTCCAGCACCGGTTCGCGTTCAGCTTCGTAGCGCAGGCACATCTGCGCACGCACGTCACCTGGTATCGCGGGCGGACCCTCGATACGGCGCTGCCCGGCGCGCTCCGCGTGCCTTCGGCCGACCCGGGCTCGCGCGATCCCTGGGCCAACCGGCTGTACTTCGACGTCCAGTACCTGTTCTGACCGAGGTCGCCGCCCGACAAGTTTGCACAAACGTCAGCGCGGCATAGGAGCCACCGTTACAGGGCGGGCCTAGTCTGGCATCCAGATGCAGTCAGGAAGCCGTCCGACGATCAGCGTGATCGTCTGCGCCTACAACGAAGCCGGATATCTGGCGGCGTGCCTCCACGCGGTCCTTGCCCAGACGCGACCGCCCGACGAGGTGATCGTCGTCGACAATGCCAGCTCGGACGGCACTGGCGACATCGCCCGCGCCATCGCCGGAGTGCGGGTGGTGGACGAGCCGTTGAAGGGGCTCGTGAATGCCCGCGAGACCGGCCGGATCGCAGCCCGCGGTGAGATCCTGGCCTACGTCGACGCCGACTGCCGGCCGCCGCTCTCGTGGCTCGAGCGCGTCGAACGCCGATTCGTACGCAGACCGGCGCTGGTGGCCGTCACCGGTCCCTACCGCTTCTATGACTGGGACCGCTCCGGCTGCCTGTTGGTCAGGGTCTACGACGTGCTCGTCGCACCGCCGACCCACTGGGCCGTGCACCACGGGCTCGGCATTGGCGCCATCCTCTACGGCGGCAACTTCGCCGTCTCCCGCGACGCGCTCGCGCGCATCGGCGGCTTCGATCGCTCCATCGAGTTCCACGGCGAGGACACGAATCTTGGCCGGCGTCTGACGCCGATCGGGCAGGTGGACGTCGCGCGTGAGTGCTGGCTCTGGACATCGGCGCGGCGCTACCGCGCGTTGGGCAAGGCTACGGTCTTCTGGCTCTACGTTCGCAACTTCTGGTCGGAGATCCTGCGGCACCGGCCAGCTGATCGCACGCACGTGGACGTGAGGGCCTGACCATGCCTGGGTACGAGCCGTTCCTGCTCTGCGACTTCCACGTGCACACCACGTGGAGCGACGGACGGCTGTCCATCCGCGAGGTGGTCGACCTCTACGGTCAGACCGGGCGTTTCGACGTCATTGCGATCACGGATCACATCCTGATGGAACGTGACCTGCTCGGGCGCGCCGGACGCCTGATGTCGCTCGGGCGGCGCCACTTCTCGGTGACGCAGGAGCGGTTCGACGACTACCTGGCCGACATCGCGGCCGAGGCGGCGCGCGCCAAAAAGCTCTACGGGATGCTCGTGGTGCCAGGCGCCGAGATCACGCAGAACGGGCTGCGCAGCCGGAAGAATTCCCACATCATCGCGCTGAATATCAAGCAGTGGATCAGTGCCGACCAATCGGCGCGCGAGATCCTCGAGGAAATCCGGCGGCAGGGTGCGTTCAGCATTGCGTGCCACCCGCATCATCGCACCACGCGTCGCATCGAGATCAGCACCTGCTTCCTCTGGGAGAACCGGAAGGAGCTGGTGAACCTGGTGGACGTCTGGGAGGCGGCGAACCGCGACGACCTGTTCTCGGTGACCAGCCTGAAGCACTACCCGTATGTGGCCAGCAGCGACTTCCACAAGGCCAAGCACCTCTACTCGTGGAAGACGCTGCTGCGCTGTGAGAAGAACTGGGACGCGATCGCGGCGACCATGCGCGCGAACGTCGACATTGCACTGACGCTGTATCGCAACGGCTCGTGGGCGGCCTGACCGCACCTGCCGGCTGCCAGGGACAAGGGACACGTTCATGAACACGCAGATACCGACCATTGATCACGACGCGGCCATCGTCCGCATTGCGGTGGACTACATCGAAATGCCCGACCTGGTGGTGACCGTCCGCCAGGCCGGACGACTGTGGGACATCCCGGCCGACGTGTGCGAGCGCGCCCTGGCGGCGCTGGTCGAACGCGGGTTCCTGGTGCAGACGCGCGCCGGCGCGTTCCTGCGACGCACGTCCGGCGCCGCCATGCCGCTGTCACAGGCGTCGTAGTCGCCCTCATCGCCATTCCCCGCAGCGCCCTGGCGCAGTCGGTGATCCGTGGGCGTCCCGTAGGGTCCGCATTGTCGTTTTATAAGCGCCGTCGATGTTTCGCGAACGTCGTCCGCGCGTTGCATCGCTGAGACAGTCGGCAGATATCGTCATCCTCCAGCGCCTGATGCGGGCGCCAAAGGAGATAGATGTACGTGTTCAACGACTGTGTGCCTCGCGCGTTCCGCTGGCTGGCAATGGCCGCCCTTGTCCTTATCCTGATTCCGGCCGCTGCCCGCGCGGTCTTCGCGCAGGGGGGCACCGCCATGTCCGGCTCGGTCCTCGACCCTGACGGCAGAGCCGTGGTGGACGCAATCGTGCTCGTCCGCAACGAGACCACTCAGGTCGTGAAGGCCACGACCACCGACGGTGACGGCCGGTTCACCTCGTCTGATCTGCAGGCGGGCACCTATGCCGTTGAACTCGCCATCCCGGGGTTCGACATCGTCCGCCGCAACGGCGTGGTGGTGGCCGCGGGCCAGCGCACCAACCTCCCGATTCAGTTGACGGTCGCCAACGTCGCAGAGACCGTGACCGTGTCCGCCGCGCTGCCGCAGGCAGCGGTGGCTGCGCCGTCGCAGGGCTCGCTCACCGCGCGTTCCGCCCAGTCGCTCATCAGCAATGAGTACATCCGGAACTACACGTCGCCGTTCTCCGACTACAGCCAGGTGCTGCAGATGGCGCCCGGCACGTTCAGCACGAGTGCCAACGGCCCGGGTCTGGGTGACACCAAGACGTTCTTCCGTGGGTTCAAGGACGGCGACTACAGCATGTCGTTCGACGGGATTCCGTTCAACGACACCAACGATCCGACCCACCACTCGT
>Ga0114974_10001325_pt1 | contig 19562 bp, 18 predicted proteins | sample S_130206_EF_Meta_FD_87318 | JGI IMG/M metagenome (GOLD analysis project Ga0114974, IMG submission 87318) | Freshwater microbial communities from Lake Simoncouche, Canada to study carbon cycling - S_130206_EF_MetaG | ecosystem: Environmental > Aquatic > Freshwater > Lake | place: Lake... | reverse complement strand
TTGCGCTCGGTCCACAAGGTCTTGCCGTGACGTTCGCTGTTCGAGGCAATCAGCCCCGAAGCGGCGGCGAGGATGTCGGGTGTCGAACGGTGGTTCTGCTCGAGCTTGATAACCTTGGCGCCCGGAAAATCCTTTTCGAAGCGCAGGATATTGGCCACTTCCGCCCCGCGCCATGAATAGATCGACTGGTCGTCATCGCCCACCACGCAGATGTTCTTGCGCGCCTGGGCGAGCAGCCGCAGCCACAGGTACTGGACCTGATTGGTATCCTGATATTCGTCGACGAGGATATATTTGAAGCGCTGTTGGTATTGGCTGAGAATTTCCGGGCTGGTCCGCAAAATGTTGAGCATGTGCAGCAGCAGGTCGCCGAAATCGCAGGCGTTGAGTGCTTTGAGCCGGTCCTGATAGAGACGGTAGAAGTGCTGGCCCTTGCCATTGGCATAGGCCTCGCTTTCGCCTGCATCGATATCGGCCGGATTCAGCCCTTTGTTCTTCCAGCGATCGATGCAGCTTGCAAGCAAGCGCGCCGGGAAGCGCTTGTCATCGACGCCTTCGGCCTGGATCAGCTGCTTGAGCAGGCGCAACTGATCGTCGGTGTCGATGATGGTATAGTTCGATTGCAGGCCGACCAGCTCGGCATGGCGGCGCAGCATTTTCGCGCCGATCGAATGGAAAGTGCCGAGCCAGGGCATGCCTTCGACCGCATCGCCGATCAGCTGCCCGACCCGCTCCTTCATCTCGCGCGCGGCTTTGTTGGTGAAGGTCACGCAGAGAATCTCACTCGGCCATGCGAGCCGCGAGCGCACCAGGTGCGCCAGCCGCGCGGTCAGGGCCGCTGTCTTGCCGGTTCCGGCCCCGGCCAGCATTAGCACCGGGCCTTCGGTGGTCAGCACGGCTTCGCGCTGCGGTGCGTTGAGACCGGAAAGCCAGGAATCCTGAGCTCCCAGCGGCATATCCGACGTCGAGGTTTGAATTAATGACACGAGCGAACAACTAGGGAACGAGGAGGGCCGACGCAAGCGTCCTCGACCAAACGGCCAAGGTAAATATCCACGGCAATTCTTATTCACACTCCTGTAAGTATCGAGCCGTTAAGCGCGCGGCAGAAATCGGGCGAGAGGGCAGCCGCGGACCCCTCCGAAGCGCTATCGAGCCCGTTCCCGGTCGAATGATCAATGCCCGCAGCCAGTTGCGCCGGGTCGCACCGCTGTCGCCAACTGGCTGCAGTTCGGGCTCTGCTCACTCACACCGACCGGGGAGGGGGATGCCGGTGCCCCTGGCATCCCCCTCTGCCCTTGGCCCCGCCTCCTCCGTTTCATTTTTGTTTGACTCGGGTTGCCCAGCGAGCGACTTGCCCGGCTCATGAGCCCGATCCGCCAGCACGCCCGAATCCTGACCGCCTCGATGGTGGGGACTGCGGTCGAATTCTACGATTTCTATATCTATGGCACGGCTGCCGCGCTTGTGTTCGGCCCGCTGTTCTTTCCGGGCGAGGCGCCAGGGCGGCAACTGCTGTTCAGCCTTGCGACTTTCAGCATTGCCTTCTTCGCGCGGGCAATCGGCGCGGTCTGCTTCGGCCATTTCGGCGACCGGATCGGGCGCAAGTCGATGCTGGTGGCGTCCTTGTTGACTATGGGCGGCTCGACACTGCTGATTGCCTTCCTCCCGACCTACGAAATGGCCGGGTGGATCGCGCCGGTGCTCCTTTGCGTGCTGCGCTTTGGCCAGGGCTTCGGGCTCGGCGGCGAATGGGGCGGGGCGGTGCTGCTGGTGGTGGAAAATGCGCCCAAGGGCTGGCAGGGCCGCTTCGGCTCGGCGCCCCAGCTCGGCTCGCCGATCGGATTTATCGCCGCAAACGGCCTGTTCCTGCTGCTCGGGCTTTGTCTGGGCGATGCCGATTTCCGCGCCTGGGGCTGGCGGATACCCTTCCTTGCCTCTGCGCTGCTGGTCGCCATCGGGCTCTGGGTGCGGCTGCGGATCGGCGAGACGCCCGAATTCCGCGCTGCGCTGGAACGTGAACCGCCAGCGCGGGTGCCATTCGCGCGGTTGCTGCGCGATCATACCGGCGCACTGCTGGCGGGCAGCGCCGGGGTCATTGCGGTGTTCACCATCTTCTATCTCGCCACCGCCTATGCCCTGGCGCAAGGCGCGGGGCCTTTGGGCCACAAACGCGAGACCTTCCTTGCGGTCCAGCTGGTCACTGTCTGCTTTCAGGCGCTTGGCCTGATCGTGGCAGCAGTGCTGTCTGACAGGTTCACGCCCAAAAAGGTCCTGCTGGGCGGGTCGCTGGCGGCAATGGTGCTGGGCCTCGCGTTCGGCCCCGGACTCAATGCACCCTCGCTATGGACGGTCGGTGCAACGCTGTCGGCTTCGCTGTTTGTCATGGGATTTGTTCATGCCCCGCTGGGAGCCTGGCTGTCCTCACTGTTCCCGGTTTCAGTGCGCTACAGCGGCGTGTCACTCGCCTTCACTATCGGGGGCATCATCGGCGGCGCGATTTCGCCGGTTGCGGCACAAATGCTGGCATCCGGCGGCAATGCAACCAGTGTCGGCTGGCTGATCTCGGCAGCGGGCGCATCAACCCTGCTGGGCGTTATTCTGTCTCGCCCGAGAGCCGAAGCAGCGTGATCCGCGCCTTGCCGACCTTGCGGTCGGCTTGGGCTTCAAGACCCTTGATAGTCGGCTCTTCATTGAAGGCCGTCTCCAGGCTGATCCAGGTCGCCGGGCCGATCCAGCCGAGCCGTTGCAGCCGGTCTAACGCCACCTCGCCCGCGCCGCTGCCATAGGGCGGGTCCAATACGATAAGGTCGAGCGGCGCTTTGGCTATGCCTAGCGTCATCACGGACATGGCGCGGACATCGCACTGCCCGCGCGCATCCAGATGATCGATATTGGCGCGCAAGGCCTTGATCGCTGAGGCATCCTGCTCGACAAATATGCATGACGCCGCGCCGCGCGACAGCGCCTCCAGCCCCAGCGCACCGGAACCTGCAAACAGGTCGGCTACGGCAAGACCCTCAAACGAGCCAAGACGGCTGGTCAGCATCGAAAACAGTGTCTCGCGGGTGCGGTCCGAAGTGGGCCGGGTCGAATCACCCGGTGGCGCGTTGATTTTCCTGCCGCGCCATGCCCCAGCGATAATCCTCATCGGCGCGAATCTCCGGGGCCCCGCTTGCCAGAAGGACGGCTGGGCGGACGGCTAGGGGTTCTCACCTTGGCCGGGCCATCATTGGGACGCGACGGCACACGTTTGCGCTCCGGGCCTTCAGGCCGATAGCTGCCCTGCCGGGGTGGCAGTGTCGGCTTTTTCGACGCCGGATCCGCCGCTTCGTTGCGGGCAAAGCCGGGCATGGCTTCGCGGAAACGCTCAATATCGATCGGGCGCACTTCGTCCGCCGCGCCGCGCGGCAGGTCGCCGAGGCTGAACGGGCCATAGGCCGTGCGCAAGAGCCGCGAGGTTTCGAGCCCGAGATGCTCGAGCACCCGGCGCACTTCGCGGTTTTTGCCTTCGGTAAGCGTCAGTTCGATCCACTGGTTGCGACCGGTCTTGCGCTCCATGTTGGCGTCGATCTTGCCATAGTGGATGCCCTCGATGGTGATTCCGTCGATCAGTTCTTCCAGTTGGGCCTGGGTGATATTGCCATAGGTGCGTGCGCGATAGGTGCGCGGGATGCCGCTGGCGGGCAGTTCCATCGCCCGCTTGAGCTCGCCGTCGTTGGTCATCAACAGCAGGCCTTCGGTGTTGAAGTCCAGCCGCCCCACCGGCATCAGCCGGGGCGTTCCCGGCGGCAGGGCGTTCTTGAGCGCGGCGTAGATCGTCGGGCGCCCGGCGGGATCGCGCTCGGCAGTGATCAGCCCTGAAGGCTTGTGGAAGCGGAACAGCCGCGCGGCTTCGGCGGCAGCGACCGGCTTGTCGTCAACCGTGACGCCCTTGAGGCTTTCCAACACGGTTGCCGGCGTGGTCAGCACCACGTCGCCGATCTTGACCCGCCCCTCGGCAATCATCCGCTCCACCTCGCGGCGGCTGGCGACACCGGCGCGGGCAAGGAGCTTGGCGATGCGCTCTCCGCTCCGCGGAGGGTTAGGGGCGCCTTTAAGGTCTTCGGAAGTTGGGGCCATCGGCAAGCCAATAGACCGCCAGCCTCCATGCGTCAAAAAGCCTAGAGCTTGGGTGAAATCCCGGCTAGCCTGCGTAGCTGGTTTGGCGGGGAGAGCTGCATGTCGACGACACTTTGGGTGCTGCTGATCGCGGTGATCCTGATCGCACTGGCTGCCCGCCGCATCTCGGCGCTCCAGCCCTATCTTGAAAAGGAATCGCTCGCCGCCTTCTTCCTCGGCGTATCCTCCGGCTTTCCCTATGCGATGATCGGCGCAACGCTGACCACCCGGCTGGCGCAGGAAGGGATCGACAAGAAAACCGTCACTGCTTTCACTCTCGCCTTTCTGGTCTATAACCTCAAGGTGTTCTGGGCCTGGATCGTCGATGGCGTGCATCTGCCGCTGCTCGGAAGACTTGGCCAGCGGGTTTCGTGGATGGTGCTGGCGGGGGCGGCGGTGATTGCGGCAGTGATCAATCTGGCGCTGGTCGATCCTTCCGCTGCGCTCAGCGCGACCGTGGTGGCGGCTGTGCTCGTCGGTGTGGCCGGGGCCACCTTTGACATCGTGATCGATGCCTACCGGATCGAGACACTCAAGCCCTATCAACTCGGCACAGGCTCGGGCATGTCGCAATATGGCTGGCGGATCGGCTCGGCGGGCGCTGGCGCGCTGGCGCTAGTGGTGTCGGCGCGGATGGGCTGGAGCGCGGCCTATATGGCCTGCGCAGCCTTTGCGCTTCCCGCAGTGGTGACGGCGCTATGGCTGGGCGAACCCTTGCGGCATCGCGAGCCAGCCGGCAAAAAGGGGCTGCGCGAAGTATGGACGTCGATCGCGGGGCCGTTCGCGGAATTCTTCCAGCGGCATGGCGCATGGCTGGTGCTGCTGTTCATCCTCGTCCACAAGATCGGCGATACCCTGGCCAATCTCACCTTCCGCTTGCTGTTCGACGATCTGGGCTTCAGCAACGACGAGATCGCCATTTATGACGTGGGTGTCGGCTTCTGGGCCTATCTGATCGGCGTGTTCATCGGCGGCGTCGCCTATGCCAAGATGGGCCTCAAGCGCTCGGTGCTGCTGGCCCTGGTGTTGATGGGAGTCTCCAACCTGAGCTTTGCGGCATTGGCGGCGGCGGGCCATTCCAATATCGGCATGGCCGCCGCGATCGGCTTCGAAAACATCGCCTCGGGCTATGGTGGGGTAGTGGTGGTCGCCTATTTCTCGGCGCTGTGCGATTTGCGCTTCACGGCCGCGCAATATGCGCTGATTTCTGCCGGTGCGAGCGTGGTCGGACGCTTCGCCACCGGCACCACGGCGGGCGGCATGATCGAGAGCTTCGGCTATGTAAACTTCTACTTGCTGACCACGCTGCTGGCCTTGCCGGGCATCATTCTGTTCTGGTGGATGAGCCGGGTCGGCCTGATCGATGCGGCAATGGGTACGGCGGGCGGCGGTAGCGACGGCGATGCCGAAACGCCGCACTGATCAGTCCGGCAATTCCCGGTTGAGCCGCAGCACTTTGCCGGCGAGGTAGAGCGAGCCTGCGATCAGCACATCGCCCTCCGGCGGGAGGCTGGCCAGTGCATCGGTGACAGCGGCGAACCCGCACACCTGCAAATCGGTGTGCGGGGCAAAGGCCTCGGGCGCATGGGCATCATGGCCGGGTGCGGGCACCACCGAGATGGTAAGCAGCTCGCCCCGCAGCGGCGCGACCAATGCGCCGGGGTCCTTGTTCTCCAACATGCCGATGATGAGATGTATCGGCGGGGCATTGGCAAAGAACCGCGCAATCGCAGCCCCTGCATTAGGGTTATGCCCGCCATCGAGCCAGACCTTACGCCCCGGCACCAGAGCCGTCAGCGGCCCCTCACCCAGCAATTGCAGCCGCGCAGGCCACTTTGCCGCGCGAATGCCCGAGGCCATTGCTTCGGGCGAGACCAAGACCTGATCCTGATGCCGCAGCATGGCTGCGGCCAGCGCGGCATTGTCAGCCTGATGCGCGCCAGGGAGTGCGGGCAAGGGCAGACTCAATTTGCCCAGGGCGTCGCCATATTCGATGGTTTTGTCTGTCTGCGCCCACCAATGCACCCCGCGCATGGCAAGCGTAGCACCAGCCGCCTTGGCGACTGCTACGATAGTTCTGGCGACCTCGATCCCATAGTTCTGCGTCACCAGCGGAGCGCCGTGTTTGGCAATGCCCGCCTTCTCGAAGGCGATGCGCTCCAGCGGCTCGGTCGGCACGCCCTCCTCCGGGCGGAGCAGGAAGGCCTCGTGGTCAATTCCGAGGCTGGCAATGCCGCAAACGGCGGGGCGCTCGAGCACATTGGTCGCATCGAACCGGCCGCCAAGCCCGACCTCGATGACGCAGGCATCGGCGGGAATGCGCGCGAAGGCGAGGAAAGCGGCTGCGGCAGTGACTTCGAAGAAGCTGGGCGAGAGGTCCCCGCCCGCATCCAGCACTTCCTTCAACAGCGCGGCCAGCAGATCGTCCTCGATCAGCTTCCCGGCGATGCGGATGCGCTCGTTATAGCGCACCAGATGCGGCTTGGTCGCAGAGTGAACTGTCAGCCCCTGCGCCTCCAGCATGGCGCGCAGGTATGCGCAGGTGGAGCCTTTGCCGTTGGTCCCGGCAACATGGAAAGTGGGCGGCAGGCGCGTGTGCGGATCGCCGAGGCGGGCGAGCAGCGCGGTTATGGTTTCGAGGCCAAAGCGCCCTTGCGGCAGAGTCAGCGCGCCGAGCCGATCAAGCTGGGCCTGAACCGCCGGATTGTCCGAGATGGCGAAATCGCGCAAGGCTCAGCGCGCGGCGTGGACAGCGTCCGCCAGCGCCTTTGTAAACTCCCGGATAGGTCCGGCGGCATTGGCGCCATGCTCTGCCACCACTTCGACCAGTGCCGAGCCGACGACAACAGCATGCGCGACCTTGGCGATGGCAGCAGCCTGCTCAGGCGTGCGCACGCCGAAGCCTACGGCTATGGGAAGCGAAGTCGCTGCCTTGAGCCGCGCTACGCCCTCTTCGATCGAACCCAGCGCCGCCTGCTGCTTGCCGGTTATCCCGGCAACCGCGACATAATAGAGGAAGCCCGAGGTGTCCTTGAGGATCGTCGGCAGCCGCGCCGCATCGCTGGTCGGAGTGGCGAGGCGGATCAGCGAGACGCCGGCCGCGCGCAGCTGAGGTCCGAGTTCTGGGTCTTCCTCGGGCGGCAGATCGACGCAGATCACGCCATCAACGCCGGCCTTCTGGCACTCGTTCGCAAACCATTCCGGCCCGCGCGTGGTCATCGGATTGGCATAGCCCATCAGCACCAACGGGGTGTCAGGGTGCCTTGCGCGGAAATCCTTGGCGATGCGGAAGATGTCGCCAGTCTTGGTGCCATTGGCGAGGCTGCGCAGGTTCGCTGCCTGGATCGCCGGGCCATCGGCCATCGGATCAGTGAACGGCATGCCCAGTTCGATCACATCCGCGCCACCTTCAACGAGGGCGTCGAGAATCGCAGGCGTGGGTCCGTCACCGGCGGTGACGAAAGTGACAAGGGCGGGGCCGCGCGAGAAGGCCGCGTCAAACCGGCTCATATCTGTGCCCCCAGCGCCTCGGCGACAGTGAAAATATCCTTGTCCCCCCGCCCGCACAGGTTGGCGCAGATGATCGAGTCCTTCGGCATCGTCGGTGCGACCTTGGCCACGGCAGCGATGGCGTGGGCAGGCTCCAGCGCCGGGATGATCCCTTCGGTGCGGCAGAGCAGCTGGAAGGCGTCGAGCGCTTCCCTGTCGGTCACCGAGGTGTATTCCACCCGGCCGATTTCCTTGAGCCAGGAATGCTCCGGACCGATGCCGGGATAATCGAGCCCGGCCGAAATCGAGTGCGCCTCGGCAATCTGGCCGTCCTCGTCCTGCAGCAGATAGGTCTTGTTGCCATGCAGGATGCCGGGGCGCCCGCCCGCGAGGCTCGCTGCGTGCTCCTTGTCCAGCCCATGCCCCGCCGCCTCAACGCCGAGCATTTTGACGCTGGGGTCATCGAGAAACGGATGGAACAGCCCGATGGCATTGCTGCCCCCGCCGATCGCCGCGACCAGCAGGTCAGGCAGACGGCCGGTGCGCTTCAGCATCTGCTCACGCGCTTCGCGGCCGATCACCGACTGGAAATCGCGCACCAGCTCGGGGTAGGGATGCGGGCCAGCTGCGGTGCCGATGATGTAGAACGTGTCATGCACATTGGCGACCCAGTCGCGCAGTGCCTCGTTCATCGCGTCTTTCAGCGTGTTCGCGCCGCTGGTGACTGGCACCACTTCGGCGCCGAGCAGCTTCATGCGGAACACGTTCGGCGCCTGCCGCTCGACGTCCTTGGCGCCCATGTAGATCACGCAAGGCAGGCCGAATCGCGCGGCAACGGTGGCGGTTGCGACGCCGTGCTGCCCCGCGCCGGTTTCGGCGATGATCCTGGTCTTGCCCATACGGATCGCGAGCAAAATCTGTCCGACGCAATTGTTGATCTTGTGCGCGCCGGTGTGGTTGAGTTCGTCGCGCTTGAACCAGATCTGGGCGCCACCAAGCTCCTCGGTCAGCCGGGGCGCGAAATAGAGCGGGCTGGGGCGGCCGACATAATGCTCAAGCAGATCGTCGAATTCCGCCTGGAATGCCGGATCGAGCTTGGCGCGGCGGTACTCCGCCTCCAGTTCGAGCACCAAGGGCATCAGGGTTTCGGCGACATAGCGCCCGCCGAACTGGCCGAAATGGCCGCGCTCGTCGGGAAGGGTGCGGAAGGAGTTGGGAATGTCGTTCATGATCGGGCCGCTTTGCAGAAGGCGGCGATCTTGTCCACGTCCTTGACGCCCGGCGCGCTTTCAACGCCCGAGGAAGTATCGACCAGCGGCGCGCCGGTGAGACGGACGGCCTCCGCCACATTGTCCGGTGTCAGCCCGCCTGCCAGGCCCCAGGCCGTGGGGCTTTTCCACTTCGCCACCAGGTTCCAGTCGAAGCTCAGCCCCATGCCGCCGGGCAAAGCTGCGCCTTTGGGGGTTTTGGCGTCGAACAGGATCAAGTCGGCGGCCCCGGCATAGGCATGGGCGCGTGCCACATCCTCCGCGCTGGCGACCGATAGCGCCTTCCACACCGGCAGGCCGAATTGCGCCCTGAGCTGTGCGGTCCGCTCGGGCGTCTCCTGCCCATGCAGTTGCAGCCCATCGAGCCGGGCGGCGGCAACCGCTTCGGCAATGGCTGCGTCGGCGGCATCGACAAGCAGTCCGATTCGCTTGATCCGCCCCTCGGCCCGCGCCCCGAGATCAGCCGCATCGCGCGGCGACAGATTGCGCGGGCTTGGCGGGAAGAACACGAACCCGGCATAGGCGGCCTGCGCCTTGATGGCGGCACCGAGCGCGTCGGGCGAGGTGATTCCACAAATCTTGATATCGGGAGTGGGCATGATCTCCCCATAGCCCAACGGCCAATCGAGTCGAGACAGCGGATCCTAAAGCGTCGCCTCAATCGCCCTTGCCGCCGCTGCCGGATCGTCGGCGCGGCTGATCGGGCGGCCGATGACCAGCACTGAGGCTCCGGCATCGCGCGCCTCGCGCGGGGTTACCGTGCGCTTCTGGTCGGCAGCGGTGCCATTGGCCGGGCGCAGGCCGGGGACGACGAAGAAGCCGTCTTTCCATTGCGCATGGATCGCACCGACTTCGTGGCCCGAGCAGACAATGCCGTCGAGACCGGCCGCATGGGCGAGGTCGGCAAGGCGCAGCGCCTGATCGTGCGGGCTGCCGCCGATCCCGGTGCGTGCCAGATCACCTTCGTCGAGACTGGTCAGCACGGTAACGCCAACCACCTTGCAATGCTCGCCCGCTGCGGCCTTGGCGTCTTCCATCATCGCCTGCCCGCCGGCAGCGTGGACCGTTACAATCGCCGGCTCCAGCACATGGATCGCCTGCATCGCGGCGGCGACAGTGTTGGGGATGTCGTGCAGCTTCAGGTCTAGAAAGAGCGGCAGGCCGAGCTTGTGGATCTCGTGGACCCCGTGATGGCCATGCGCGCAGAAGAATTCGAGGCCGAGCTTAAGCCCGCCGACATGGCCCTTGACCTTGCGCGCCAAGGCTTCGGCAGCATCGAGACGGGGCAGATCGAGCGCGAGGTAAATCGGATTGGACATATCAGGCTGTCGGACTTTCTGAAGGAATAGCAGGAGTGGCGGCTTCGAGCTGGCTGGACGTGGCGAGCGGCGGCGCCGAGGCATTGGCGCGGACCGAATTTTCCAGCGCATTTATCCGCCGGTTCAGCCGCCATTTTGCCGCCTTGGCCAGCAGCCACATCGGCGCGAGACCAAGCAGGAACGAGGCCATGACCAACGCCGGCAGCTTGGTTTCGAGGATCAGGTTGTCCCAGATCTTGATTTCGACCGGATTCCAGTTGTTGAGCGAAAACAATCCTAGCGCGACAACGACCAACACCCAGACGATAGTACGGATGATCTGCATGGCATTCCTCCGGCTTCCCTAGCTCCACCCGAAAGCACGCTAGGCGACCTTGGCGGCCAAGGGAAGCGCGACGAACCGATTCAGGCCCCGAACACCCGCTCGAAGATCCGGTCGACGGCCTTGAAATGATAATCGAGGTTGAATTTGTCCTCCAGCTCGGCAGGCGTCATCGCCTTGCTGACTTCGGGATCGGCCTTGAGCAGTTCGAGCAGCGACAGCGCGCCATCGCTCTCCCACACCTTCATCGCATTGCGCTGGACGAGGCGATAGGAATCGTCGCGGCTGAGCCCTGCTTGCGTCAGCGCCAGCAACACCCGTTGCGAATGGACCAGGCCGCCCATGCGGTCGAGGTTCTTCTGCATGCGCTCGGGGTAGACCAGCAGCTTATCGATCACGCCGGTCAGCCGCGCCAGCGCGAAATCGAGCGTGATCGTGGCATCAGGGCCGATGTAGCGTTCGACCGAGCTATGTGAAATGTCGCGCTCATGCCACAGCGCGACGTTCTCCAGCGCCGGGGTCACTGCCGAGCGCACCACGCGGGCGAGGCCGGTGAGGTTTTCGGTCAGAACCGGATTGCGCTTGTGCGGCATGGCCGACGAGCCCTTCTGGCCGGGCGAGAAATACTCCTCGGCTTCGAGCACTTCGGTGCGCTGCAAGTGGCGCACTTCGGTGGCAACGCGTTCGATCGAGCTGGCGATCACGCCCAGCGTGGCGAAATACATGGCATGGCGATCGCGCGGGATGACCTGGGTCGAGACCGGCTCGATGGCGAGGCCCAGCTTGTTTGCCACATAGTCCTCAACTGACGGATCGATATTGGCGAAAGTGCCGACTGCGCCGGAAATAGCGCAAGTGGCGATCTCGGCGCGAGCGGCGATGAGGCGCGATCTGGCGCGGCTGAATTCGGCATAGGCTTCGGCCAGCTTGATCCCGAAAGTGGTCGGCTCGGCATGGATGCCGTGGCTACGGCCGATAGTCGGTGTATATTTGTGCTCCTCGGCCCGGCGCTTGATCGCGGCGAGCAGGGCGTCGAGATCCGCGATCAGAATGTCCGAAGCCCGCGCCAGCTGCACGGACAAAGTGGTGTCGAGCACGTCGGAGCTGGTCATCCCCTGATGCATGAACCGCGCTTCAGGCCCGACCTGCTGCGCAACCCAATCGAGGAAAGCGATCACGTCGTGCTTGGTCACGGCCTCGATGGCGTCGATCGCGGCAACATCGATCTTGGGATCGGTCGCCCACCAGTCCCACAGCGCCTTGCCTGCACTTGCCGGGACAACGCCCAGCTCGCCCAGCTTGTCGGTGGCATGGGCCTCGATCTCGAACCAAATGCGATAGCGCGCCTCCGGCTCCCAGATCGCAGTCATGGCAGGGCGGGCGTAGCGGGGGACCATGTTCAACTCCGGGGCTTCAGGAACAGGGAGCCGCTAGGGGGAGGGGGCTGGAATGGCAAGGGGCGGGGCGTCGCCCGATCCGGCCTATCCGCATAACTGGGGCTGATTCAGGGCCGATGTCGATGCGGTGAAGGCAAATCGGTAGCGTTTGCCCTGTTCGAACACGGCATCGAGCGAACCGCGTAGCTGACCTCCCGTTTACGAGACAACAGTGAACGATCCGCTTGAAGGATAGCTGCAAGTCAGCTCGCGGATTTTCCGGCACAGGGCAATCGAACCCGAGCCGGGGCGGGCCCCCATGTCATGGTGCCAGGTCCCTTGCGCCTGGCTGAGCGCGACATTGGCGCTGAGCCGGAAGGTACCGCCAGCAGCGCGTGAGGGTATTTCGATCTCGAAGGCAGCCCCGTCGTAGGGGGCGCAGCTGGCGCGGAACTCGCCGCGCAGCGGAGCGGACGATGTCTGTGTGGCGGCCAGCAGCAATGTGGCAGCGATTGCGGCCAGACAGCGCCTTGTCCGAACTATGTGAATCGGGTTCATGCGAAGAATCCTTGCTCAAGCGCATCGGCGAAACGTTCGACCCAGCCCATTCCGATGCCGCCGATCAGTCTCTTGCTCTTCCCGGATTTCGCATGGGCAATGTGCACTTCATACTGGACCGTAAACATGCCGCCGCCGTCAGGATCGGGCGGCAGATATTCCATTGCGAAAGCGAAGTCGTCAGACGACTGGCCAGCGGCGGCAATGCGCGCCTTGGCCTGGGCCAGTTCGCTTTCATTGAGTTCCATGGCATCCTCCGCAGGGCGTGTGAGCCGAGTCGCTTTTGACAAGCCCGCATGGAATGGCACAGGAAAAATGACCTTGGAAGCTGAAGACGAGCGCCGTTTTGCTCCGGCGACTGAGCGCAATCGCGAGCCGATCCTCGCTGTGCTGCGTGACGAGTTGCCGGAACGTGGGTTGGTGCTGGAAGTGGCGAGCGGCACTGGCGAGCATGCCGTGTATTTCGCCCGTGCCCTGCCGGGGGTGGTGTGGCAGCCCTCCGATCCTTCGCCCGATGCCTTGCGTTCGATCGCCGCATGGTCGGCTGCGGCGGTGCTCGACAATGTGCTGCCGCCCATCGCACTCGATGCAGCGGCATCCGTCTGGCCGATTGAGAGGGCCGATGCGTTGGTTTGCGTCAACATGGTGCATATCAGCCCATGGACCGCCACCGAGGGGCTGATGCAGGGGGCCGGGCGCCTGCTCGGTGCAGGTGCGCCACTGTGCCTCTATGGCCCATATCGCCGGGCTGGTTGCGAAACTGCACCGAGCAATGCGGCTTTCGACCGCGATCTGCGCAGTCGCAATCCGGACTGGGGTCTGCGTGATCTGGAGGCAGTGGTTATCCTCGCCGAGGCGCAGGGGCTGGGGCTGGAGCGGGTCGTGGAAATGCCGGCCAACAACTTGACTGTGGTGTTCCGTAAGCGAACCTGAGCCTCTGCGGTCAGACTGGCCAGGCAAAGGACAGGCCGGTCTCGCCCGCCACCTTGCTTTGGGCATCGAAGCGCCGTTCGGTGATCATGCCACGCCCTTGCCGGTCGATAACCACTACTGTCGAGCAGCGGGTGCCATAGATCGCATTGCGGATGAAGGGCGGGGTTTCAGGGGCTTCCAGCGGCACATCGGAAGGGGTTGTCGTATGGACCCCCATGTGGCCCAGTGTCTCGCTGGCCAGCGCGGCGAACAGCGGTGCCTGATCCTCAGATCCCTCATTCAGCCAATCAGTCAGCGCGGTTTTGAGCTGGAGTGTCTTGGGCCATGGCTCGTCGAGCGCGCCGTTGGAGAGGCCATAGTTGCCGTGGGGGAGCTGAGTGCGGATGTCGTCGGGCCGGTTCGACAGGAAATGCGCCTGTTGGGGGTCGGCGACAACTAGGTTGAACGGGTTGAAGTCCCCCAGCTCTGCCGTCGCCGGATCGCCATAGCGCCCGCTGCCCAGCAATTGATCGCTCACCAGTGCGCCGCGCGAGGCCTTTTCCGGATCGGGATTGCCGAAGCCACGCCGGTTGGTGACCAAGGCAAAGCGGCCCGCCTCAGTCAGGCCGAGCCAGGTGCCGCCCGATTTCAGATCCTGCCCGGCGATAATTCCGTTATTCCAGCGCGCCAGTGGGACGGCGGGGCGCTCGTGGTACTCATCACGATTGCCGATGGCGACCAGCAACCAGCGCGGATGCGCAGACCATGCAAGGGCAGCGACGCACATTTGCCCGCCCCGCCTATTCGCACTGCCCTTTGGCCAGCAGTGTCACGTTCCTGCGGATCCAGCCAAGCTGTGCATCGCGCATCTCGACAAGCCCTGTTACATGGACCGGAATGCGGGCAATCTCGCGGCCGGACTGGCGCAGTACGATCCAGTCGTCCTGTGACTGCGCTGCCTGTGCAAGTTCTTCGAGGCTGCGCGCATCCAGCTTGAGGTCATGGTTGCCCTGAGGGTCGCTGGCAAAGTCCACGGTCAGGCCGTAGATGCTGAAAGTGCGCAGGTCGCCTTCCGTCACCGGGATAATCGGTGTGGCCTTGCTGCCCATAATCAACTGCTGCGAAAGTGTCGCATAGGGTTGCTCGGGCACTTCGGAAAACTTCCAGACGCCAAAACCGAATCTGATCACTTCGGGCCGCGACACCGGCTGGCCGGTCGTCTTGTCTATCACAAAAGCATAGGTGAAGCTGATCTGGCTGTTGAAATCGGTCTGCGGCGCGAACAGTTTGCGGCCGCCCGGGGGATAGATTGCGGCGTTGTTATCGCCTCTCAATGTGAAGGCCATCCAGGCAGCGAACTTGCCGTCAGCGGTTTCGCGCAGATCGGCATTGCGGCCGGAGCAAAAGAGGTGGCCATTGAAATCGCGTGTCGCCGGTTTGGCCAGCACAGGCGAGGCTGTGAGCAGCAGCGTGGCAATCAACAGCTTGCGGATCATACGCTTTCCCTTCCGGTGGTCGCTGTGGCCATCATGCTAGATCAGCCCCTTCGCCCTCAAGCTCACATGCCCCTCGCGCCCGATGATGACATGATCGTGGACCACGATTCCCAGTAGCCGCCCGGCTTCTGCGATCTTGTTGGTTATGACGATGTCGACCTTGCTCGGCTGGGGGGCGCCGCTGGGGTGGTTGTGGACCAGGATCAGCGCCGTGGCGCCCAGATCGAGTGCCTTGCGGATCACTTCGCGCGGGTGGATCGCCGCCTCGTCGATCGAGCCGTCGCCGACGTGCCAATCGTGCACCAGCATGTTCTGGTGGTTGAGATAGAGCACCCGCACCCGCTCGACGGTCAGGTGCGCCATATCGATGGTGAGGTAATCCAGCAGCGCCTGCCAGCTCGCCAGAACCGGTGCCTCGCGCACCTGTTCGCGGGCCATGCGGCGGGCAGCGACGGCGACGATCTTGAGCATGGCGGCGCTGGTTTCGCCCATGCCGGGGTGGAGCACCAAGGCGCGGGTTTCGGCATTGAGCACGCCCGCGAGACTGCCGAAGCGTTTGATCAGTGCGCGTGCCAGCGGCTTGGTGTCGCGGCGCGGGATCGCACTCATCAGCAGATATTCGACGACTTCGTGGTCGGCGATGGCATCCACCCCGCCTTCGAGCAGCCGCTTGCGGAGCCGGGCGCGGTGGCCGCTCGAATCGTGGCCAGGGTCAACAGCCTTGGCCCCGCGCCGGGCTTCCGCGACGCGATTGGCGTCCTCGAACAGGTCGTCGTCAGCCACCCCGCCCCATCCCCGAATTCTTTGCCTCACGCGCAGCCGATCTGACGTACATCCAGATTTGCAGCGCCTGTTCGCGGGTCAGCTCGTCATAGCGCGGCATGCCCTTTTCCAGCAGCGCGCCACCCTTGACGACCTGAAGGAAGGCGTCCTTGTCGAGCGCCAGCGCAGACTCGCGCAGGTCCGGCCCCGGCGAGCCTGACGAGCGGGCATGGCGGCCGTGGCACAGCGCGCAGGCGAGGAACAGCTGGTGACCGGTTTCGGCAGCGACCGGATCGATCTTGATCGCCGGATCATCAACGGCATTCACCACCAGCGTCGGCTTCGGCCCGGGCGGGATCGTCGCCTTGCCGTCGAGTGCGAAAACCAGAAGGCGGCGCGGGTTGGCGCCGTATTTCCAGCCGACATTCATCACGTCGCTGCCGACCGAGGCCGACCCGCCCCATCCGACCAGCAGCGCGATATATTGCCTGCCGTCCACCGCATAGCTCATCGGCGCGGCGATTATGCCGAGCCCTGCATCGAAGCTCCAGACCTTGTTGCCGCTGCTGGCGTCATAGGCCGTGAACATGCCATCGCCGGTGCCCTGGAACACCAGACCGCCTGCCGTCGAAAGCACCCCGCCGTTGAGCATGGTCTGGTGCTGGATTCTCCAGGCCTGCTTCTGGGTCACGGGGTTCCAGGCCAGCAGCGCGCCCTTGCCATCGCGCTCGTCGCGCTTCTCGGTGGCAATCGACAGTCCGCCAACATCGAAGCCGCCCTCGACCGAATGGCCCTTGCCGAAATGCACACCGTTCTGGGTGACGGGCAGATAGAGTAGCCCGGTTCTGGCGTTGAAGCTCTGGGCCTGCCAGCTATGCGCACCCGCCGGGTTGGGCCAGATCGTGACGTCGCCCTTCTCGAAGCGGATGTCCTTTTCCTCCACCGGGCGTCCGGTTGTCAGGTCAATGTGGTCGGCCCAGGTCGACTTAACGATCTTCTCGGCCGAGATCAGCTTGCCGTCATTGCGGTCCAGCACATAGAGAAAGCCGTTCTTGGGCGCATGCATCAGTATCTTGCGTGGGCGACCATCGATGGTCAGCGTGGTCGCTGTCATCTGCTGGGTGCTGTCATAGTCCCACGAATCGCGCGGATTTTCCTGATAGTGCCAGGCATACTTGCCTGTTTCGGCATCGACTGCGACGATCCCGGCGGCGTAGAGATTGTCGCCTTGTTCGTTCCCGCGTGTCACAGGATCGACCGGGGCGACATTGCCGGTGCCAATGTAGATGCGGTTCAGCTCGGCATCGAAAGTGATGCTGTCCCATGGCCCGCCACCAGTGCCCACTTTCCAGAACTCGCCGTTCCATGTCTTCGCGGCGGCTTCCTGCGCGGGATCGCCTTTATTCTGTTCGGGGGAGCCGGGGGTAACGTAAAAGCGCCAGACCTGCTTGCCGCTCGCTTGTTCGTAGGCGGCAACAAAGCCGCGCTCGCCGAAATCCGCGCCGGCCTGGCCGATGATCACCTTGCCATTGAACGTGCGCGGCGCGCCGGTGATGAACTGGTGCGAGTGGGGCGGGACAGTCTGTACCGACCACGCCAGCTTGCCTGATTTGGCATCAAGTGCGAACAGCCGCCCGTCGAGCGAGGCGGCAAAGACCCGTCCGTCCGCATAGGCCGCGCCGCGATTGGCCGCGAAGTTCTGGGTGAGCATGTATGGATTCACTTTCCACACCTGCGGATCGTACTTCCACAGCTGCTTCCCAGTCTTGCCATCGACGGCATAGACCTCGGCATGGGTGCCGGTGAAATAGAGCGTGCCGCCCACTGCAATGGGGGTCGCCTCCAATGTGGTTTCGCCGGGCAGGTCGAGCGAGAAGGCGAGGCCAAGCCTGCCGATGGTGCCAGTGTTGATCTCTTCAAGCGCGGTGAACGCGGTCTCGGCGCTGTCGCCATTATGCGCCGTCCAGTCGCCAGCTTCCGGCGCGGCCGCCATGCCGCCGCAACCTGCCAGCGCCAACAAGCCCAACATGGCCATGCAGAATTTGCCAATCGCCATGCCCGGTTTCCCCCTCGTTCAGCTTGTCTGCGTCATGGGCACTTGCCCGGCGCCGGCAACATTGCCTTTAGCCGGGCATGGGCGCAAGTGTGCGGAGAATGGCTGCGGACGAAGACGACCCCCAGGCGAGGCCGGACGAAGCGGCCGACACGACCGCAAGGCCCCGCCGCCGCTGGTGGCGGGCGCTGGCGGGCATTGTCGCGGTTCTTGCGCTCGCCCTTACTGTGGCGTGGTTCAGCCGCGACCGGATCGCGGAAAACCTCATCTCCGGCCAGATCGACAAGCTTGGCCTGCCCGCGACCTATCAGGTCGAATCGATCGGCACCGACGAGCAGGTGCTGCGCAATATCGTCATCGGCGATCCAAAGCGGCCCGATCTCACTGTCGAGCGAGTCAGACTCCGCCTGCTGCCGCGCTGGGGCGTGCCTGCGCTGGGCCGGATCACGCTGGAGCAGGCCCGGCTCTATGGCAGCTATCGCGGCGGGAAATTGTCCTTCGGCAGCCTCGACAAGCTGCTGTTCACCGGCAGCAAAGAGCCCTTCCGCCTGCCCGGTCTGGATGTCGCGCTGGTCGATGCGCGAGCCTTGCTCGAAAGCGACTACGGCCCGGTCGGCATGAAACTGGAAGGCGCAGGGCGCTTGCGCGATGGCTTCAGCGGCGTAATTGCCGCCGTTGCGCCGGAGGCAGCGCATGGCAGTTGCGCGGCGCAAAAAGCCAGCATCTATGGCAAACTGACAGTGTCCGACGAAAAGCCGCATTTCGCTGGCCCGCTGCGGCTTGCCAGTCTGGCCTGCACCTCGGACGGTCTGCACCTTGCCAATGTGGCCCTGCAGCTCGAAGCGACGATCGATCAGCCACTGAATGGGGCAGATGGCAGGCTCGGGCTCGTCAGTGGTGCGCTGGGCTATGGCGGCAATCGCGCAGTCGGGGCCAGCGGCACCGCCCGCTTCACCTGGCGCAAACAGGCACTGACTGCAGACTACCAGTTGGCGGGCAGAGGCATCGAGTCAGCGCAGGCTGCGCTGGCCAGTCTTTCGGCCAATGGCACCTTGCGCAGCCAGGACAATTTTGGCCGGATCGAACTGGTCGGCGATGTGACCGGCCTTGGCCTAAGGCCCGGCGCCGGGCTCGATTCCGCGCTCGCCAGCGCGAGCCAGAGCGCGGCTGACAGCTTTGCCGCTCCTTTGCTCGCGCAATTGCGCAGCGCATTGCAGCGCGAAGGGCGCGGCAGCCGGTTCACTGCCAGCCTGATCCATCGCCAGACCGGTACTGTCGCCAATCTCGTGGTGCCGCGCGCTGTGCTGGTGGGTGCCAGCGGCCAGACCCTGGTGGCACTTTCGCGATTCCAGCTGAGCGCGGGCGGCAGCGCTGCGCCGCAGGTCTCGGGCAATTTCATCACCGGCGGTCCGGGCCTGCCCCGCATCGAAGGTCGCATGGCGCGCGGCCCCGGCGGGACGGTCTCGGCGAGCCTTACCATGCAGGAATATGCTGCCAAAGGTTCGCGGCTCGAGATGCCGCATCTGGTTCTGGTCCAGACGGACAACGGCGCCTTGGGCTTTGCCGGCTCTGCGCGGCTCAGCGGACCCTTGCCGGGCGGCGCAGCGCGCAATCTGGCGCTGCCAGTGGAAGGCACGTGGACGGCCGGGCGGGGCCTTGCCATGTGGCGCAAATGCACGCCTGTCAGCTTCGACAGTTTGGGCATTGCCAATCTCACTTTGCGCAAACGCGCGGTCACCTTGTGCCCGCAACCGGGTCAGCCGATCCTCGCCTCCGATGCGCGCGGGATCCGGCTGGCGGCGGGGGCCTCGCGGCTCGATCTGGCAGGCATGCTCGGCGATACCCC
>Ga0114974_10001324_pt1 | contig 19569 bp, 20 predicted proteins | sample S_130206_EF_Meta_FD_87318 | JGI IMG/M metagenome (GOLD analysis project Ga0114974, IMG submission 87318) | Freshwater microbial communities from Lake Simoncouche, Canada to study carbon cycling - S_130206_EF_MetaG | ecosystem: Environmental > Aquatic > Freshwater > Lake | place: Lake... | reverse complement strand
GACACCCTGGACAGCGTGGTGGCCTCCTTCAAATCCAGCGGGGTCCAACAGGCCGTTCTGTCCAAAATTGACGAAGCGGCCAAGTTAGGCCCGGCTCTGGACGCCTCGATTCGCCACCATTTGCTGCTGCGCGGCGTCACCATGGGTCAGAAAGTGCCCGAAGACTGGGACTCAGCCGATGCCGCCAATCTGGTGCGACTGTCCATGCGCTCTCCCGCCAAGTCGGCGTTTGACCCCAAGGCGGCCGACCTGGGCTTTTTCTATTCGCAACCTTTGCCTACACATCCGGGGCAAGTCAATGCTTGATCACCTCTCCAACCAGGGCGCCGGCCTTCAGGGTTTTGCCCTGCAAACAGCCCCACGGGTGATGGCGCTGGCCAGCCACGGCAGCCAGCAGGACGAACTGCCCCTGCTGTGGGATCTGTGCTCGACCCTGGTTGGGCTGGGATATTCTGTGGCCGTGCTGGACGGCACGACTGCTGAGGGCGAGCAAAACCACGGACTGGGTCACCTTCTTGAAGATGCCTGCTGGCGCCCCGACGGCATTGACGAAGCCAGTTCCTGGGTTGTCGTACCCGCCGGGCTTGGGCTGCAGCGGCTCTGCGACTCGGCTGGCAGCGGCCCCAGTGCGCTCGAGCCGCTCAGTCAGCTCTTCCAAAACTACGGGGTGGTGGTGATTTACGCGCGCGTAGGCCTGATGGTGTCGCTGCTCGACGGCAGTGACATCGAGCCCCTGCTGGCAGTGTCGCCGCAAGCCATGTCGCCGGTAACCGCTTACCAGGCGCTCAAAGAAATGGTGCTGAAGGCTCGCCTCAAGCCGACCATTGCTGCCATCGTGGACGACGCCCCTGCTACGGGCACATCTGTGGCTGCCGGCTCGACCACCAAAACATTGCAGGACTGCGCCATGACTTTCCTGGGCTACCAGGCACACGCCCAAACAGTCGGCCGGCAAACGGCGTCCGGGCCCGATCAAATGTTTCAGTTGGCGCTGCGCCTGCTTGAAAACGCCGTGGCACTGCCGCGCAAGCACTGGGCAGGAGTGCACTGATGTACACCGCCAAGGGCCAACTTGACCGCAACGCCATGATCCGTCAGTACCAGCCCCTGGTACGGCGGCTGGCGCACCACATGATGGCCAAGCTGCCGGCCAATGTGCAGGTGGATGACCTCATCCAGGTTGGTCTGATGGGCTTGTCAGACGCCTTGTCCCGCTATGAGGCCGGCCAGGGCGCACAGTTTGAAACCTTTGCCACTCAGCGCATTCGCGGCGCCATGCTGGACGAACTGCGGGAGAACGACTGGATGTCGCGCGGCTCGCGCAAAAGCCAGAAAGACATCGAGCAGGCCCTGCACCGGCTGGAGCACCGCCTGGGTCGTACCCCGCTGGAGAGCGAAATTGCCACAGAAATGGGCATGAGCCTGAGCGACTACCAGTCGCTGCTGGGCAAAGTGCGCGGCACCCAGCTGGTTTACCTGGAGGATATGGGGCGCGGCCACGACGACGATGACAGCTTTCTTGACCGCCATATGGCCGACAGTGACGCCGATCCCTTGAACCTGTTGGGCGACCAGCGACTGCGCGAGGCCCTGGTGGCGGCTATTAAGCTCCTGCCGGAGCGAGAGCAGCTCATCATGAGCATGTATTACGAGCAGGACATGAACCTGAAGGAAATCGCGCTGGTGATGAACGTCACCGAGTCGCGTGTCTGCCAGCTTCACAGCCAGTCCATTGCCCGCCTGCGGGCCAAAATGCGCGCCCACTGAACGCCTTATTCCTTAAACAAAAAGGGCTGCCAACGGCAGCCCAATCCTGGACACCCCGGGAAAAACAGGAACTCAGGCAGATAGCCTGCCAAACGCCCCGGTCGGACGCCCCGCCCTGCCGTAGGCAACGGAACCCTGCGCATAAGCCACTTCACGGGTGGCGGGGACCAAGGTATTCAGAGCACGCTCCACCAGCACGGTGCGCCGGATCAAACTCTCTCGCTGCAAAGCCAGTGCCGAAGCCATTTTGCGGACCCGCGCGCTGAATTTCGGGTCGAGCTGCTGGTCAGGGCTGAGCCGCTGCACTGCATCTGAGAGGGTCAGCATGGCCTGGCGCAGGCTGGCAGAGGCAATACCCAAAGATAGCGGCTCGCCAGACACGATGGCTGCCGCCACCTCGGCCACATGGCGTTCAGTGTCGGCAAAAGATGTTTCGATCGGCGTCGACATGGTGATGGTTGAGCAGGCGGACTCGGCTCATACCCGGTTGCGCGTGAGCAATTCCTGGGCATTGGACAACAGTTTTCCGGCAATGGCGTCGGCGTTGATCTTATAAGTGCCCTGCTGGATCGCCGCTCGCACGGCGTTGACCTTGTCCATATCTACGTCCGTAGCATCGGTGCGGCCGGCGGCCGACAGGGAACGTGCCGCGGTAGACACGGTGATCGCCATACCGGCCGAAGCAGTGCTATTGGCCGCAGTAGCATTTGCGGTCGAGACTGCACCCCGTTCCGACTTGGCGGACGGCGTTTGAGCCCCGGTATTAATCAGGATAGCGTTGTCGAGCGGTTGGCCAATTTTCATCATGTTCTCCCGAAATCCCTTTGAAGTGGCTTCGTATAGTCTTTATCGACCGATTGAGTGCGGGCTTGAGTACTTTTTTGCATGTTTTTAAATCCTAAAGGTCCATGCTGACGGTACGGCGGTCGGTCACCAGACCAGACATGATGCGCCCATTGTCCATACGGACTCGGGCTTGCTGGCCGATCACCCCCGCCGAAAGCGCCAGACCATCGGTCACGACCTGAAAACCCTGTCCCTGCGCCACGACGCGAATCTGGGCGCCGGCCAAAAACACCTGCGCCGGCCGAATCGCGGCCTGGCGCAACACCTGGCCAGTGCTCAATGCGCGTGCAGCCACCTGCCCGACCCATTGCTCCGGCGAAGCCACCACGGGGCTGGGCTCCAGCGCCCAGTCGACCTCGGCCTGCAAGGCGTCGCTCTCGGTCAGCACGGTGCCAGGGGCAACATCGACCCTAACCACCCAGGCTGGCCCGAAGGCCTTGACGGTCAGCGGCAGAAAAACGCTCCAGCGCGAGGGGCCATCAACACAGCGCACACCAAGGCGCGTCTTGCCCCACAGCCGGGCACCGGTCGGCAAGAAAGGCTCCACTTTGGCACAGGGGGCCAGTCGCAGCCGGCTGTCAAGCTCTCCCAACTCAATTTCAGTGCGTAGCGCGCTCGTGCCCGTTGGCAGCGCGGTGGCCACCGCCGCATCCAGCCAGCGCTGAGTGGGTGCCAACCAGTCAGGGCGTGAGGGGTTCAGCGTTTGCGCGCAGAGGCTGGCCGCCGCCAAGCCGGCCAGGGCCAGCACCGCGAATGACTGGCGGTACGGAATGATCTGCATTGACGACATGGTGGTGAGCCCCGAACAGGATGTGGGCTTTGACTATAGAAGTTCCACGGATTCAACAAAGACAGGAGTTGAACGGACTTTCACCCTCTATTCGAAGCCTCTGAAATTCAAGTTTTCCCCACAATCGCTGCACGTCGTCAAACCGGGCCGTGGGCACCGGATTCCGATCCATCACTTCCGGGAGGCACCATGTTCGCAACTATGACCAACGGCCTGGACTTCCACTCGAAGGCCCTGGTCGTGCGTGCCGAACGGCAACGCGTCATCGCCAGCAACATTGCCAACGCCGACACACCCGGCTACGTGGCCCGCGACCTTGATTTCCGCGGCGCCATGGCTGCCGCAAGCGGCAGCAGCGCGCAGCTGGCCGGCCCCCGCATCCAAGCCACCGCGGCCCAACCCGGGCACATTCCGCTGGCGGGCAGCACCATTGGCAGCCTGGGCGGCACCGAGGGCCTGGCCTATACCGTTCAAACCCAGCCCAGCATGGATGGCAACAGTGTTGACCTGGACCGGGAGCGCGCCAACTTTGCCGACAACACGGTCCGTTATGAAGCCACCCTCAGGTTCATTAACGGCTATTCCAAAACGATCTTGAGCGCGATCCAAGGCCAGTAAGCCGACACCACCCAAGGAGACCCGCCTTGTCCATGTTTTCCATCTTCAATGTATCAGGGAGCGCCATCAGCGCTCAGTCGCAACGCCTCAACGTGGTGGCCAGCAACCTGGCCAACGCCGACGCCGTGGCCGGGCCCGATGGCCAGGGCTACAAAGGACGTCAGGTCGTCTTCGAAACCGTCTCCATGGGTTCGGACGCCTCGTCGGGTGTGCGGGTCAACGCCGTCAAGGAGAGCAACGAGCCCCTGCGAAAAGTGCACAACCCCAACCACCCGTCGGCCGACGCCGATGGCTACGTGACCCACTCCAACGTGAACCCGGTGGAGGAAATGGTGAACATGATCTCGGCATCACGCTCGTACCAGAACAATGTCGAGGTGATGAACACTGCCAAAACACTGCTGCTCAAAACCCTGCAAATGGGTCAATAAATTCAAGGAGTCCCGCCATGGCAATCTCATCCACCACCCCTATCAGCAGCCCGGTGCTGCAAAACCTTTCCGCCAGCGGTACCGCCGCAGAAAAAACAGACGCCGCATCCCAGCAGGACCGTTTCATGAAACTGCTGGTGGCGCAGTTGAACAACCAGGACCCCATGAACCCCATGGACAACGCGCAACTGACCAGCCAGACGGCGCAGATCAGCACGGTGTCCGGGATTGAAAAGCTCAACAGCAGCGTCCTTGAAATGGCCAAACAATTTTCTTCGATGCAAATGCTGCAAAGCGCGTCCATCATCGGACACGACGTGCTGACCGCAGGCAATGGTTTGGCCGTGACGAATGGTCAGGCCAATGGCGTCATGGACCTGGCCAGCCCAGCCGACAAGGTGAGTGTGCAGATTCTCTCGCCGGGCGGTCAACTGCTGGACACCCTGGAGCTGGGTGGCATGGCGGGCGGGCGTCAACAGTTTTCATGGGATGCCAGCAAATACACCGGCGGCGGCACTTTGCGCTTCAAGGTGACTGCCAGCAACGCTGGTCAAGCCATCGCCGCCACCGCGCTGGCGCGCGACACCATCAGCTCGGTCGGGTCCGACGGCAGTGCCATGAGCCTTGCACTCAAGAGTGGCGCAACGGTGCGCTACGAACAGATCAAAGCGGTGCTGTGAAGCGCCATTTGTTAAACACATTGACTGACAGGAACACACCATGAGTTTTCAAACCGGCCTCGCTGGCCTGAACGCCGCAACCAAGAATCTGGACATCATCGGCAATAACATTGCCAACGCCAATACCGTGGGCGCCAAAGCCTCCAGGGCTGAGTTTGCCGCGCTGGTGTCATCAGCCGGCTCGGGTGGCACCGACACAGGCCAGGGCATTGGCGTGGCCGTGGCTGCGGTGTCGCAACAGTTCACCCAGGGCAGCATCAACATCACCGGCAACAGCCTGGACGTGGCGATCAACGGTGGCGGCTTCTTCCAGATCACGACCTCAGAGGGCAAAGCCGCCTACACGCGCGACGGCCAGTTCAAGCTCGACCGCGAAGGCAACTTGGTGACCAACCAGCAAGCGAATGTGATGGGCTACACACTGGACTCACTGGGCCAACCTACCAGCGTGACGCCCGGCAAGTTGGTGGTACCTACCGGTGCGCCCATTGCTGCCAGTGCCACAACGTCCATCACTGCGGAAGTGAATCTGGACGCCCGGGCGACGGTGGCCACAGATTCTGCAACGCCGACGCCGTTTACCAAATATGGCACCGCAGTGACGGCATTCGACTCGCAGGGGCTTGAAGTACCGCTGAACGTCTATTTTGTGAATGTCGGGCCCGACGCGACGGCGATACCGCCCGTGGTCAAAGACGCGTGGGATGTGTTTGATGGGGGCAGTCAGGCCGCCGGCCAAACTGCACTAACGCAAAACGCCACCATCAAGGCGACCAACGCCGCCAACAAAGCACTTGACATCAAGAACACCGCGCTCAATGCGGCAGTGCCGCCGCCAGCACCGCTCCTGCCAACCTATGCCAGCGGTGGCATCCCGGCAAACCAGCCGCTCAAGGCCTCGGGCTCCCTCTTTCGCATGGAGTTCGGGGCAGACGGGACCTTGCTGCGAATGATCAAACCCGCATTGGTGACTGGCACAGGTTCGGCTGCGGTCACCACACCAGAGGTGGTTTTGCCTTTGGACAAGCAATCCATCACCCTGAAGTCGACGAACCCGGCCATTGGGGATTTTTCGGCCATGTTGGACTTGACCAAGACCACACAGTTTGGGTCGTCATTCCAGGTGACCAAGCTGACGCAGGACGGCTACACGGCCGGTGATTTGACCGGCGTCTCGATCGATCAGACAGGCGTTTTGGAAACCAAGTATTCCAACGGCCAGACCAAACGTCTGGCGCAGCTGACGCTGGCCGATTTCCGCAACCCCCAAGGGCTGACCCCTATTTCCGGTGGTGCCTGGGTGGAGACCTTTGCCTCAGGGCAGCCGATCCAGGGATTGCCAACGAAGGGCAAATTTGGCGAGCTGCGCGCCGGCGCAGTAGAAGACTCGAATGTCGACCTGACGGCCGAGCTGGTGGCAATGATGACAGCGCAGCGCAGTTACCAGGCCAATGTGCAGACCATCAAGACCCAGGATCAGGCCGTGCAAGCCCTGGTGAACCTGCGCTGAGCCAGGATAGCCCGCTATGGACCGCATGATCTACACCGCCATGACCGGCGCCAATGCCGCAGCTGCGCGGCAGGCGGTGCTGTCCAACAACCTGGCCAACGCCTCGACCAACGGGTTTCGCGCCGAGCTGTCGACCTTTCGCGCCGTGCCAGTGCGCGGCGACGGGGCCAGCACCCGGGTGATGGCCCTGGAGGCCACATCGGGGGAGCTCGACACCCCGGGTGCAGCTCAAAGAACCGGCCGAAACCTGGACGCCATGACCGTCGGCAAGGCCTGGTTTGGTGTGCAAGCGCTGGATGGCACGGAATCCTACACCCGCAGCGGCTCGTTTGACGTTTCCCCCGACGGCACCCTGCTGACCAGCACCGGCCTGACGGTGCTGTCCGACGGAGGAGCCCCTATCACCGCGCCGGCCAATGCAGCGGTGACCATTGGCTTTGATGGCACGCTGAGCGCCAAGGTAGGCAATCAGGCCCCCAGCGTCATTGGCCGCCTGAAGCTGGTGACCCCCACCGCTGAGGACCCGCTGCGGCGCGGCACGGATGGGCTGTTCCGCGCCGCCTCAGGCGATGCGCTGCCCAATGACCCCGACGCACGGGTGCAAAGTGGTGTTCTGGAGGGCTCTAACGTGAATCCGATTGAAACCATGGTGGGCATGATTCAAGCCGCCCGGCAGTTTGAGTCGCAAATGCGGCTGCTGCAAACCGCCGAATCCAACGACCGCTCCGCCGGCAAGCTGCTGGGCCAGCAGGGTTGAACACCCAAAATATTGACGACAGAAGGACACCGACATGATCAACTCGCTCTGGATATCCAAGACCGGCATGGAGGCCCAGCAAATGCAGCTGGACGTCATCTCCAACAACCTGGCCAACGTCTCCACCAACGGCTTCAAGCGCGCCAGCGCCGTGTTCGAAGACTTGATGTACCAAAACCTGCGCCAGGTTGGCGCCAACAGCTCGGAACAGTCCCAGCTTCCCACCGGCCTGCAGCTTGGTTTGGGTGTGCGTACCGTGGCCACCAGCCGATCGTTTGCGCAGGGCAATCTGCAGCAATCGGGTAACAAGCTGGACGTCGCGATACAGGGCAACGGCTTTTTCCAGGTGACCATGCCCGACGGCACGACCAACTACACCCGTGACGGCGCTTTGCAGGTGGATTCACAAGGTCGGCTGGTGACAGCCACTGGCCTGCCGCTGGCCAATGGCGTCACGGTTCCCGTCAACGCCACCAGCGTGGCCATTGCCGCCGACGGCACGGTCACGGTACAAATTCCGGGCACCACGGCACCGCAAACTGCGGGCACCATCGCATTGGCCAATTTTCTGAACCCGGCCGGACTGGAGCCCAAGGGCCAGAACCTGTACGCTGAAAGTCCGGCCTCGGGCCAACCCAGCAGCGGCACCCCGGGGGCAAATGGCCTGGGCTCACTGATGCAGGGCTTTGTCGAGACATCTAACGTGAACGTGGTGCAGGAGCTGGTGAGCATGATCCAAACCCAGCGCGCCTATGAAATGAACTCCAAGGCGATCCAGACCTCAGACCAGATGCTGCAGAAACTGGGGCAGCTGTGATGCGTCGCCTGACGCTGACACTTGGACTGACTGCCGGCCTGGGCCTGCTACTGGCAGGCTGCGAGACCATGCCCAAGCCGGTGAAAGTGGACTTTGCCGAACCGCGACCCACACCACTGCCCCTGATGGCGGCGCCTCGTCCTGCCAGTGGCAGCTTATTCCAAGCGGTCAGCTACCGACCCGCCTTCGAGGACCCACGCGCGCGCAGCATTGGCGACACCATCACCATTCAGATCGTGGAAAACGTGACCGCCAGCCAGGTCTCCAAATCAACCTCCAACCGCACCTCGAGCTTGGACGCCAGCATATCGGCCGCGCCGCTGATCTCGGCCATGGATATTGCCAACCTGAAAGTGGGCGCGGCCTCCACCAATGATTTCTCTGGCAAGGGCGGCACCGAGAGCGCTAACACCTTTGCCGGCACCATCACCGCCACGGTGGTCGAGGTTCTGGCCAATGGCCACATGGTCGTCACGGGTGAAAAACAGGTCGGTGTGAACCAGAACGTCGACGTGCTGAGGTTTTCGGGGACGGTGGACCCCAAAACAGTACAACCGGGCAATGTGGTCAGCTCCAACAAGGTGGCCAACGCGCGCATGGAGTCGCGTGGCCGTGGCGCCCAAGCCGAGGCGCAGACAGTTGGCCTGTTATCACGGTTCTTTTTCAGCTTTTTACCGTTCTAAAGCTTAAGAGAATAGTGCCGAGGGGTCACTATTCATGCACGTATTTTTCCAAACACTTTTCCGTCAACGCATGCGCCGCATCAGCGTGGCTGCAAGCTGGCTGATGTTGGCCAGTCTGCTGTGCGCCAGCCCAGCTCAGGCCAGCCGGATCAAGGAAGTGGCCGCCGTAGAAGGCGTGCGCAGCAACCAGCTCACCGGCTTTGGCCTGGTGGTGGGCTTGGACGGTACCGGCGACCAGACCACCCAAATGCCCTATACCGCGCAGGGCCTGACCAATTACCTGCAGCAGCTCGGTATCACCCTGCCCGCGGCCGCAGTGGGGCAACTGCAGCTGAAAAATGTGGCCGCGGTTTTGGTCACCGCGCAATTGCCCGCCTTTGCGCGGCCGGGCCAGGCGCTCGATGTGAACGTATCGTCCCTGGGTAACTCCAAATCGCTCAAAGGGGGTATGCTGATCAGCACACCACTCAAGGGTGCCGATGGCGAGATCTATGCCCTGGCGCAGGGCAATCTGGTGGTGGCCGGCGCCGGCGCCTCGGCCGGGGGCAGCAAGGTCCAGGTCAACCACCTGAGCGCAGGGCGCATCCCGGGCGGTGCCCAGGTGGAGCGCACCGTGCCGACTCCCCTGCTGGAAGGCATCAGCATCACCCTGGGGCTGGAAGCCTCTGATTTTCAGACCGCACGCCGGGTGGCTCAGGCCATCAACCGTCGATTTGGTGAAGGCGCCGCACGAGCCTTGGATGGCCGCACAGTGCGGGTCAATGCCCCGATGGACTCCGATGCCCGGGTGTCATTTATTGCTGAGTTGGAAGAGTTGCCATTGCAAGACTCGATTCGTGCCGCGAAGGTGGTGATCAACTCGCGCACCGGCTCCATCGTGCTGAACCAGTCGGTGACGCTGGGTGCCTGCGCGATCGCCCATGGCAACCTGTCGATCAGCATCAGCACCACGCCCATCATCAGCCAACCCAACGCCCTGTCCACAGGCGGGCAAACGGTGGTCGCAGAGAAGAGCAATATTCAGATCAGGCAGGAGCCCGGCATCCTGATCCAGGTACCCGCAGCACCGTTGCTTTCAGACGTGGTGCGGGCCCTCAACGCGCTGGGCGCAACGCCGCAGGACCTGCTCGCCATTTTGCAGGCGATCAAGGCCGCTGGCGCCTTGAACGCAGAACTCGAGGTCATCTGACATGAGCCTAGCCCATCTCCCAAGCGCTTCCGATGCTCTGGCAGCAGACGCCCGCAGCCTGGGTGCGCTGAAGGCCCAGGCCGGGCAAAACACGCCGGAATCAATCCAGCAGGCGGCCAAGCAGTTTGAATCGCTGTTCATGCGGGAACTGATTAAAAGCATGCGCGAAGCCACCATGAAGTCTGGCTTGATGGACAGTCCCGGCGGCGATCTGGGCGCAGATTTGCTGGACCAACAGTTTGCTGTGCAGATGTCCGGCCAGCCTGGCGGCCTGTCCGAACTGATCGCCAAGCAACTGTCACGCCAGATGGGCAACCCGGAAGAGCCCGTCAGCCCCAAAGTTTCGACGCCACCCAAGGTGTCGGCAAGCCCGCCCGCGGCAAAGGCCAAGATCGCAGCTGTTGCAACCGCTGCCTACAGCTCACACGGTGTAGCGCCTGCCAGCGCGTCCAGCAATTTTGTCAAGCGCCACGGCGATGCAGCCGACCGGGTGGCCAAAGCGACTGGCCTGCCCGCCGGTTTCATGCTGGGCCAGGCAGGTCACGAGACCGGTTGGGGAAAGCATGAGATCAAACAAAAAGATGGCACACCCTCCTTCAATCTGTTTGGGATCAAGGCCGGACCCAAATGGACTGGCAAGGTGGCCGAGGTCACGACCACAGAGTACGTCGATGGCGTAGCCAAGAAAACTGTTGCCAAGTTCCGTGCCTACGACTCCTACGACGCCTCATTCCGAGACTATGCGCGGCTGATCACCGAGACGCCCCGCTACGCCCAGGCCAAGCAGCAAACCAGCTCGCCGCTGGCCTTCGCCTCGGGCTTGCAGCGCGCCGGCTACGCGACCGACCCGGAGTACGCCAACAAGCTGAGCCGCGCCATCAACACCACGCTGCGGCTGCAGCGGGCCCAGGCCTGAGGTGCTGAATCATGAGCGGCATTTTCAATATCGGGGTGCGATCGCTGCAGGCGAACCAGGCGGCCTTGCAGACCACCGGCAACAACATTGCCAACGTCAACACACCTGGCTACTCACGCCAGTCGGTGGTGGTGCAAACCGTGCAGGGGCAGTACACCGGAGGCGGCTATATCGGCGCAGGTGTCGACATCTCCACGGTGCAGCGTCAACACAGCGAATTTCTGACACGGCAGGCGGCCTTGTCGAGCTCGGTGTCAGCCAGCGACACTGAACGCCTGGCTCAGCTCAAGCAATTGGAAGATGTGTTCCAGGGCGGTAAGGCCGGACTCGGTTCAGCCATCAGCGACATGATGAACGCTTTCTCGGACGTGGCCAACGCGCCCACTGACCTGAGCGCTCGCGCCGTGGTGCTGACGCGGGTCGACGAGGCCACGGCGCGGATCCGAACCGCTGAGAGCCGCCTGACAGACCTGAGGCGCGGGGTGGGCAGTGAGCTGGCGTCGGCGGTGGCCTCGGTCAACTCGCTGGCCGCACGTATCGCCAAAGTCAATCAGGAAATTGCCCGGACAAACGGCTCGGGCCAGGCGCCCAATGACCTGCTGGACCAGCGTGACCAACTGATCAAGGACCTGAACGGCTACGTGCAGACCAGCAGTGTTGCGGCAGACGACGGCACGGTCAATGTCTTCATGGCCGGCAGCCAGCCACTGGTGTTGGGCACCAACGTCAGGCCTGTGTCACTGGGCACGGACACCTTTGGCGACCCGTCGAAAGCAAAATTGACCCTGACGCTGGGCAGCAGCACCACCGTGCTGGAAGAGGCGACCCTGGGCGGCGGCAAATTGGCCGGCTTGCTGAGGTTTCAAAACAGTGACTTGCAGGATGCGGGCCAATTGCTCGGCCGCTTGGCACTGGCGATCGGCACCGCCGTCAATGCCCAACACCGGCTGGGGCTGGACCTGAAAGGCCTCGCTGGCGGCGACCTGATCCAGATGGTTCCGATCCCTGGTGGGCGCCCTGCCAGCAGCAATACTGGCACTGCCACTTTGGCGATCGCCGTGCAAACCGTCCCAAGCTCTGGCGCGAGTGCGCTGCAGGCCTCCGACTACCAAATCTACTTCACAGGCAGCAGCGCGGGCAGCGTGACCCGCCTGTCCGATGGGCTTGTGACCGACTTCTCGACCACGCCGATCAAGATCGACGGGCTGGACCTCACCATCGCAGGAGCCGCCGCGCAGGGAGACAGCTTTTTGCTCAAACCCTTCAGTGCCGTGGCGGCTACCATCGCCACCGCCTTTACCTCGCCTGGCGCGCTGGCCATCAGCAGCCCTGTGGCGGCGCGGGCCGGCAGCAGCAACTTGGGCACACTGGCGCTGGCCAGCCTGGCCGCGCGCTCCATGCCTGCCCCGACCACCGCTGTGACGCTGACCTTTACCGCCCCTGGCACCTACACGCGCTCCGACACAGGTGCCACCACCTACGCCTATACGGCGGGCCAGGCCATCGAGTACAACCCAGCCACATCTACCACCAGCGCCACAGGCTGGTCACTGACGCTCAAAGGCACCGCTGTGGCCGGCGACACCTTTGTGGTGGGCAGCAACGCCTCGATACAGCCCAATGCCGATCCCAAGCTCAACGGCAGCAACGCCATGAGCCTGATGGCGCTGCGCGATGCGGCCCTGTTTGACGGCTCCGCCCTGACCGACGGCTATGCCGGCCTGATGGCCCAGGTTGGCGTGATGGTGCAGGGCGCCTCGTACGCCGCTGACGTGTCGCAGTCGATTGCCAAAAATATTGAGCAAGATCGCGCCGGTGTGTCGGGCGTGAACCTGGACGAGGAAGCAGCCAAACTGCTGCAGTACCAACAGGCCTACCAGGCCTCAGCCAAGATGCTGCAGATTGCGCAGGGCGTGTTCGACTCACTGCTGCAGAGTCTGGGCCGCTAGGCCGGCCGCCCCAAAAGGATTCCATCATGCGACTCAGTTCAGCCAACGCTTACGACAATGCCCTGCAGAACATCTACGCACGCCAAAGCGAGTTGGCTGGCCAGCAAGAGAAGCTGACCTCAGGCAAAAACGTGAACCGGGTCAGCGACGACCCCACGGGCGCGGCCCAGGCCGAGCGCGCATTGACCCGCCTGGCACGCATCACCAGCGACAACCGTTCGCTCGAGGTGCAACGCAGCACGCTCACGCTGGCAGAGTCGACGCTGGGTGACGCCACCGGCGTGGTGCAAAGCCTGCGTCAGCTGACGGTCAGTGCCGGCAATGGCGGCTACAGCGCCGCGGACCGCAGCAGCATCGCCAAGGAAATGACCAGTTTGCGGGAGCAGCTGTTCGCCATGGCCAACAGCCGAGACAGCAATGGAACACCCCTTTTTGGGGGTTTGGGCAGCGCCAGCGCGCCGTTCTCTGAAGGTGCCAGCGGCGTCAGCTTCAATGGCGTGGCAGGGCAACCGGCGAGCACGGACGTCGGTCTCCCCACCGCCATGGACGGCCAGGCGGTCTGGATGAATGTGCGTTCCGGCAACGGCAGCTTCAACCTGGCCACGGGAACGAGCAATACCGGCAGCCTATGGACCAACACCGGCCAGGTGCTCAACCCCACCGCCCTCACCGGCCATAACTACAGCGTGACATTCACCGTCGCGCCAGGTGTGGGCGGCGCCACCACCTACAGCGTGCAAGACACGACCAACATCCCTCCCACGACCGTGCTGCCGGCACCCGCCGTTCCAGCGACACCCAACCCCAGCTACACGCCGGGCCAGGCCATCACCTTTGACGGGCTGTCGCTGGTTGCCAATGGCACGCCGGCCAATGGGGACACCGTGCTGATCAGCCCGAGCACAACAACCAATATGTTCAAGGTCGTCGACGATGCGATTGCCGCCACCAGCAGCCAGCGCGCGCAGGCCATCGGGCTGGCGCTGACCCAGATCGATACCGGCATGAACCAACTTCAGGCGGCGCGCAGCCAGGCGGGGCAGTGGCTGAACCGTGCCGACGCCATCCAGTCGGTCCAGGAGGGCCGGACCATCCAGCTCGAAGCCGACCGGTCACGCGCCGAAGACCTTGACATGGTCAAAGGTATTTCTGACTTCACGCGGATTCAAACCGGTTACCAGGCGGCACTGCAGTCCTATGCCCAGGTGCAGAAGCTGTCACTGTTCAACTTCATCAGCTGAGCACGATGACAACCCCTGTGTTGGATGAGGTGTCGCTGGGCTACCAGCTGTACTGGAACGCCCACCGCGAGCCGGCGGCGATCGGCTTGGCCATTGGTACCCACGGCGATCCGGTAACCGACGGGCCCGGGCTGCTGGCCGCGCTGCAGGGTCTATGGCCCGGCAAAGCCCTGCCCCTGCTGCTGGCGGTCAGCTCTGGCGCACTCTTGAGCAACTTGCTGGACCACGCTCAACCCGGCAGTCCAGGCCTGATTTTGGACGAGCGTTTATTGCGTGACCCGACCATCGCGCGCCGGGTCCATCAGGCGCACCAACGCGGTCTGGCTCTGTTGTGGCGGGGTGCACCGGGCGCCCGACCACCAGCTTCGCTGGCGCCCTGCTTCAGCGGCCTGCTGCTGACCCTGACGGCAACAGAAGCTCTGGCCAGCTTACAAGTGTCCAGACCCAAACCCAAGGCCCTTGAGCAAGTCTGGTCGCCACCCACGCGCAGTCCCTTACCCAGCGGTCATCTGTACGCCGATGTGGCAAGCCGTCGGCAGGTAGACCTGTGCCTGGATGAGCTTAATGCCTGGGGCGTCGCAGGCTGGCCTGTGGAGGAGGTGTTGGACGGCTATGGCAAACGGCTGGTCCAGCCGGCCCGCAGCGCCATCACGCGACTGCTGGAGGCTGTAGACGCAGACGACAGCCATGCAGACATTGACCAGTTGCTGCGGCGCGAGCCGATCCTGGCTTATCGGCTGCTGCGTTTCGCCAACTCAGTCGGCCTGGGCCTGCGCATGCCGGTAGACTCTTTGTCGCAGGCGGTCAAAGCCTTGGGCTATGCCCAATTGCGCGCCTGGTTGCGCGAACAGTTGCCGCGCGCCAGCAGTGACCGCGATTTGCTGCCGATCAGCACCGCCATGGCGCTGCGGGCCCGCCTGATGGTGCAGTTGCAACCCGATAGCGCCGGCCAGTGCCCCGAAGAAGACGTCTACCTGTGCGGGCTGCTGTCACACATGGACCTGCTGCTGGGAGAGCCTCTTCCCGAGGTGTTAGCCCGCCTGCCGCTATCGGCACCGGTGAAGGCCGCGCTACTCCAACAGGCCGGGCCACTCCGCGCTGCGCTAGAGATCGCCATGGCTCTGGAATCGCCCCACACCGACAGAACCCGACTGCTGTGCGAACTGCACAACACTGACCACGGCACTGTGAACCAGGCCCTGCTGCAGACACTGGCCAAAACCCGCAACCAGCCCGCCAAGGGCCTGTTGCTGGTGTAGGTTCAAGCCGGTGCGCCCGGGCCCTGCATCCGACTGCGCAGCATCTGCCGGAACGCCGTCTTCGCCATATTGATGTGCGCGTTCTTGTAGGGAAACAGGGCTTCCACGTCCATGGCGTGGACGACACCGACGTGGTCGATTTCAAACAACAGCAAATCGCCACTGCGCGTTTCGGCACAGTCCATCACCAGGTACTCCAACTGCATGCGCTCGCTGATAGCGTCCAGAGATGCTTTGTGCCTGGCCACAAAGTCCGGGAAGTCGTCCATGAAACGGGCTTCTTCACGTCGCTTGTCCTGGTCCTCATACATGCCGGCGTTGGTATAGTGAATCATCCAATTCGTTGATATGGCCATGTGGCCGACAAAGGGCTCACCGTTGATGAAGGCAATCCGGATTTTTCTGAACTGCCCCCTCGCGTCACTGTAGTCGACGAACTGCGCCAGGAAAAAGTCTTCTTCCGGCACATCGGACAGATAGGCGCCAAGGTCTTGTGCGCTGTCGAGCTTGCGCAGATCGGCGCCCGCTTGTGAACCCAACGGACGCACGATGACCGGATAGGTCAGGTCCGGCGAGATCTGCGCCAGGGTGATCAGCCCGGCAGCCGACCCAAGGAGCTGGGCTCGCGTCAGGCGGTGGTTGATCGGGACAAGCAGGTGGGGAATGCCCTGAAGCAAGCGACTGGCCAGGTCACGGCTTGTCGACGACAGATATTCCGGCGGATTCAGCACCGGCCGGGGCCAATCTTGCAATTGCACGCCAAGCCACTGCAACAGCCCACGGTTGGCGTCTGATTCGGCGATGCCCACAAACAAGAGATCATGCTCAGGCACAGCAGCCAACAGATCGTCGTGGCCAGTCACGAAATGGACAATCAACTCAACATCAGAACCTTCCAAGAGGCAGTCCAAGGGCGTGTTAGCCTGAAGGCTGCCGCTCGTGGCCAGCATCAAGAGGCGAGTTCGGGACGGCTGCAGGCAAGCCGGCAAGGTGAATGTCTGTGTCAGTGCCAAGGCCGCACTTTGGAACTCGATGCCGAGCGCCTGCTGGTTCAGGCATTGCATGGCAATGGACAGGTTCATCAACAACTGGGGATTGGACTCGTCCACGGCCAGGCGCTGCAGCATCTTCTTGGTGACCGATCGGAGATCCTGCCCAGCAATGCTCGCGCGCAAAAAAGGGGCAAGTCCCAGGTATCTAGGGGCTTCCTGATCGTTCAATAACGCGTCCAAGTCGTTCATCGGGTACTCCGTCATTCGCCGACGTGAAATAGGCAATTTCAACTAGCGCTCTAATCCGATTGTCCTGGGCTGGATGGAGCCCCTAAGCCCCGAAAAGCACCCTATGGGTCAGGCTGTTGAAGTCTTAAATCTATTGGCTTGCCAGCCATATGGCCAAGGAACATCCCGCGACGCAGTGCAGCGGCATTGACTGGCATATGCGCCGCATGTCGAGCACTCGGTGCTCGGCCATCCCTGTCTTGAATCAAGCGCAAGGCAGCATTGATCATCATGCGAGACCAAATTGGGTCGTGGCTGTGCTGATGGTGTACTGTTTTCGGCGTTACAGTGAGTGCCCATGAACAGCGTCGAACTCAGCGCCCTGCTGGTGTTGGCCACGGTGGCCAGCTTTAGCCCGGGCCCGAACACCACCCTCTCCACCGCACTGGCCGCCAACCTGGGCCTGCGCCGTGCCATGCGCTTTGTGCTGGCCGTGCCCGTGGGCTGGGGCCTGCTGCTGAGCCTGTGCGCCGGCGGCCTGGGTACGCTGGTGGTGGCGCTGCCGCCGCTGCGCTGGGGCATCCAGGCCTTTGGCGTGGCCTACCTGCTGTGGCTGGCCTGGAAGCTGGCACATAGCAAGGCCTTGCAGCAGGCCAACGCCGCGCAATTGCAGTTAAGCTTTTGGCAGGGGGTGATGCTGCAGTTTCTCAACATCAAGGCCTGGATGCTGGCCCTGACCGTGGTGGCCGGATGGCTGGCTGGTCGGCCCGACGCGGGAACACGATTTGGCATCGTCTTGCCGGTGATGATGGCTTTCGGATTTTTCAGTAATCTGAGCTACGCACTCGTCGGCTCCCTGCTGCGCGAATGGCTCAGCGGACCCGCCCAATCAGGCCTGCGACTGCGCTGGTTCAACCGGCTCATGGCCGGGGTGCTGGTGCTGACCGCCGGCTGGATGGCCACGCTGTGAGCATGTCGCAAGAAACCCGCGGCATGTGGCTGGGGCTGTTGGGCGTGGCCATTTTTGCGGTGACGCTGCCGATGACCCGATTGGCCACCGGCACGGCGGAAGCCCCTCAGCTCTCACCCTGGTTTGTCACCTTTGGCCGGGCCACGCTGGCCGGCGGCCTGTCCATTCTGTTCTTGTTATTGACCCGCGCCCCTTGGCCAACCCGGGTCCAGCGCCGGCCGCTGGCCCTGGCGGTGGTAGGCAATGCTTTGGGGTTTCCGCTGCTGCTGGGCTTTGCGCTGCGCCACGTGAGCTCCGGCCACGCTGCGGTGGTATTGGCGCTGCTGCCCCTGGTCACGGCCGCTGCAGCGGCCTGGGTGATGCACCAGCGCGCCCGGCTGGGTTTCTGGCTTAGTGCGGCTGCCGGTGCCAGCCTGGTGGTGGCGTACTCGCTGTTTCGCGCGCAACAGCACAGCGGCGGCTTTGCGGTGCAGTGGGCCGACCTGCTCTTGCTGGGCGCGGTCTTGCTGGCGGCCATGGGCTATGTGTTTGGCGCCCAGGTCACGCCCAGCCTGGGGGCTGAGCGGGTGATTTGCTGGATCTGCGTGATGGCGCTGCCCGTCACCCTGCCCGGCGCGCTTTTGACCTGGCCACAACACCCCATTGCTTTGCCGTCCTGGCTGGGCCTGCTGTACGTGGGCGTGTTTTCGATGTGGGCCGGCTTTTTTGCCTGGTTTCGTGGCCTGGCACTGGGTGGCGCCCTGCGGGTGAGCCAGACGCAACTGCTGCAACCCTTTTTAAGCATATTGGCGGCGGTGCCGCTGTTGGGCGAACCATTGGAATTGGTGACGCTCGGTTTTGCACTGGCCGTTGTGGCCAGTGTGTTCATTGGAAAACGCCTCAGCTGAGGCAACCTGCTGCACCCATCGGAGACGCCCATGAGCTGGACCCTGGCGGCACGCGCCGCAAAAATGAACCCCTCGGTCATCCGCGAGATCCTGAAGGTGACCGAGCAGCCCGGCATCATCAGCTTTGCGGGCGGCCTACCCTCGGCCCAAACCTTTCCGGTGGCCGAGTTTGCCGCCGCCTGTGCCAAGGTGCTTCAGAGCGACGCGCCGGCGGCATTGCAATACGCCGCCAGCGAGGGCTTTGGCCCCTTACGCGAGATCGTGGCCGCCGACCTGGCCCGCCACAGCGCAGCGGCTGGCGTGCCCTGGGCGGTGGACCCGGCGCAGGTGCTGATCACCACCGGCTCGCAGCAAGGGCTGGACCTGGTGGCCAAGGTGCTGATTGACGCCGGCAGCCGGGTACTGGTCGAATCCCCCACCTACCTGGGCGCCGTATCGGCCTTTATGCCAATGGAGCCGGAGGTGCAAGACATTGGCAACGATGCCGACGGCATCGACCTGGCCGACCTGCGTAGCAAGGCTCTGGCGGGGAACGGGTCAGGATCAGCGGCGCGCTTTTTGTACGTGTTGCCCAACTTTCAGAACCCGACAGGGCGCAGCATGAGTGAAGCCGGCCGTGCCGGGCTGAGCCAAACCACCGCTGAGCTGGGCATACCGCTGATAGAAGACAACCCCTATGGCGACCTGTGGTTTGACACGCCCCCGCCGGCACCGCTCACCGCACGCCACCCGGCTGGTGGCATTTATCTGGGCTCGTTTTCCAAGGTGCTGGCGCCCGGGCTGCGGCTGGGCTACCTGGTGGCGCCGCACGCGGTCTACCCCAAGCTGCTTCAGGCCAAACAAGCCGCCGACCTGCACAGCCCCGGCTTCAACCAGCGCGTGATATTTGCGGTGATGCAAAACGGTTTCCTGGATCGGCATGTGCCCACCATCCGCGCCCTGTACAAGGCGCAGCGCGATGCCATGCTGCAGGCGCTGGCCGAGGCCTTTCCGGCCGGCCGCGAACCTGACCAAACTCTGACCTGGAACACCCCGGCTG
>Ga0114974_10001323_pt1 | contig 19576 bp, 19 predicted proteins | sample S_130206_EF_Meta_FD_87318 | JGI IMG/M metagenome (GOLD analysis project Ga0114974, IMG submission 87318) | Freshwater microbial communities from Lake Simoncouche, Canada to study carbon cycling - S_130206_EF_MetaG | ecosystem: Environmental > Aquatic > Freshwater > Lake | place: Lake... | reverse complement strand
TCGCAATTAGTGCCAGATGGTGGCAAGCTATCGCCTCATCATCAGATGGTACAAAACTTGTCGCAGGCGTAGATGGTGGCTACATCTACACCTCAACTGATTCTGGCGCATCTTGGACAGCGCGCACCGCCGCTGGCTCACGTAGTTGGTATGCAATGAGCTCATCATCAGATGGCACAAAACTTGCCGCAGCCGTTTATGGTGGCTACATCTACACCTCAACTGATTCTGGCGCATCTTGGACAGAGCGCACCGCCGCTGGCTCTCGCAACTGGCAAGGAGTGAGCTCATCATCAGATGGCACAAAACTTGCCGCAACTGTAGATGGTGGCCGCATCTACACCTCAATTGATTCTGGTGTGAATTGGACAGAGAAAACAGCCACTAACCGCAACTATCGGGTCATCACCTCATCATCAGATGGCACAAAACTTGCCGCAGTTGTTTGGAGTGACTACATCTATACCTCAACTGATTCTGGTGCCACTTGGACAGCGCGCACCGCCGCTGGCTATCGTGCCTGGAATGGAATCACCTCATCATCAGATGGCACAAAACTTGCCGCATCCGTTTATGGTGGCTACATCTACACCTCAACTGATTCTGGCGCATCTTGGACAGAGCAAACAGCCGCTGGCTCTCGCAACTGGTGGGGCATCACCTCATCATCAGATGGTACAAAACTTGCCGTAGGTGGCACTGGAACCTACATCTACACCTCAACTGATTCTGGTGTGAATTGGACAGCGCAAACAACCGCTGGCTCTCGCACCTGGATCGCCATCACCTCATCATCAGATGGCACAAAAATTACCGCATCCGCTTTTAATGGCTACATCTACAAAAGTGGCAGAACATTAACAAGAAGTTCTAATTAGGTGCGGTGTTTGAGAAAGTAATAGCAAGGCTCAACAAAGTAGGTCCTAACTAAATCACACGCTTATAAACCTTGGGCGGCGAGGGTTTCAAACCCCTGTCCTAGTGACCCATTAAGTCGAATAAACATTTGCCTTGTTTTGAGCCTAGATTTATAATTATTACCTACTACCCAAATCCCCAAAGGTATAATTAACAGTGATTGCATTTCGTGGATTTACCCAAAAGCTCACTAACGGCAGCCGTTTTTTTGTTGGCATAATTAAGGCAAACACAATTAGTTTATTCTCAAAACGAAATTTTCTTATTTTCGCATTCTTCGCCCTCTTTGGAACTGGCGGGGTAGTGGCTGCGACAAATATTTCAATTAACTCAGCTATACCGGTTTCACTTGGTGCTGGCTACTCTTTAGCAACTTCCTGTGATGAGAATGTAACTGTAAAAGCATTGACCGCACCCGATGCTGCAACCGGGCAGTTTTATGTGGCAACAATTGCACTAAGTGATGTTGACCAAACTCCAGTAAGTGGCTGTGGATATAAAAATGCTGAGGTTGCGCTAAAGATTAATGGCCAGATGACCTATGCCTCTTGGACAATAATTCCATCTGCTACAAATGACACATTTAGTTTTACGGGAGCAACATTTAGTATAAATAATAAGTATGCGAATACATTACTCACACCATTTCAAGCAGATGGACTTACCAATGTTGCGGTAAAGATGAGCGGTGATGGCTATAAAGTTGGCGATATTGGACCAGGGGGCGGGCGAGTATTTTACGCCTCAACTACTGGATTTAATTGTGGACCAAGTTACACTGCAATTGGTAGTCCATATAATTATAAGTGTTACTACTTAGAGGCAGCTCCAACTACTGGAGCAAATGCTTGGACAGATGCTGCCTATGTTTGGTCTGGAAACACAACCACTGTAATCAACAACGCCAGTGCGCCAGAGACTGCAACGGCAACTGCAATTGGTTGGGGTTATCGAAATACACTTGCTATGGTTTTACAAGACGCTACTGCTAATAAAGCTGGAACTATTTCAAGAGCTTATCGAGGGCCAAATAATTTATCTGATTGGTATTTGCCATCTTTTGATGAACTTAATCAGATGTGTAAGTGGGCAAACGGTCAGGCCTGGAGCTCTGATGCAACAGTTTGTGCTGGTGGAACAATTAACACTGGAGCAGGTGCGGCAGGCTTTGGTAACTACGATTACTGGTCCTCATCTGATCGCGGTAGCGGATTCAATGACTACGCTCGATACCAGTGGTTTCCCACAGGCCTTCAAGGCTGGACCGCTAAGTCGATGAACGGCCAAAATCTCTACGTCCGGCCAATTAGAGCTTTCTAACACTTAAAAGCATTTCTAGAGAGACCCAGTTATCCTGATTGGTATCTTCGCAGATAAATAAGTTCCTAACCTAACTAGATAATCAATTTATCAATGCTCTAACCCAATTAGAGATTGTTAATTATGTAATCTGAATTAAAATAAAAGTTTTTTATACTTTACTTAATGGATTCAAAAACCACAGCAATAACTGATGCGCCGGCATCCTCAAGACCTTTAGCTCGTTCCCCAATCCAACCAGCCCGACCATGCTTTGGCATCATTAGTGCAGTTGCAGTTGCACCGGCTCGAGCAGCAATAGCTGCTTGAGCTAAACCAGATTTAATATCTGTGGCATTTTTAACCGCTTCAACTGCAGGGTGTAAGGCATCTAGCAAAGTTCGCTCACCAAGTTGTGCCTTACCTCTTGCGCTAACACCATCAAAGGCAGCAGATAAACAATTTTGTAGATTAGTTAAATCATCAGCATCACTGGCAGCAGCTGTAGATGCTCTAATAAAACAGGTGGCAAATAAAGTACCAAATGTTGAAGAGGCGGCCTTAGATATTTCCTTACCGATGGTTGCTAAATCACTTTTCAAATCACCAGTGAGTGAATTTATTGCAATTCTAATTCCATCAGCAATTTTACCGGCGGTAATTCCAAGATCACCATCACCAGCAGCACCATCTAATTCACCAAATTTTGCAGAGTTACTCTCTAGTGCTGATGCAATCTTTTCTAATGCGTTTGCAAATTCACTCATGCTTGGGTGAAGAATGGGGTGTGTGCTGGGGCATTGATGTAACCAAGCAACTCGCTATCAACTCTAATAATGCTGATTGAAGCACCTGCCATCTCTAACGAGGTAGCAAACTCACCAACGTAGGCCCTTGCAACCTCAACCCCATAACCAGTTAGTATTTTTTTAGCTTGGCGATACATAATGTATAACTCTTCAGGTGGGGTGGCACCTAAGCTATTCATTAATACGCATACCTTGTCGCCAGATTTTAAATCCAAATCATTTTTAATTGCTGAGACCAATTGCTCAGTGATTTGATCTGCAGTTTCTAATTTAGTCTTTCTGATTCCAGGCTCACCATGAATTCCCATACCAATTTCCATCTCACCCTGCTTAACTTCAAAGGTTGGGTGACCAACTGTTGGCAGCGTCACTGGACTAAGTGCAACTCCCATAGTTCTAGTTTGGGCTGCAGCTTTTTTGGTGATAGCTACAACCTCATCAAGATTTTTACCAGCATTTGCTGCTGCGCCCGCTACTTTGTATAGGAAGAAAATTCCAGCAATGCCACGTCTGCGTGCCTCTTCACCTTTTGGAGCAGATGCCACATCATCAGCACCTAATACAGTTTCAACTCTAATTCCCTCTGCGGCGGCAAGTTCAGTTGCAAAATCAAAGTTCATTACATCCCCGCCATAATTGCCATAAATATAAAGAACACCAGCGCCTGAGTTTGCTTCTTTAGTTACCGCAAGCATTTGTTCGGCAGTTGGACTTTGAAAAACATCTCCAACGGCAACGCCATCTAATAAACCTTTTCCAACATAGCCTAAAAATAATGGTAGGTGTCCAGAGCCACCACCGGTTGCAATCCCAACCTTGCCAGCAACTGGTGCATCAAATCTAACAAGTGAATGTGTATCACCATCGACTGCGCGAAGTTGAGCTGGGTAGGCGGCTAAAATGCCTTCTAACATTTCATTTACAAACTCTTTTGGGACATTCAATATCTTTTGCATGATTTAAGCCTATCTCTTGGGCGATGGTTAAGTTTATAACAAAATTGTCACAATAAAGACACACTACTGGCCTGTATTCATTGACCTCGATCGCTTAGGTCCAATATATTTTGGTCATCCTAGGGGGTCATTACGGCCACCATCTGTTATGGATAATTTGGAAAAGGGAGAACAAAACAAGTGAGAAAATCAAAACGTCTAGTACTTGGCGCAGCTCTTGCCGCCGCCGCTCTAACAGTTACCAGCTGTTCATCATCTGGCGATAGTGCATCAGATAGGCGCTATGTGGTTTCTGTTAAGTTAATTGGTGTTGGCTGGTTCGATAACATGGAAAAGGGTATTTCTCAGTGGGCAACTGACAAGGGAATTGATGCCACCATGACTGGTGCAACCGATGCTTCACCTGAAAAACAATCAAAGATGGTTGAAGATTTAATTGCACAAAAAGTAACTGGTATTGGAATTGTGCCAAACGATGTTGCTTCAATTGATGGTGTTATTGCAAAAGCCAAAGAAGCTGGCATTTTCGTAGTTACACACGAAGCAGGCGGAATTCAGAATGCTGATGCAAACATCGAAGCATTTGAGAACGCTGCATACGGTGCGGTAATCATGGATAACCTAGCAACCTGTATGGGTTCTGCTGGCGATTACGTAGCATTTGTTGGAACTTTGACAAACGGAAGCCACAACGAGTGGGTTGCCGGAGCGAAAGCACAGTTGGATGCTAAATACCCAAATATCAAGCGAGTAGTGGATCCAGTTGAGTCTAAAGAAGATGCAGATGTTGCATACAACAAGACAAAAGAGCTATTGAAGAAATATCCTAAACTGAAGGGCTTCCAAGGATCATCAGCTAATGATGTTGTTGGAATCGGCCGTGCAGTTGAAGAACTTGGTCTAGCTGACAAGGTCTGCGTAATGGGAACTTCAATTCCTTCTATGACAACTAAATTGCTTGACACTGGAGCGATCGACAAGATCTTCTTCTGGGATTCTGCACTAGCAGGACAAGCAATGTTGAACATGCTTGAAGTTCTTGCTGATGGTGGATCAATCTCAGCTGGTATGGATCTTGGCGTACCTGGTTACGAGAAAATCACAGTTAGCGCGACAAATCCAAAGAGCTTCAATGGAGCTGCTTGGGTAATTGTCGATAAGGACAACGCAAGCCAATACAACATCTAGTTATTGGTACTTTCCCGCATGGGAAGAAAGTGGGGCACGGATTCCGTGCCCCACTTTTGTTAATAAGGCGATGTACAAATAAAAGAAATAGGTTTTTAAATGATTAGAAAAAGACTAAACTAGGTTAGGTCCAAGTTATTAAAAGGAGTTGCTTGATAAATGGCTAGCAACGAAAGCCAGATTTACAGTGTTAATAATATTGTAAAAAGTTTTGGTGGCGCCAGAGCGCTCTCTGATGTTTCGATGTCAGTTTCCAGCGGTGAAGTACATTGCTTAGCCGGTGAAAATGGTTCAGGTAAATCCACATTAATTAAAATTATGTCTGGTGTTTATGCCCCAGATTCAGGTCAAATAAAATTAGGCGCTAAAAGTTTTTCTCGGCTATCACCCCGTGAGGCAGTTAAAGAGGGTATCCAGGTAATTTTCCAAGATTTCTCCTTACTTTCAAATCTTACGGTGGGTGAAAATATCGCTTTGCCTACCTACATCTTAAATAACTCTCACCTAATTAGTAAGCGCGATTCTAAAAAAATTGCTCAGCAAGCACTTGAGATGATTGGTGTTGATTTAGATGTTGATTCAGATGTCGCTGATATTTCAATTGCCTCCAAACAATTAGTGGCAATTGCCCGAGCCACCAACCTAGGTGTGAAGATGTTGTTTATGGATGAGCCAACTACTGCCCTTACTAGAAAAGAGATCAATCGACTCTTTCAAGTAGTCGATCAACTTAAAAAGCGTGGGGTGGCTACCGTATTTGTTAGTCATAAAATCGATGAAATCCAAGAGGTTTGTAACACCATAACCGTGCTACGAAATGGTGAGGTAGTAGCTGAAGGTTTAATGAAAGATTTTGCAGCCACTACTATTTCAAAGGCGATGACTGGGCAAGATGTTTCAACTACCAAAATCACTCCAACATTAAAAAAATCAAACCAAAAGGTGTTAACGGTAAAGGATTTAACCTCCGAACCCACATTTTCAAAGGTCTCATTTGATATTGCACCTGGGGAGATATTGGGAATTACTGGCTTACTTGGTTCAGGTCGAACCGAGTTAGCTGAGGCAATCTTTGGAAAGTATCCGGTGGATTCAGGTGAAATTACCGTATCGGGCAAAGCTCTAAAACTTAACTCTTCCAAGGCGGCGTTAGAGGCTGGAATTGGTTATGTTCCACCTGATCGATTAACTCAAGGATTATTCCTTGATCAATCTATCTTAAGAAACTTAGTTGCCGTTGGTTTAGATCAATACCGAAGCGGTTGGGGCAGGTTATCTCAGAGCAATTTGTTAAATGCTGGAAATAAATGGATCGGTGATTTAAAGATAAAAACTAAGAACTCATTAAATCCAGTCACCTCTCTTTCTGGTGGAAATCAACAACGAGTGGTCTTGGCAAAATGGTTTGCGGTAAACCCATCTTTAATGATTTTAAATGGTCCAACTGTGGGAGTTGATGTTGGATCTAAACGTGAAATATTAGAGATCATTCGCGACCGCGCTAATGAAGGCATGGCATTTTTATTAGTATCAGATGATATTCCAGAGCTAATTCAAATTTGTCATCGAGTTATAGTGATTAAAAATGGTAAAGTATCCAAAGAGTTTTCTGAGTCTGGGTTAACTGAATCTGGCCTTTATCAGGAGTTAAGATAAATGAATTTTGGTAAATTACTGCGTCGCAACGAGACTGTGCTGATCATTGCAATTGTGCTGTTTTCGATATTGATTGGCTCCAGAAGTTCTGAATTTTTCACGCTAGCAAATTTATTCGACATTCTAAGGTCATCCTTTGTGCAGTTATTGTTTGCACTAGGTGTATTAATTGTGATCATCAGTGGGGGAATTGATGTCTCATTCCCGATTGTAGGAATTTTTGCTGGCTATACCGCAGTGGTAATCATGCGAAATTTTAAGCTAGATGAAGAAAGTTTGTTGATTCCAATCGTGCTAGCCATAGTAATTGGCGTATTACTCGGCGGGCTCAATGCCATTGCAATTACTGGGTTTGGAATTCCAACCTTAATTGCCACCTTAGGCACTGCTGGAATTTTCAAAGGCGTGATGCTCTCATTTATTGGTGCCTCATTTATCAGCAATATCCCAGTTGGATTGGATGATTTCTCAACTGCAGACTTAATAAAGTTTGAATCAGATGCCGGCCTGTTGGTTCGACTACACGTCTTAATTATTCCAATCGTAATTATTACCGTACTGGTTTCACTAATGCTTACTCGAACATTATTTGGTAGATCAATTTATGCCTTAGGTGGTGGAGTTGAACCAACCCGCAGATTAGGTATCTCAGTTAAACGCACCCAAACTAAGATCTATATGTTAGTAGGCGGGTTATCAGGGCTGGCTGGAATTTTATATATCTCGCTACAGCGAAAAGCTAATCCATATGATTTAGCTGGCTCAGAGCTGGATGTAATCGCTGCAGTTGTTTTAGGTGGTGCCAGCATTATGGGTGGTTATGGCACCGTATTTGGCACAGTGCTTGGTGTGTTATTTATAAATATGATTAAAAATAATTTAGTTTTACTAGGTGTAAGCAGCTCCTGGCAGCGCGCAGCTGTTGGAGTGCTGTTGGTAATTGGAATTACCATACAAGCTGTAACTGAGAACCGAAAGCTAAAGCGTCAACGAGTAGCAACTTCTGGTGAGGTGGATTCAAAATGAATGAGCGGCTACAGAGATTATCCACACATGGGTTATTAGCTGATCGAAAAGTTACCCAACTAATCGGCTTTACCCTTTTAATCTTCATCTTATTCTCTACTTTTTCACCTAATATTTTCTTCTCACCGCAAAATTTCCGCTCCATGGCTTATCAAGTTCCAGAGATTGCCATTTTATCGATTGCAGTTATGTTATCTATGTTAACTGGTGGAATCGACTTGTCTATTGTGAGTATTTCAAATGCTTCAGCACTTGTCGCAGCTTACATAATGACCCAAAACAGCTCTGAATCTGGCCAGATCTCAACTACTTGGATTCTGATTGCATGCTTTTTGGGAATTATCTTGGGATTATTATGCGGGGCGATAAATGCCTTCTTAATTGCTTTCCTTAATGTCACGCCAATCTTGGCAACACTTGCTACTTTGACATTATTTAATGGAATTGCAATTGGTATGACAAATGGTATTTCAGTTTCAGATCTGCCAGAGCAGTTTATTCGGCTTGGCAATGGCACATTTTTTGGAATTCCAACTCCATTTGTATTAATGATAATTGTGGCTGCCGGAGTTGGTTATCTGATAAATCGAACTGGCTTGGGGTTGAAGATATTTTTAATCGGCACTAACCGTAAAGCAGCGCAGTACTCAGTGATGGCTGATAAAAAAGTAATCGCCTGGACCTATATTGTCTCTGGATTCTTATCTGCGCTAGCTGGATTAATTATTGCCGCCAGAACATCTGCAGCTAGCCCAGATTTTGGAAACTCTTATATTTTGCTTGCGATCGTAATTGTAGTTTTAGGTGGCGTAAACCCAATGGGCGGGTTTGGCACTGTCACAGGCGTAGTGCTGGCAACTATTGTCTTACAAATGGTGGCATCTGGCTTTAACGCACTTCGCTTTAGCCAGTTTTTCTACCTTGCAGCCCAAGGTGGTGTATTAGTATTAGTTATGATGGTAAATACAATTTTAGAGCAACGCCGAGCTCGCGCCTCAGTCACTAAATCCTTAGGCAAAATATGAGCCTAGTAGATAGATTAGAGAAGTACTGTTTAACCCCAGCGATGGCTGGCTTTGAAGATGAGATGATTAAAACTCTAAAAGCTGATTTAGCCCCATACGCAGATGAGATAAAAGTAGATGTATTGGGAAATGTAATTGCAACTATCAATGGGGATAGCTCCTCCGATACCTCATTAATGGTATTTGCGCATACTGATTCACTTGGCATGATTGTTAAAAAAATTGAAGATAATGGCTTTATCCGAATTGAACGTGTCGGTGGTGTGCCCGAGCGAATTTTGGCAGCATCTAATGTGGTGCTACAAACTTCAACTGGCAAGATAATTAATGGCCTAATTGGTTTTGTATCCCACCATTTAACTCCACCAGAGGATAAGTACAAGGTGAAGCCGATTAATCAATGTTATGTTGATATTGGCGCAAAAAATGCCCAAGAGGTAGCAGATGCTGGCGTCAGAATTGGCACACCAGTAATTTATCGGCCAAGTTTTGAAAAGTTGCTTAACAACCGAGTTGCTGCCACCTCACTTGATGATCGTGGTGGTTGTGCAGTTTTGGTAGAGCTGGCGGCATACTTTAAGAAAAATCGCCCACCGATTACCTTAAATCTAGTCGGCACCGTGCAAGAGGAGTTTAATTTGCGCGGAGCGATGGTGGCTGCGCAACAAATTAAGCCAACCGCTGCAATCTCAATAGATTTAGTTGCCGCCTCAGATACCCCAGATATTGCAGATAGTAATGCGGTTAAGGTTGATTCCGGTCCGGTGGTTGGCACCTACACATTTCATGGCCGGGGCACATTAAATGGTCTAATTCCTCATCCAAAATTAATTTCCTTAATTGATAAAGCAGCAACTGCAGCAAAGGTTAGCTTGCAACGACATGCAACAATTGGATTACTTACCGATGCCTCTTATGTGCAATTAGTGGGATCTGGTGTGGCATGTGCAGATCTTGCTTGGCCAACTAGATATACCCACTCCGGGGTGGAAAGTTGCTCCTTAAATGATTTAGAGGGCTTAACCAAATTACTTATTGAAGTTATTAGCAAATTTCCAAAAGATGAAAAATTCCTTAGAGCATAATTAATATGCCACAAGATCTTTTACTAGGCATTGATATTGGCACCTATGAATCAAAAGGGGTATTAACTACAACTAAGGGTGAGGTAATTGCCCAACAATCTATTCCACATAAATTACTTTTTCCCAGAGCGGGCTGGGCCGAGCATGATCCAGAGGCAACTTGGTGGGGAGATTTCTGTAATCTTTCGAAAAATCTGCTGGCCACCCCTGGGGTAACACCGGCAGATATTAAAGGTGTGGGCGTAAGTGCAATTGGGCCAGATGTTTTGCCAATTGATGAGAATTTTAATCCACTGCGAATGGGAATTTTATATGGGGTAGATACCAGAGCGGTTAAAGAGATTGATGAGCTAAATGCCCAATTTGGTGAGGATATTATTTTTAACGCTACCGCCAACTGCTTATCATCCCAATCAACTGGGCCAAAGATTTTATGGATTAAGAAAAATGAGCCTGAAGTTTATAAAAAAGCTCGATGGTTTGTCGATGCCACCACCTTTATTGTTGCCAGGTTAACTAATCGGGTAGTAATTGATCACTTCTCAGCTGGTTGCATGGTTCCACTCTATGATCCTTGGACAAATAAATGGAGTGATCGATTTTCCAAAGATATATTAGATTTAAATCAACTACCAGAGATTTTATGGAGCCATGAATTAGCTGGCAAGATTACTGAGAGTGCAGCTAAGCAAACTGGTTTAGCAGTTGGCACACCGGTCTCTGTTGGCACCATTGATGCCGGTGCAGAGGCACTTAGCGTTAGCGTGACTAAACCAGGTGAGATGATGATGATGTATGGCTCGACAATATTTATGATTCAAGTAACTGATAATGATCAAGCTAGGGAGAAAAGATTATGGGCTGGTCCTTATCTATTTCCTAAGACCTGGTGTTTGCTAGCGGGGATGGCAACTAGTGGCTCTTTAACTAGATGGTTTAGAGATAACTTTGCTAAGGATTTAGTTGGGATTGAAGAGTCAGGTGGAGATAATGCCTATGCAAAATTAGTGGCAGAAGCTGCTGCTACACCGGCTGGAGCAGAGGGCGTAGTAGTACTTCCATACTTTAGTGGTGAGCGAACTCCGGTAATGGATCCAAGAGCTAAGGGATTAATCTTTGGTTTAAGTCTTACCCATAATCGCGGCCATATCTTTCGAGCACTCCTGGAGGGAATGGGACATGGCATAAAACAACATGTTGATCTATTTACCAAGATTGGCGCCAGACCACACACAATTAAATCTGTTGGTGGTGGCACAAAAAATAAAATTTGGTTACAAGCAGTTAGTGATATCTCAGGTGTGCCACAAGAGGTAGCACCTCTTACCTTCGGCGCCTCCTATGGCGACGCCCTCTTGGCAGGAGTTGCCACTGGATTAGTTTCATCCCCAGAGGAGATTAGAGTTTGGCAAGGAAAACCAACTGTAGTTGTGCCAGATCCATCACTTAGTGAGATTTATCAGCCACTTTCTGATATTTATTCAAGCTTATATGATGCAACAAAAAATCAAATGCATAAGTTGCATGAATTAGATTATTAGAAATCTCTTTTTACGGATTTAGCATTACCCGATAACTTGGGGTAGTAGTCGCCTTCTCAAAAGCTTGCGCAGCATCAGATAGTGGATAGCACTTATCAATTAATGGTGATAGATCTATCTGTTTATTTGCGATCATATCGGTGGCAACCGCGTGATCTTGTCGATCAGCACTGACTACACCAACAGCTGAGGTCTCTTTGTTATGCATAAGATTTGGATCAATTGCAAAGGCAGTTACTGGGTGTGCTGAGGCAAATAAACAAATCTTTCCGCGATTATTTAATACATCAAGGCCATCTTGGTTGACCTCATCACTGCCATAGGCGGTGATGGCGTAATCAACGCCACCTAAAAAGGCTTTCTTAATTCTCTCCCGCACATCTTTATCAGTTTTAAAGATTAGATCCGCTCCCAATGATTTAGCTTTTTCTAATCGCCCCTCATTAATATCAACCACGCCAACTCTTAGCCCAGATTTTTTTAAGACAATTAAATTCATCAATCCCATCGTGCCAGCACCAAAAACAACCGCCGTCTCACCTAATCTGACATTAAGTAACCGGGCGGCATGGATAGCGCAAGATAAAGGTTCAGCTAATGCTGCTTGATCCCATGGCGCATCTGCCACTTTAAAAACACCATCACTTCGATGCACTTTGTACTGGGCAAAACCACCAGGACCATATTGACCACCTTTAAGTGAGAAGTTTAAAAAGTGTTCAACGCATCCTTTATCCTCACCCTTCAAACATGATCGGCAATTACCACAGGCAGATGATCCCATTGTGACTCGATCACCAACTGCAACATTTGTTACCAACTCACCGATTGCTGCAATCTCACCGGCATTCTCATGCCCACCTAAAAATGGGTAATCAGCTTTGCTCTGCCCGGTGTAGATGCGCTGCTCCCAAGTGCAAAGACCTGCTGATTTAATTTTAAGTAATACATCCCTTGGCCCAATAACTGGCATCGGCACATCAATTACCTCAATTTTTTTAACCCCAGTAATGACGGCAGCTTTCATCATCTTACTCATCTGATTTTTTACCAATTACTTTTCTAGTATCTTCATTGCTTGATCAACTGAGGCATTATTATGAACAATTGCAGCAATTGATTTAATAAACTTTGCTGGCGTTGGATGTTGCACCACATTGCGGCCATAGACCACTCCTGCTGCGCCAGAGTCGATTGCAATTCGGGTGCGCTCTAGTAATTCACGCGCAGTTACCTGACCACCACCTCTGACTAAGACTGGCATACCTGAGGCAAATTGCACCACCTGGTGAAAATCTGTCATTGGGGTAGTGGCATCAACCTTAATTATGTCAGCGCCTAACTCAACTGCTTGGCGAACTAGGCCAGTAATCTTATTTACATCTCCAACTGAGGTTGAGCCAGCACCTGGCTTGGCCGTCATTACCAATGGTTCAACCATTAATGGAATCTTTAACTTATGGCACTTAGCTGCTACCACTTGAATATTTTTAATGCACTGCTCTTGTAATCTGGAGTTCTCATCGACATTAAGTAGATTTAAAACTACGCAAGCGATCTGATTACTCTTAGCCAAATCTAAGCTTGCGATATCTGCCGTATCCCAGGCGTACTCAATATCTCGGGGTTCATAAACATTGGTCACATCCAGGCGTAGGGCAATTGAAACCTTGGATTTAATCTTTAACTTATTAAATATCTTTAATCCACCTGGATTTAATTGAATTACATCAGGCTTACCAGCCAAGATCGCAGGCAGTGCGATCGCTAGATCCTCAATCCCCTTAGAAAAGGTGCGATCACCAAATACCCCAAGATCTAAGGCAATATTTATGCACCTATTTGATTTTGGATTAAACATCTTGCTTCGGTTATTACTCAACTAAATCCACCCCACTTTGATCGGCGATCACCTTAACAATTGCCGAAGCATTTAACTCACCCATCCCAGCATCAACGCCAGCCTTTGCCAATTGCTCAGTTGTCTTAGCGATTGAAACTGGTGAGTTAAGGGTAGAGGCAAATGCTTGAATTAACTTCGCATCCTTTAACATCAGCTTTAACGGAAAGTTAACCTCATAATCACCCTTAATTACCCCAGCACCAACACCGGCGTAAATTGGAGTTTTAAAATCAGCTACCGCTGCAACCTCTAATACTTTTCTTAAATCTAATTTTGCTTTCTTAGCCAAAGTTAAGGCTTCACCAATTGATAGTAATTGAGATGCTACTAAAAGATTTCCAACTAACTTCATCTTGGTGCCATTACCACCAATGCCCATGTAATGGGTGGTCTGGCTAATTGGTTCCAGGACAGGAAGTGATTGTTTGTAAGTTGCCTCTGGCCCACCTACTACTATCCAAAGTCCACCATTTGCGGCCTCACCCTTAGTTCCAAAAACTGGGGCATCTAAAAACTGCACCCCATTTTTCTCATAAATCTCACGCTCTGCTTGGGAGGTTTTAGGATCAATGGTAGATAGATCAATTGCAATGGTGCCAGCTTTTACCTTGGCAGCAAGATTGTGACCGGCGGTAATTACCTCATTGATCGCAGCATCATCAGCTAGGCAGTACATAAAAAAATCAGCATCAAGTAATACCTGCTCTGGATCTGAAACAGTTTTAGCACCACTTTTTTCAATCTCACTGTATTTAGTACTGCTTCGATTCCAAACCGTTACCTGATGTCCGGCTTTTACTAAATTTTTTACCATACCAGAGCCCATAATTCCAAGGCCGATAAATCCAATCCGTGCCATTTATAGCTCTCCCTTATCTAGATTTGTTTGCTGCAGTAACCAACTCAATTACTCGTTTTGGATCTACTGGATTAAAGGTTTTACCATCTACCTTCATAGCACTACCTGAGATCACACCATCTGCCATAGTTAAAGTCTTAGCTACAGTTTGGGCATTAACTCCAGTATTAGCAAAGATTGGAATACTCTTTGCTACCTCTTTTGCTGCTAGTAAATCCTCTTCACTAAAGGCAACTCCAGCAACTGGGCCAGAGATTAATATGGCATCAAAGCCAAAGTACTCCGCCGCCTTTGCCCGTTGGGCAACACTTCGATTCTCCATCGCTGAGGCAAACTCTGGAACGATATTGGTAAATAAGGCGATGTGATCTGCCTTTAATCTGGTTCTAGTTTGGGCAATTGCAGCTGGATCCGGGCTGAGAATTCCCATCTCACTAGCAAATGAACCACACATTACCTCGCGCACAAATGAAGCACCGCACCCGGCTGCTGCCTCAATGGAGGCAATTGGATCCCAAAGTAAATTAACACCATAAGGAATCTTTATCTGATCATAAACTGCGCCTACCAAAAATGTTGTCCAGCTGCCCACCTCTGAGTTTAATTTTGTGGTGTATGGCAGATCTGATTCATTACAAAATAATAGACCATCAATACCGCCATCTTGCAAAGCTTTAATATCAGCAGCTACAGATGCAATCACAGCTTTAATATCTGGCTTAGATTTTGCTTGTGGTTGACCAGGTGATGCTGGCAGGTGAACCATGCCGATGATGGGTTTTGGTTGTGAGAAAATTTTAGATAGTGCAATAGCCACTTTTGATTGCCTTTCTGCGTAATTTAAGCATAACTAAGATGAGCGATTATGGCAATTTGTCGCAGAAAGTAATCAACAATTAGAGAGCAGATTTATTATTTGCACCAGTAAAGATTGCTTTGCCTTGATAGACAGTTAATGGATTTGCCAACAGTTCATCTAACATACCTAGAAATGCTTTCACATGCGCTGTCTCTAAGTGGGAAGTAAATGCAGCTTCACTTTCATAAACTTCAATATTCATAAATGTACCAGGCTTATCAATTACCTCATGAACTGCATAGGTTTTAACCCCCGCCTCTTGCCAAGATGCGGTAGCTCCTGCCTGTAATTGTTTACGTAGCTCATCTGCCTTACCAGCCTTTGCTTCAAATATTGCAGTAACAATCATGATTTATCCAATCTACTCAAATTAAGTTTATTAATTATTTTTGCACTTATCTTGGCAAAGTCTTTCACTAAAGGTGAGCAGATTCAATACTTTGCGTCGATCTTTACCTAATCTTAACTTTTCTAAGCCGATTTTAATTACTTGCAGAGTTTAAAAGTTCAACCTCATCCTGGCTTAGTTCAACTACCTGCATAATCTGCCTCAACTGCTCAAGTGAGGTAGCACTTGCAATCGGTGTGATCACAGTTGGGTTTGATCTAAGCCAGGCTAAGGCGATCGCAGCAATCGGTTTACCTCGCGCAGCTGAAATCTGAGTTAAGGCATCTAAAACCTGCCAGCCAGTTGGTGTGAAGTACTCAGCTACAGAGGAGGCTCTAACTGAGTCAACTGTAATACCGGCCCGGTACTTACCAGTTAAAAACCCTTTAGCTAATCCGTAAAAGGGCAATGTGGAAAGGTGATTATCTTTGACAACTTGCATCTGGCTCTGCTCATAGGTTTTTCTAGCCATTAAGTTGTAGTGATCTTGCAGCGCAATGTAACTTGCAAGATTTTCACGCTTTGAAATCATAAGTGCTTGGGCAAGCCGCTCACCTGTATGTTGGGAGGCGGCGATATATCTAATCTTGCCCTCTTTAATTAACTCGGTGTAACAGTTAAGAGTTTCAACTGTTGGCACAGTTAAATCATCCTCATGTGAGTAGTAAATATCTAAATAATCAGTTTGTAATCTGGCAAGTGAATCCTCAAGTGCTGCTCGGATATTAGCTGGTGATAAGCCACGCCTAGTATTTAACTTTGCCACCTTTGAGGCTAAGACCACCTTTGATCTATTTTTTCCCTTGTTAAGCCAGGCGCCAATAATCGCTTCAGATTCACCCCCAGTATTACCATCTTTCCACTGTGAGTAATTATCTGCCGTATCTAGAAAATTACCGCCTAACTCTAAATAGTGATCTAAAATTTTAAAGGATTGCTCTTTATCAATTGACCAGCCAAATACATTTGTGCCCAGAGTTAATGGGCTAACTTCAAGATCAGTATTTGGCAGTTTTAGCATGGCTATAACTTAGGGGAAGAGGGGCGGAAATCAAATGTTAAAGCCGCAGAATCTAACTTGATCACTTTTTCATACCCAAAAGCTATCTATAGCCAATGACAGTAGGTGGGTCTAGGTTAAAGGCATGGAAAATAAAAACATAAAACACATTTTCTAAACGCAACTTATCTGTGCGAAGAGCACAACACGATGAAATTTACAGACATCCATACGATGCCCTGGGAAATAGTTTTTCAAGATAGCAATTGGATTAAGATTTCATTGGAAATATTGATATCTCATGCTAAAAATAAAACAGAGGAAAAGCTTTATTTTCCGGATGATCAACTTAATAGAAGCTAGATCCACGCTATTGTCGGTAGGTTCCTGTAGGTTTCGAACATGAGTTTTACATTTATAGACCTCTTTGCCGGGATCGGCGGCTTCCATGCTGCCCTCGGCTCAATGGGCGGTAAGTGTGTTTATGCATCTGAGTGGGACAAAGATTCAGCAAGAATCTACGAGCGTAATTGGAATTTAAAACCAGATGGAGACATCACACTTGCAGCAAATGATGAAGTAATGAATGTACCTGAACATGATGTCTTAGTAGGTGGATTTCCTTGCCAACCATTTAGTAAATCTGGAAAACAAATGGGCATGGAGGAAACTCGAGGAACTTTGTTCTGGAATATTGCAAAGATTATTGAAGCGAGAAGACCAACATTAGTTTTACTTGAGAATGTCAGAAATATTGCTGGCCCAAGACACATTCATGAGTGGAAAGTGATAATTAAAACCCTTAGAGATTTGGGCTATCGAGTTAGCGAAGACCCAATGGTGGTCTCACCACATTTAATTCATCCAGACTTTGGTGGTAGACCCCAGGTTAGAGACAGGGTGTTTATTGCTGCGACCAAGATTCCAAAAGGCACCCCTAATTTTAAATACAACATTGAAATACCGAGCCTAGATTCTGTAAAAAAGAATTGGGATCCACAAAAATGGAATCTAAGCAAGGACTTGCCATTAGAAAAACTAACAAATGCAAAAAGTAAGAAGGCGGTTGCTTTGAATGAAACAGAAATTGAATGGATTGAAGCGTAGAATGAGTTTGTAATTTTGATGAGAGAGAAATTAGGAGATAAATCTCTACCAGGATTCCCGATTTGGGCAGATGACTGGATCCTCGAGAAAGATTTAAAAATTCCAAGAGGTACACCGGATTGGAAAGAAAACTTTTTAAGAAAGAATTCTGAGTTCTATACAAAGCATAAGACTGTGCTTAACAAATGGCTAAAAAAATGGAATCACTTGGAACATTTTCCACCTAGTAGGAGAATGTTTGAATGGCAGGCTCAAGATACAAAAACTTTATGGGAAGCAATTATGCATTTCAGACCTTCTGGTATTAGAGCTAAGAAGGCTACATATGTACCAGCTCTAGTAGCGATAACACAAACGTCAATTATTGGTAAGCAGAAACGTAGGATCACAGTTAGAGAAGGAGCAAGACTTCAAGGACTACCTGATTGGTTTGATTTTGTAGATCAATTAGACAAACTCACTTATAAGCAATTAGGCAACGGTGTAAATGTTGGCGCTGTTTATAATGTTGTTAAAGCACAAGTGATAAGAGATTTGGATTTACTAGGCGAGATGCCAGCGCTAACACGATCAATACTTGGCGCACCAGCAAATCCAGATTTTGTTTTATCGGATCACGAAACTTTTCATAGTTACAAGCCAAGCACTGAACCAGTAGATTTGAACGAATTTACACAACTTCGCTTGATTAAATAATTTCCCATCCAAATATATGACCGCTGCCTCCACAAGGGTGCCGCCATGCATTTTTAAATTCACGCATGACCATAGGCTTAACTAAATTCTTCGATACAAAAATTTCATTTGCGAATTCAGCCATAGGCATTACTGATAACTCACCATTTGATTCACCATTGATTTTGCAAACAGAGCGAACATTACTTATATATTCTTCATACTGAGAGTGATGAGTTAAGGCTTAATCGCAAGTTTTAAAACTATATTCGAAGCAATATCCAATCACAGCTTGTTTTTGCCCAATTCTATGTTCCTGCATCCGCTTAATGTCATGAATTAAGGATCTATCTTTTAAATAAGGGGAAAGTATTTTTGGCACTCCATAATCATTATTCTTTCCATTATTTCCTACTAAAGCAATATGTTTTACTTCTATTGCCCATTCAGGCTTATCGAGGCTTGAACCATCTGTGCTAAATACTAAATCACATTTTGCGCGTGCTACATCAGGGTATGGAACCTCAATCGCACTTGCACTTTTTGGATTAAAATCCTTTTCATATTTGCTTCGCCACCAATTAATCAATTCTTCAACAAACACTGGTTCTCGAAGTGTTTTAACTCCCGGTAAATAAATTTCTCCAGTTCTCTGGTTAGCAGAACTATGAGTTGTTGAAGAATCAACTGCAACTAATCCTTCGGCAAATCTTTCAAGTACTTGTTCTAATTTCAAAGTTCTCCGCTCTTTTAGAAGTTTAACTCTACTTCTGTAATAAAGAATTAAATAGAGTTAATTGAACTTTTTTGCCCCACCCTATCCACCACCAACACACTCCCATTTGGGATCTCTTCCCACCCATCCTGGTTCCATCCAGATGATGCCACCACAATCTCACCCTTAGCTTTGGTGTATTTAAGGTGGTAGTAATCAGTATCTTCTTTAAACTTTTGTGGGATTTTATCTTGGTTATAGATGCAAGCTGCCATAAAGGTTTGATCATTAATAATCATCATATTGATGGATGAGAATGTGCAGTTTGATTTGATGTAGGAAAGACCTTGCTTAACACCTTCAATAAAGCCATGTTTTTCTATTTGGGTTAATAGGTAGAGAAAGTAACGCTCAGAATCTGTACTTCCTTTTGCAAGATCTAAGTACTTCTTATCTATTAAGGGATCTAGGCAATCAAAGGGGGAGATTGAGCCGTTGTGAATAAAGGTTATGTCTTGGTAGGTAAAAGGATGGGTGTTGTTCTCATTTACCGGCATGCCCTCTGTT
>Ga0114974_10001322_pt1 | contig 19581 bp, 18 predicted proteins | sample S_130206_EF_Meta_FD_87318 | JGI IMG/M metagenome (GOLD analysis project Ga0114974, IMG submission 87318) | Freshwater microbial communities from Lake Simoncouche, Canada to study carbon cycling - S_130206_EF_MetaG | ecosystem: Environmental > Aquatic > Freshwater > Lake | place: Lake... | reverse complement strand
ATTCTTTCTCACGCCGCAGCGCGCATAGACTTCATCGGCGCATTGCGCACCGCCGCAGATGGCGGCACCGACGCGCTGTTCGTTCAGTCTATTGCAGACGCAGACGATCATTCCAAGCGATCCAGATGAGAGCAATTTGCAGGCGCAAGATATATTGTTACTTGCGAGTGATTGTCAATGTCGGCCTAGAAATCCGCGGTTTCCGCGGCTATTTCAGCCCTATGAGGCGAAAATCCGGTCCATGGCGGGTCTCACTTGCGCGAAATATTGCTCGGCAGGGCGGCTAAGACCAGCGGGTCCAGGACCTGAACGCGCTGGCGCGCCCATGCTGAAAACCGTTTTTCTCCAGCCTGGCCACCGTATCAGCTTGGCAGATCGCCCTTGAGATCGGCTTCGGCCATCTTCTGCACCGTCACATAGTCGGTCTTGCCGGTGGCCAGCAGCGGAATGTCTTCTATCGCCAGGACGCGGCGCGGCACCGACAATTCCGAAACGCCATGGTTGCGAGCCCATCCGATCAGATCTTCGCGCCTGACATCCTTCGCATCTGTTATCAGGACGATTTGTTCGCCCTTGCGTCCGTCGGGTATGGCGACAGCGGCATGGGCATTGTCCGGCCACAGGGCGGCGGCGATATTTTCCACTACCGCCAGCGACACGGTTTCCCCGCCGATCTTGGCGAAACGCTTCAGCCGGCCGCGAATGGCGATGAAGCCATCTTCGTTTATTGAGACCACATCGCCGGTGTCGTGCCAGCCGCTTTCGGGCGGCACAATCCTGCCCGGCGCATCGGGCTTGAGATAGCCCAGCATGATGTTGGGGCCACGCAGGAACAGGCGGCCGGCGCCGGGGATGCCTTCCACCGGCTCCAGCCGCGCTTCCATGCCCTGCAGCAACTGGCCCACGGTGCCTGGACGGTTGGTCTCGATCTGGTTGACGGCCACCACGGGCGCGGTTTCGGTGACGCCATAGCCTTCCAGCAGGGTGATGCCGGATTTGCGCCGGACAAAGGCGCGGGTCTCGTCGCGCAGCCGCTCGGCCCCGCAAACCGCCATGCGCAACGACGCCAGCTCGCCGTCATCGGCGGTGCGGGCATACTGGTTGATGAAGGTGTCGGTGGACAGAAGGATGGTCGCGCCATGCTGGCGGATGCGGCGCACGATCTCCTTGGGCTGCTTGGGCGAAGGGTGGCTGATCACCCTGATGCCCGCGATCAGCGGCAGGATGGTGCCGCCCATCAGGCCGAAACAGTGAAAGATGGGCAGCGGATTGAACATCACATCCCCCGGCGTGATTCCGACATGCGCCCGCACCTGCGCCACATTGGCCAGCAGGTTTTCATGGCTGAGCGCCACGCCCTTGGGTTCGCCTTCGGTGCCGGAGGTGAAGAGGATGACAGCGGGATTTTTCGGATCGGGTTTTGCAGCGATCAGGGTGGGCGCCATCTTCCCCGCGACAGCGGCCAGCTTGTTCGTCAGGGACAGGTTTTTGCGTACGTCTTCCAGATAGACGACCTCTATCCCGGTCAACCCGGCGATCAGGTCTTCCAGTCCGGCCAATTCGACCAGGCGGTGCGCCGTGATCACACGCTTGACCTGCGCGGTTCGCAATGCGCTTTTCAGGCCCGCCATTCCGGCGGTGAAATTCAGCATGGTGGGAATGCGACCGAACGCCGACAGGGCGAAGAAGGTCAGCGTGCCGGCCGCGCCGGTCGGCAGCATCACGCCGACGCATTCGCCCTGCCTTGTGCCGGATTTCAGCGCAGAGCCCAGCGCGAAGCTGGCGCGGATCAGTTCGTCATAGCTCAGCGCCCGGTCATCGCCGTCCACCAGCGCGATCCGGTCGCCGCCCCATTCGCGGCGCGCATCGACCAAAGCCTGGAATACGGAACGCCGGGCAAACGCCGGATCGAACGGCACGCGCGTAGCAGAACTGTCCGGCATGGCTGCTTCCAAAACTTGCGGAAGCAAGTCTTAGCTCAACTGGCGTGGAAATGCCCGATCCAGCTCTGGAAATTGCGGACCAGTTTTTGACGCCCGGTTGGGCCAGCCGACTTGAACAGGCCGGCAATCTGTTCGCGCAGGGCTTGCGAATCGGCCCAGATTTTTTCCGCCTGGGGTTCGATGGCGCCGCGCAAAGGTTTCAGCACTTCGCGTTCCAGCCGCCTGGGGCCGACAATGGCGACGGCCAGCGCCGCCAGGCCGACCGTGCCGATGCCGATATAGGCGGCGCGAGCGGGACGGCTGAGGGCGATGCGGGTGAGGGTGGCGGCCAGGGTGGGCCGGGCCACATCATCGTGTGGCTTCTGCACCGCACGGACAGCGCGGCGGCGGGATTTGAAGGCAGTGGCCATGAGCGAACGCTCCGAAGTGGTTGAATTAGCCCAACGCGCGGGACGCCAGGCGGTTCAGTACAAGACGTCTATAGGATATAATTCCCATCATTATACTTGCCGTACCATTTACATGGCCCAACCCGCTTTTTTGACTTGGGGGCCGGGAGCGCGCATGGTTTTTTTGACTGCCCCATGCCGGCGGGTCGGAAGGCTACCATGCCCCAACCATATGAACCCTGGACCATCATCGGCAATATCGGGAAATTCAAGGCGTTGTTGGACAGCGAATCCGACCCTGAAAAACGCAAGACCTTGAAAACGCTTTTGGCCGAAGAAAACGCAAAACCACGGCCTAAGCCACAAGGCTAAGTCGCCGCCTCGACAATTTGAGACCCGGCTATTTCTTTGAGGCGAGACTTCCTCGCCCCATTTCCATCATCATGCTTCCCGTACCAAGGAGAGGCCGCCCGATCCTGTAAAGGCGGGCAAGGCCATTTCCGCAGGAACAAAGAGATAGTCCATTCCGGTGGGATTATCCTTCCACAGACCTCTCGGAAACGACGCAATTTCCCGAAGGGCCCGAATGCGCCCGGATATTTCGTTTTCCATCTCGATGTAGAAAATGCGGTATCGCTGATCAGCAAGAATTTGCTCCACCTTGCTCATTCTTTCGTTGGTGAAGGCGATGGATGGCTCAACATAAGCGCGAAGAATCTCGCATAAAATGACCGGCCGGATATCGCGCAGTATCCGTGTCGCACCCGCCAGGACGTCGGCTTCAAATCCTTCCACGTCGATTTTCATGAGAACGCCGGAAGGAAGCGCCGCAAGATCTATCAGCAGGTCCAGGGGGGAGGTTGCGACCCATTGCGACATACCGGGAGAATAAACCCCCGGCCGGCCCTGTGGCGCCATCGTTGCGGCAGGGTCTGCCGTGCCCTGGGAGCAAAAATTGTGTGGCGATGCTTCAGCGCCTGCCGCCCAGGGCAGCCGCTCGACCGGCAAGCGGTTTGCTTTCACAAGCGATTCCAAATAGGCGAAAGCAACCGGGTTGGGCTCCAGTGCAATATACCTCCCCCATGACCGCACCGAAAATGCGTCAATGATTGTCTGGCCAAGGTTCGCACCGATGTCGACAAAACAGTCTGGAAGCCTCTCTCCGAAAAGGCGGATTATTTCCGACTTGAAATCCGGTGTCAGCTTCAGCAGGTTTTCGCCAAGCCCGCCTTGAACCGGGATCAGGAATGTCCGCCCCGATACAGTTAAAGCGTGATTGTAGTTGAGCCAGCGCGCCAGGCCCAAACGGCGGAGTATGGCGGGCCAGAAACGGCGCATCTTGGAGTCACGCATCGACAGATCTCTTATCTCTTATTGGTTTTGCTGGGCTATGGATTGGAACGAGTCAGGGATGTCTTTCTGCCTCGTCCCGGTAAGGTATAATGATGGGATATCATACCCAGCATTATCTTCATCTTCCATCCCTTCTGCCTGTTTGCCCGATTTTGCACCAATCTCGCGCCTCTGCACAGGAGCACCGCCATGACCTCCCGCCGTGACTGGATGAAGACCATGACTCTCGGCATGGCCGGGCTCCTTGCCAGCGAGCGGGCAGGGCATGCGCAAGCCCCCAGCCAACGCGCCCTGCTGGGTCCGCGCGATCCGCTCAAGATCACCCGGCTGGAAATCATCCCGGTCAATTCGCTGCGCACCATCTTCGTCAAGATGCACACCGACGCCGGCATCGTCGGAATCGGCGAAGGCACGGTAGAGGGGCGCATCGGCACGGTGGTGGCGGGGATCAAGGAGCTGGAGCCGTATCTGGTCGGCAAGGACCCGCGCCAGCCCGCGCATCACTGGCAGGCGATCTACCGCCACGCTTTTTACCGGGGCGACATCGTGCTCACCAGCGCCCTGTCCGCCGTGGACATCGCCATGTGGGATATCAAGGGCAAGGGACTGGGCACGCCGGTCTATGACCTGTTGGGCGGGCCGACGCGCGACCGCATCCGCGTCTATGGCCAGGCCGAGAATGTCGAGGACACCAAAAAGCTGATGGCCGAGGGCTATACCTCGATGAAGACCAGCGTCAGCAACAGCCGGGGCCGCCTGTCGCGTTACTCAGAAAATCCCGACTTCATCCAGGGCTTCGTGGAAAAGGTCGAGGCGATCCGGGGCACCATCGGCCCGAAGTTCGACCTGGGCATCGAAATGCATGCCGACCACCAGCCCCAGACCGCGATGGTGATCATCAAGGCGCTGGAGAAATTCCAGCCCTGGTGGTTCGAGGAGCCGATCCAGCACCAGAACCTGCCGCTGATGGCCGAGATGGCGAAGAAGACCCACATTCCCTTCGCCACCGGCGAGCGCATGGTGACAAAATTCCAGTTCCGCGAATTGCTGCAGGCGGGTGCCGCCCAGATTTTGCAGCCCGACATCACCCATTGCGGCGGCATCACCGAGCTGAAGGCGATCTCAGCGCTGGGAGAGGCGTACTATGCGGCGATGATGCCGCATTCGCGCGAAGGCATTGTCGGGGCGGTGGCCTCGATGCATGTCTGCGCTTCAATTCCCAATTTCCTGGCGCATGAGCTGCCGAGCCTGCAGGCCGCGAAGGGCAGGCCCGACGTGCAGCGCAGCTATCTGGGACGCGGCTACATCAAGAAGCCGCTAACCATGACCGAAGGCCATGTCGTGCTGGCCGGCAATTTCGACGGCCCGGGCCTGGGCATCGAACTGGACGACAATCTGATCGACAATGAGCGCGGCGTGCCCGAATGGGAATTCCCGGAAATGTGGGACAAGTTCGACGGCTCGGTGCGGGATCACTGATTTTGCGGGCATTCCGGGGCCGCAGGGCTGCCCGGCCGCTCTTAATGGTGATTTTCAAGGATTTGGCGGCTATATCATGGCCCCCATGACCGTTGTGATCGACAACATAGCCCCGCGCCATCCGGAAAAGGCCCATCGCCCGGACAATGAGATCCAGCGCAAGCCGGACTGGATTCGCGTCAAGGCGCCGGTATCGAAGGAATATGTCGCCACCCGCGAGATCGTGCGCGCCAACAAGCTGCACACGGTTTGCGAGGAAGCGGCCTGTCCCAACATCGGCGAGTGCTGGACCAAGCGCCACGCCACCATGATGATCATGGGCGACACCTGCACCCGCGCCTGCGCCTTCTGCAATGTGAAGACCGGGCTGCCGGGGCCGCTGGATGCCGAAGAGCCGGCCAACGTCGCCAACGGGGTCAAGACCCTGGGCCTGGCCCATGTGGTGATCACCTCGGTGGACCGCGACGATCTCGCCGACGGCGGGGCGGAGCATTTCGCCAAGGTGATCAACGCCATTCACGCCACCAGCCCCGGCACCAGCGTCGAAGTGCTGACGCCTGATTTCCTGCGCAAGGATGGCGCCATCGAAGTGCTGATGGCCGCACAGCCGGAAGTGTTCAACCACACTCTGGAAACCGTGCCGCGGCTGTATCTGAAGATACGCCCCGGTGCGCGTTACTTCACCTCGCTGCGCCTCCTGGAGCGGGCCAAGGAGTTGATGCCGACCGGCTTCACCAAGTCCGGCCTGATGGTGGGCCTTGGCGAAACTCGCGAAGAGATCATGCAGGTGATGGACGACCTGCGCGCCGCGAAAGTCGATTTCCTCACCATCGGACAATATCTGCAGCCCACGAAGAAGCACGCCAAGCTGGAACGCTTCTGGACGCCGGAGGAATTCGCGCAGCTGGAAAGCATCGCCCGGGCCAAGGGCTTCCTGATGGTCTCAGCCTCGCCGCTGACCCGCTCGTCCTATCATGCCGACAGTGATTTCGCGGAGCTGAAGAAAGCCCGCAGCAGCCAGTTGGCCGCGAAAGCGTGATCTCCCATCGCGAGACCCGCATCGTTCCGTATCCGGCGGAGCTGATGTACGCAGTTGTGTCCGACGTCGAAAAATATCCCGAATTCCTGCCCTGGGTGGTGGCGCTCAGGGTGCTGTCGCGGGACGAGAACCGCCTGACCGCTGAAATGGCGGTCGGCTATGGCGCCCTGCGCGAACGCTACACCAGCGATGTCGTGCTTGATCCGGCAGCACTGCGAGTGGACGTCACCCAGACCAAAGGCCCCTTCAAGACCCTGGAGAACCACTGGCACTTCACGCCAAGCGGCGAGGGCTGCGAGATCGAATTTTCCATCCTGTTTGAATTCAGGAGCCGCTTGCTGCACAGCGTGGCGGGTGCCAAGTTCGAGAAGGTGATGCTCAGGCTGGCCGACGCCTTTGAGGCGCGGGCAAAAACACTAAAAGAGAACGACCTCAAGTAGCGAAGTGACAGGCCAATAAGACCAATAAAAAAGGGAAGCCGATGAAGAAATTCCTGCTCGCCGCGCTGCTGCTGGCCACGCCGGTCCAGGCCAAGACCATTCTGTTCGTCGGCAACAGCTTCACCTATGGCGCGGGCTCGCCGGCGCATCACTACAAAACCGAAAGTGTCACCGACCTGAATGGCCCCGACGCCAAGGGCAAGCTGGTGGGCGGGGTGCCTGCGATCTTCAAGGCATTCACCAGGCAGGCGGGACTGGAATACGACGTCAGCCTGGAGACGGTTGGCGGCAAGGGGCTGGAATTCCACTATGCCGAAAAGCGCGCGCTGCTGGACAAGCCGTGGGACGTGGTGGTGATGCATGGCTATTCCACCCTCGATCAGGCCAATCCCGGCAATCCGGCGCTGCTGGTGTCGTCGGCCAAACAGATCACCGACATGTTCCGCGCCAGGAATCCCAAAGCCGAAATCTGGCTGACCGCGACCTGGAGCCGCGCCGACCAGACCTATCCCGCGGCGAAGCCCTGGACCGGCAAGCCGATTGCCCAGATGGGCAAGGATGTGGCGGCGGGTTACGCAGCGGCCGCCACGAGCGCCAATGTCACCGGCGTGGTGCCGGTGGGGCTCGCATGGAATCGCGCCTTTGAAACCGGCGTGGCGGACGCCAATCCCTATGACGGCATCGCCCGGGCAAGGTCGATCTGTGGACCCACGATCACTACCACGCCAGCGTCTATGGCTATTACCTGGAAGCGTTGCTGGTATTCGCCAAGGTTACGGGCAAGGACCCGTTGTCGCTGGGCGAGAATGAGACCGTTGCCGACGACATGGGCTTTTCCAAGACGCAGACCAGGGCGCTACAGCAGATCGCCCATGACGAACTGGCGGCATCACGCTAGCGCAGAGAGCATCTCCAGCGCGGCCTCGACAGTGGCAAGGCGGATTTCGGTGCGGCCGACGTCGCCGAATTCGAACACGCGGTGCGTCACGGCGCCGTCATGGCGCGCCGCCGCGATATGCACCAGTCCGACGGGCTTGGCGTCCGTTCCGCCGCCCGGCCCCGCGATGCCCGTGACCGCGACGGAAAGGCTGGCCTGCGAATGCTCCAGCGCGCCCTGGGCCATGGCGCGCGCGACCTCTTCGGATACCGCACCGTGCCGTTCGAGCAGGCTCTGGCGGACCCCAAGCATGTCGTGCTTGGCGTCGTTGGAATAGGTGACGAAACCGCGTTCGAACACATCCGACGAACCGGCGATTTCGGTGAGAAGACCAGCGATCAGACCGCCGGTGCAGCTTTCCGCCGTGGCGATTTTCAAATTCTTGGTGCGGGCTTCAGCAAGAAATGTGAAAGCCCTGGCGCGCAGGTCACTGGAAAAAATCATGGCAATCCGAAATGGCGGGCGAGAGCGACCAGAATGCCGGCCATCAGGCCGGCGATCATGTCGTCGGTCATGACACCGATACCACCCTTGAGGTTGCTGTCGGCCCAGCTTACCGGCCAGGGCTTCCAGATGTCGAACAGCCGGAACAGAAGGAAAGCCAGCGCGAAAGCGGGCAGGGAGATGGTATCGGCTGGCAGCCAGCCGCCGAAGGGCAGGATGGCGAAGGCGCAGGCCAGCCATTGCCCGGCCAGTTCATCGATCACGCATTCGGAGGGATCGTCGCGTCCCGTGGCCCGCACATGGTCGGCGCAGGCCAGTGCACCGATGACAAAAACTATAAGGCTGGCCGCCAGAAGGCTCATGCCGCCGCCATGGATGGCGATCAGCACCGCCAGCGGCACCGCAACGGCGCTCATCACGGTGCCGGGCGCGAACTGGAAATAGCCGATGCCGAACACCGATGCGACGATGGTGGAGGCGCGAAAGCCCATCACAGCCTGACGGTGGCGATTGCCTGGGCGGCGATGCCTTCGCGGCGGCCGGTGAAGCCCAGACCTTCGGTTGTGGTCGCCTTGACGCTGACGCGCGGCAGTTCGATCTGAAGAATCTCCGCGATTTTCTCGCGCATGGCGTCGCGGTGCGGCCCGACCTTGGGCCGCTCGCAGATCAGCGTGACATCGACATGGCTGATGACGCCGCCGCGCCCGCGCACCAGGCTGGCGGCATGGTCGAGGAATTTCCACGACGCCGCGCCGCGCCAGCGCTCATCGGTGGGCGGGAAGTGCTGGCCGATATCGCCTTCGCCGATACAGCCCAGCAGAGCGTCAGTGATGGCGTGCAGCCCGACATCGGCATCGCTGTGACCTTCCAGCCCGTGGCTGTGCGCGACCTTGATGCCGCACAGCATGATGTGATCGCCGTCGGTGAATTTGTGCACGTCATAGCCGGTGGCGGTGCGCACATCGCCGCTTCTTTGATCATTGGCCATCAGCTTTTCGGCCAGCGCGAAATCTTCCTTGCGGGTCACTTTGATGTTCTTCTCTTCGCCTTCGACCATTTCCACTTTCAGGCCGGCCAGTTCCGCCAGCGCCACATCGTCGGTCACTTCGTTGCCGGCATGCGCGCGGTGCGCCGCCGCGATCTTGGCATAGACGAAGCCCTGTGGCGTCTGGGCGCGATAAAGCGCCTCGCGCGGCACCAGTGTCCAGCGTCCGTCTTTTTCCCGCCGGCGCAAGGTGTCGGACGCCGCGACCATCGGCAGGGCGCCGTCGGCACCGCCTTCCAGCGCCTTGATCACATCGCCGATGACTTTGGCTGAGATCAGCGGCCGGGCCGCGTCGTGAATCAGGACGAAATCCGGCGCGTTCTTGGCCAGGGCTTCCAGCCCCAGCCTTACTGATTCCTGCCGTGTGGCGCCGCCAGTCACGGGATCGGCAAGTTCCAGCCCCAGCAGCGCGGTGCGCGCGAGGTCCTGCTGTCCGGGTCCGATCACCACCTGGACATGACATTTCTGATCCGCGAAAGCCTGCACCGTCCGGCGCAACATCGGCTGGCCGGCCAGCAGTTCATACTGTTTGGGCAGGCCCATCCCGGCGCGCTCACCCTTGCCGGCGGCAACAATCAGGACGGCGAGGCGGGACATGGGACCTTCCAAAATGTGGATTTACCCTGCCTAACATTTCGAGTGAGCAACTGCGATAACTTGTTGCCAAGTCTGGCTTTGCCTATATTATCAACATCAACACAGTTTGCTCAAACAATAGGCACACATTGGCCGGCATTTTACAGCAGTTGCGCACGGCGCCAACCGAAACCACGGGATCGGGCACGATAGCCAACGCCCTGCCCATGCCGATCATGCTGCTAAGCAGCAAACTCGAAGTCCTTTACGCCAATCCCGCCGCCGAACAGTTCTTCGATACTGGCCTGACCCTGCTGCGCAAGCAGACCCTGGCCGACCTGATGGCGCAGCACTCGCCTTTGTTCCAGCTGGTCGAGCAGGCGGCCGCGCGCAACGCCTCGGCGGCGGAGCGCGATATCGATCTGTCCACGCCGCGCCATGGCGAGCGCGTCGCCGATGTGACGGTCACCCCGGTGCCGGAACCGGAAGGCGCAATGCTGCTGACCTTCCAGGAACGCAGCCTGGCACAGCGCATGGACCGCCAGCTGATGTCGCGAGGCGCGGTGCGCTCCATGCACGGCATGGCGGCGGTGCTGGCGCACGAGATCAAGAATCCGCTGGCGGGCATTCGCGGCGCGGCGCAGTTGCTGGAAGATGCGCTGGCCACTGATGAACGGGAAATGACGCAACTGATCATCGCGGAGTCCGACCGCATCCGCGTCCTGATCGACAGGATGGAAAGCTTCGGCGACACCCGCGCCTTCACCCGCCACCCGGTCAATATCCACGAAGTGCTGGACCGGGTGCGCAAGGTCGCTGAAACCAGCTTCGCGCGGGGCGTCACCATCCTGGAGAGTTTCGATCCCTCGCTGCCGGCAGTGTCGGGCGATCGTGACCAGCTGATCCAGGTGTTCCTCAACCTGGTGCGCAACGCTTCCGACGCGTTGCCCGAAGCGGGCGGCGAAATAACCCTGACCACCGGCTACCGTCCCGGCGTCAAGTTCGGCTCCGGCCTGGCGGGTGAGCGCGTCTCGCTGCCGCTGGAAGTGACGGTGCGCGATAATGGTTCGGGCGTGCCGCAGGACCTTCTGCCCTACATCTTCGATCCCTTTGTCACCACCAAGGTGCGCGGCACTGGCCTTGGCCTGGCGCTAGTCGCCAAAATTGTGGGCGACCATGGTGGGGTGATTGAGTGCGACTCCGTGCCGGGCCGCACTCTGTTTCGTGTATTGCTGCCCATGGCGCGGGCGGAGGACATCTGATGCCTGCGACGATCCTGATCTGCGATGACGACAGCGCCATCCGCACCGTGCTGAACCAGGCGTTGGGCAGGGCGGGCTATGACGTGCGCACCACCGGCACCGCCGCGGGCCTGTGGCGCTGGGTTTCGGCGGGCGAGGGCAATCTGGTCATCACCGATGTGGTGCTGCCGGACGAGAGCGGCTTCGACCTGATCCCGCGCATCAAGCGCATGCGGCCCGACCTGCCTATCCTGGTGATGAGCGCGCAGAACACGCTGCTCACCGCCATCACCGCCGCCGAGCGCGGCGCCTTTGAATATCTGCCCAAGCCCTTCGACCTGAAGGAGCTCACCAGCGTGGTGATGCGGGCGCTGGCAACGCCGCAGACAAGGCGTGACGGCGCCCTCGAGGCGGCGGAAGAGAAGTTGCCGCTGATCGGCCGCTCGCCGGCGATGCAGGAAATCTACCGCGTCATCGCGCGGCTTACCCAGACCGACCTGACCGTGATGATCATGGGCGAAAGCGGCACCGGCAAGGAACTGGTGGCGCGCGCCCTGCACGACTACGGCAAGCGCCGGCATGGCAGCTTTGTGGCGGTCAACATGGCGGCCATTCCCAAGGAGCTGGTGGAAAGCGAATTGTTCGGCCATGAGCGCGGCGCCTTCACCGGCGCCACCAACCGCGGCGTCGGACGCTTTGAACAGGCGGAGGGCGGCACCCTGTTCCTGGACGAAATCGGCGACATGCCGCTGGAAGCGCAGACGCGGCTGCTGCGCGTGCTGCAGCAGGGCGAATACACCACCGTGGGCGGGCGCACCCCGATCAAGACCGATGTGCGCATCATCGCGGCCACCAACCGCGACCTGCGCCAGCTGATCAGCCAGGGCCTGTTCCGCGAGGATCTTTACTACCGGCTCAATGTTGTGCCGCTGCGCCTGCCGCCGCTGCGTGAAAGGGTGGAGGATATTCCCGACTTGGTGCGCCACTTCCTGCGCAAGGCCGAGGACGAGGGGCTGCCGCACAAGACGCTCGACAATGATGCGCTGGACATGCTGCGGCGGCATCGCTGGCCGGGCAATGTGCGCGAGCTGGAGAACCTGATCCGCCGGCTGGCGGTGCTGCAATCCGGCGATGCGATTTCCGCCGGCTCGGTGAGTACGGAATTGAAAGAGCCCGCCAAGACCTTCGCGGCGGATTCTGGCGAAGGCCCGCAATCGCTGGCGGCGTCGGTGGAGCAGTATCTGACCCAATACTTCCTGGCCCAGGGCGACCGGCTGCCTCCGCCGGGCGTCTATGACCGCATCGTGCAGGAGGTGGAGCGGCCCCTGATTTCCATCTGCCTGGCGGCGACCCGTGGCAACCAGATCCGGGCGGCACAGTTGCTCGGTCTTAACCGTAATACCCTGCGCAAGAAGATACGGGACTTGGGCTTGGAAGTGATCAGAGGCCTGCGCAGCGAGTAGCCTCGGCGGTTATTTTTGCCAATTTCCAAACAATTCCGCGGTTTTACTGGAATTCCAACAGTAACCCTGTGGTGGAATTGTAACGCAGCATTCTTGCAACAGTCCGTGCCTTGGCTACACTGCGCCCCCTGAACCGGGTCGGGGTGGGGCCGGTCGCAACGGAAGACATGGCAAACGAAACAACGCTCCAGGAGCGGCGCACAAGTCTGCGCGCGGTATCCCGGCCCTCACAATTGGCGTTCGGCGTCGCGATCCTGGCGGTGGTTTCAGGCTGCGTCACCTATGCGCTGCTGACCGGCCTGGTGCCCTACACGCCCGACCGGGTCGGGCTGATCGCCATGCTGCTGATCAACCTGACGCTGGTCCTGTCGCTGGCGGCGCTGATCGGCTGGCGGCTGGCGCGGCTGTGGGCGACGCGCCGTTCGGGGCGCGCCGGCGCCCGGCTGCACGGGCGGCTGGTGTTCTGGTTCTCCACCATCGCGGTGGTGCCGGCCATCCTGGTCGCCGTCTTCGCGGCCGTGACCCTGAACCTGGGCCTGGACGCGATGTTCTCCGCGCCGGTCAAGAATGCACTGGGCAATGCGGTCAGTGTCGCGCAGGTCTATATCAAGGAACATGAAGCCAGCCTGCTCGGCGATATCCGCTACATCGCCGACGCCATCCAGCGAGACCCCCGCCTGTTCGACGAGGAGCGCCAGGTGCGCGCCGGGTTGCTGTTCGCCAAGCTGGGTACCGTCACCCAGCAGCGCGGCTTGCAGGCCTCGTATATCCTGGACAGCAAGGGCCATATCCTCGGCAGCACCAAGCGCCAGTCGCTGAAAGACCCGCGCCCGCCCACCGCCGCCGACTTTGCGCAGGCCCGTCAGGGGATCGTGGTGGATACGCCGGACAATGGCACCGTCACCGCGCTGGTGCAGCTCCAGTCGCTGAACGACGCCTATCTGGAAGTGGTGCGCGTCGTGGATCCGCGCGTCTTCGGTTATTACCAGCGCACCAAGGCGGCCTTCAGCGAGTATGACCGGCTGGACCAGAACCGTTCGGAAGTGGCGCTGGTCTTCGCGCTGCTTTACGCGGTGGTATCACTGGTGGTGCTGCTGGCCGCCATCTGGTCGGGCCTGTGGGCCGCGAACCGGCTGGTGCGGCCAATCTCCGGCCTGATCGACGCGGCGGGCCGCGTTTCGGAAGGCGATCTGGAAGCGCAGGTGCGGGTGGAGCGCGACGATGACGAGCTGGCGACCCTGGGCATCGCCTTCAACCGCATGACCCAGCAACTGTCCGCCCAGCGCGCCGACCTGGTCGCCGCCGGCCGGCTGATCGACATTCGTCGCCGCTTCACCGAGACCGTGCTGTCGGGTGTCAGCGCCGGTGTCATCGGCATCGACCATGACGGCCGTATCACCATCATCAACCGCGCCGCCGCGCGGCTGCTGAATGCATCGCCGGAAGATCTGGAAAGCAGTCACTATTCCGAAGCCGTGCCGGAACTGGCGCCGCTGATCCTGCGCGCCATGTCCGAGCCGGCGGGCAGGGCAGGCGGCGAAGTCACGATCAAGCGCGCGGGCTCGCCCCGTTCGCTCAGCGTACAGGTGACCAGCGAGCGCGACAGCGCCGAGGGCTTTGTCGTCACCTTCGACGACATCACCGATCTGGTCGGGGCCCAGCGCACCGCCGCCTGGGCCGATGTCGCCCGCCGCATCGCCCATGAGATCAAGAATCCGCTGACCCCCATACAGCTTTCCGCCGAGCGGCTGCAGCGCAAGTATGCAAATGAGATCACGTCCGATCCCGAAGTTTTCAAGCAATGCACGGACACCATTGTGCGCCAGGTGGGCGATATCGGCCGCATGGTGGACGAATTCTCGTCCTTCGCGCGGATGCCGGCGCCGGTGATGCGGCGCGAGAATGCCCAGGAACTGCTGCAACAGGCCCTGTTCCTGCAGCGCGTCGCCAACCCCCAGATCACTTTCTCGACCGACGCGCCCAAGGAGCCGGTGCATTTCGAGGGCGACGGGCGGCTGATCAGCCAGGCACTCACCAATGTGCTGAAGAATGCGGGCGAAGGTATTGCCGCGCGTATCGCCAAGGGTGATGACGAGCCCGGCAGGATCACTATCGCGCTGCGGCCCAATGGCGCCAATTTCGCCTTCCGCGTCACCGACAATGGCATCGGACTGCCGCCGGAGCACAAGCACCGCCTGACCGAGCCCTATGTCACCACCCGCGCCAAGGGCACGGGGCTTGGTTTGGCGATCGTGCGCAAGATCATGGAAGACCATGGCGGGGACATCACCCTGGCCGACGTGGAAGGCGACAGCGGCGCGGAGGTCACACTGACCTTCCCGTTCGCACAGAAAAACTTGAAGGCCGAGACTTCAGAAAAGGGAAGTGAAGATGAGCAAAAACGGATTGCTGATCGCGTCTGAAATCCTCATCGTCGATGACGAAGAGGATATCCGCGACCTGATTTCAGGAATCCTGCGGGACGAGGGATATACCACCCGCGTCGCGGGGGATTCCGAATCCGCGCTGGCCGCCATCCGTGCCCGCCGTCCGCAGCTTGTGGTGCTGGACATCTGGCTGCAGGGCTCCAAGATGGACGGCATCGAAATCCTGGAGACCACCAAGCGCGAGCAGTCCGACCTGCCGGTGGTGATGATTTCCGGTCATGGCACCATCGAGACCGCCGTCGCCTCGATCAAGAAAGGCGCCTACGACTTCGTGGAAAAGCCCTTCAAGGCGGACCGGCTGCTGCATGTGGTGGAGCGCGCCCTGGAGTCCGCCCGCCTCAAGCGCGAAGTCCAGGAACTGAAATTGAAGGCCGGCGACGAGGGCGAGATGGTGGGCAACTCGCCGACCATCGCCCAGCTGCGCGTGCTGATCGACAAGATCGCGCCCACCAACAGCCGCGTGCTGATCGCCGGGCCCGCCGGTTCGGGCAAGGAAGTGGCGGCGCGGCTGATCCATGCCCGCTCACGCCGCGCCGGCAACGCCTTTGTCGCGATCAATTGCGCCACCATGGAGCCGGACCGGCTGGAAGCCGAGCTGTTCGGCGTGGAAAGCACTGACGGCCCGCGCAAGACCGGCCTGTTCGAGCTGGCGCATAACGGCACGCTGTATCTGGATGAGGTGGCGGACATGCCGCTGGAAACCCAGGGCAAGATCCTCAGGGTGCTGATCGACCAGACCTTTACCCGGGTCGGCGGCCAGGCGCGCGTGCAGGTGGATGCGCGCGTGATATGCTCAACCACCCGCGACCTTAGGCAGGAAACCGAAGCCGGCCGCTTCCGCGAAGATCTCTATCACCGCCTGAACGTGGTGCCGGTGCGGATACCCTCGCTGGCCGAGCGCCGCGACGACATTCCGGTGCTGGTCGGCCATTTCATGAAGCGGCTGTCGGCGGCGGGCGGGCTGCCCATGCGCATCATCGGCGATGACGCCATGGCGGTGCTGCAGACCCATGGCTGGCCGGGCAATGTCCGGCAGTTGCGCAACATCGTGGAGCGGCTGCTGATCCTGGCCAGCGACGATGTCACCGAAGCCGTCACCGCCGACCTGCTGCCCACCGACCTGGGCTCGGGCATGGGCGGCGGCAAGAGCGGCGATCTTGTCATTTCCCTGCCCCTGCGCGAGGCCCGCGAAATCTTCGAGCGCGACTATCTGATGGCGCAAATCAACCGCTTCGGCGGCAATATCTCGCGCACCGCCGCCTTTATCGGCATGGAACGTTCGGCCCTGCACCGCAAGCTGAAGTCGCTGGGCGTGGGTTCCGCCCAGGGCATTCCCAACTGATGCAGAAATGGTCCGCACGCAATCCGGTCGGGCGGATCGCCTATGTCAACGGCCGCTATCTGCCGCATGCCGCGGCTGGCGTGCATATCGAAGACCGCGCCCTGCAACTGGGTGACGGCATCTATGAAGTCACCAATGTGATTGCCGGCAAGCCGATCGACGAGGAGCCGCACCTCGACCGTATGGAACGCTCCTTGCGCGAACTGGGCATAGAGATGCCGATGGGGCGGCCTGCGCTCAAGCTGGTGATGCGCGAGATGATCGCTCGCAACAGGATTTCCAATGGCCTTCTGTATCTGCAGGTGACGCGCGGCGCGTCGAAGCGCGATCACGTTCCGCCCAAACAACCGCCGCGTCCCACCCTGATCCTCACCATGCGGGCGCAGGACATGGCGGGCCTTGCGGTGCGGATGGAAAAAGGTATCGCCGTTTCCACCCAGCCCGACATCCGCTGGGGGCGCTGCGACATCAAGACGGTGCAACTGCTGCCCAACCTCCTGGCCAAGCAGGCCGCCAAACAGGCGGGCGCCTTCGAAGCCTGGCTGGTGGATGAGGACGGTTATGTGACGGAAGGCGCGTCCACCAATGCCTGGATCGTGGACGGCGAGGGCAATGTCGTCACCCGCGATCTTTCCAACGCCATCCTGCCGGGGGTGACGAGGCTGATCATGCTGGAAGCGATGGCGGCGGCGCAGATCAAAGTGGTTGAGCGCAAATTTACCGTGGCCGAGGCGCAGGGGGCGCGGGAAGCCTTTATCTCGTCGGCGACGGGCGCGGCGGTGCCGGTCGTGACAATCGATGGTAAAAAGGTTGGTGACGGTACGCCGGGACCACTTACCCGCCGCATTCATGACCTGTATGCAACAAAAGCGGGCACGAAAACCGCCTGAAATGGCGCGTTTTACCCCTTTCGCAATTGCAGCATTTGGTTAGACTGACAGCCCAAGATGCTTCGCGAGAACCCCCTCGCATTGCTGAAACAATGGGCGAACCCATGAGCGATAAACAACAGAACCTTCAGGACACGTTTTTAAACGCCGTCCGAAAAAGCAAAGCCGCCGTCACCATCTTTCTGGTCAATGGCGTCAAACTCCAGGGCAACATCACCTGGTTCGACAATTTCTGCGTCCTGCTGCGCCGCGATGGCCAGTCCCAGCTGGTCTACAAGCACGCGATTTCGACCGTGATGCCCATGGGCCCGATCCAGCTCCAGGACGAGCCGGCCGAAGGCTGAGTTGGGTACCAAAGCTTTCGTCATCCATGTAGAGCCCAAAGGCCGCACGGCTTCGTCGCGCGCCTTGAGGGATGCGCAGGCACGCCTGGCCGAAGCGGTCGGGCTGACGGCTGCCATTCATCTGGATGTGGTGGTGGCCGAGGTCGCGCCGCTGGCGCGGCCAACGCCCGCGACGCTGCTGGGCACCGGCAAGGTGGAAGAAATCGGCCTCCTGGCCAAGACGCACGAGCCCGACGTCATCATCGTCAATGCGCATCTGACGCCGGTGCAGCAGCGCAATCTCGAGAAGGCGTGGAACAGCAAGGTGCTGGACCGGACCGCCGTGATCCTGGAAATTTTCGGCGAGCGCGCCGCAACGCGGGAAGGGCGCCTTCAGGTCGAACTGGCCCATCTCAACTATCAGCGTTCGCGCCTGGTCAGGTCCTGGACCCATCTGGAGCGCCAGCGCGGCGGCTTCGGCTTTCTGGGCGGTCCGGGTGAAAGCCAGATCGAAAGCGACCGCCGCCTGATCGCCGAGCGCATCGTGCGCATCAAGGCCGAGCTGGAGAAGGTCAAGCGCACCCGCAGCCTGGGCCGCCAGGCGCGCAAGAAGGTGCCGTTCCCGGTCGTGGCGCTGGTCGGCTACACCAATGCGGGCAAGTCCACTTTGTTCAATCGCCTCACCGAGTCCGAGGTGCTGGCCAAGGACCTTCTGTTCGCCACCCTCGATCCCACCATGCGGGGCGCGAAGCTGCCCAGGGGCAGCAAGATCATCCTGTCGGACACGGTGGGGTTCATCGCCGACCTGCCCACCGAACTGATCGCCGCCTTCCGCGCCACCCTGGAAGAGGTTCTGGAAGCCGATGTGATCGTGCATGTACGCGACGCCGCCCATGACGAAACGGCGGCCCAGAAGGCCGATGTGCTGGCGGTGCTGGAGGAACTGGGCGTGCCGCCGGACCGCCCCATGCTCGAGGTCCTGAACAAGATCGACCTGCTGGAGCCCGGCCAGCGGGCGGGGCTCTTGGGACGCAAGGGCGAAACCATGGCCGTCTCGGCCCTGACCGGCGAGGGCGTTCCAGCGCTTCTGGCCGAGTTCGAATCCGGCGTGACGCGTGGCAACATCACCGTATCCCTGAAGCTGGACGCGGCCGACGGCAGCGCCCTGGCCTTTGCCTACCGCCATGCCCAGGTGCTGGACCGGCGGGACCGGGGCGGGAAAATCAGCCTCAGCTTGCGTGTCCACCCCGACGATCTGGGCCGTTTTGAAAACCGGTTTCCCCAGAAAATCACGGTAGAGCAGGGTGCTAGCGGCTGATCCTCAGTCTGCGGATGAACTGGCCTTTTCCCGTTTCTTGGCGTCCTGCCACAGGGCTTCCATCTCTTCCAGGCTTGCGGCGCCGGGCTTGACGCCCCGGGCGGCCAGACTGGCTTCGATATGGCGGAAGCGGCGGGTGAATTTGTCGTTGGCGGAACGCAGCGCGGCCTCGGGATCGACCTCGAGGTGCCGGGCCAGGTTGGCGACCACGAACAGCAGGTCGCCGATTTCCTCCTCGCGCTCGGCCTGGGTCCGCGCCTGCGTGACCTCGCGGGCTTCCTCGGCGATCTTCTCAATGACCAGATCGGCATTGTTCCAGTCAAAACCGACGGTTGACGCGCGGCGTTGTAGCTTTTCCGCGCGCATCAGGGCGGGAAGGGCGCTGGCAACATCGTCCAGCAGCCCGGTCCGGCCGGCCTGGGCGCGTTCGCCTTCCTTCAGCTTTTCCCAGAAATCCTTCTGGCTGGCGGCGTCGGCCCTGGCCTGTTCGTCGCCGAAGACATGGGGGTGGCGGCGGATCATCTTGGCGGTCACCGCTTCCACCACATCGCCGAAATCGAACAGCCCGGCGTCCTCGGCCATGCGGGCGTGGAATACCACCTGGAACAGCAGGTCGCCCAGTTCGCCGGGCAGGGATTTGAGATCGCCGTCGGCGATGACGCTGGCGACCTCATAGGCTTCCTCGATGGTGTAAGGCGCGATGGTCGCGAAACTCTGGGCGCGGTCCCAGGGACAGCCGTCGGGGCCGCGCAGCCGGCGCATCACTTCCAGGAGCACCGCGATGTCGCGGCTGGGTTTCATCTCGGGTGGCGGACTCGTCATCACGGCATTGGAGGGACGGGCGCACCGGCCCGCAAGCCGCCATATCCCCGCATCATCCAAATTCTCGTATAAGTAATATTATGGGAAATT
>Ga0114974_10001321_pt1 | contig 19582 bp, 22 predicted proteins | sample S_130206_EF_Meta_FD_87318 | JGI IMG/M metagenome (GOLD analysis project Ga0114974, IMG submission 87318) | Freshwater microbial communities from Lake Simoncouche, Canada to study carbon cycling - S_130206_EF_MetaG | ecosystem: Environmental > Aquatic > Freshwater > Lake | place: Lake... | reverse complement strand
TTGTTTTATTACCGAGCAGTTTATTTCTTGGCGGATTCATGGCGCAAAGACCAGGCGCTCGCAGACGTCAAGGCGCGAGTCAAGCTGTCCAGCACGGCCGATTCAAGGTTCCAGCAGTGCCAAAATAGTTCAACGGGCATCACTTGATCGGGCGCAATATTGACCAAACGGCCGCTTTGCAGGTGATCGCGCACCTGCAGTTCAGGCAGTACGCTGGCGCCCCATCCTGCTAAAACAGCCCGAACTTGGCCCTCAGAGCTGGGCACATAAAACTGGTTGAGAGACACATGCTTGAGTTGGAGCGCGCGCTCCACAAATTCACTCTGCAGGTCATCTTTGCGGTTGAAGGCGACAAATGACAGGTCGCGAAAGTTGAGCGGCGACAGGCCCTGAGGGCAATGCCTGGCCGCATAAGTCGGCTCAGCAACTGCCACATAGTTCATGGCGCCCAAAGGCACTTGTTTGCAGCTTCGCAAGGCTTGCTTAAGGGTGGTGACGCAACCCAGCACCCGACCTTCACGCAACCACTCAATGGTGAAGTCCTGGTCATCCGTGATGATCTCCAGGCCAACCCCTTGCTTAGCCAGTTCACTGAGCGCGGGCAAGGCCCAAGTGGCAATGCTGTCAGCATTGATGGCAATAGAAATTCGCTCCTCTTCTTGACCCGCACCGAGCAGCCCCGGCGACAGGTCTTTCAAGTCACGCTCCAAATCAGCGCGAAGCAGGCGCATTTGCATCGCATGTTTGAGCAAAAACCGCCCAGCAGAAGTCGCCTTCAGAGGGCGACTGCGTACGATCAAGACCGTGCCGACCTGAACCTCCAGAGAACGCAGTCGTTGCGACACCGCAGATTGCGTGATGGAAAGGCGCACGGCCGCGCGCTCGAAGCCGCCTTCTTCCATGATGGCAGCCAAGCATTCCAAGGCATTGGGATCAAAGGTACTCAAGATGTCCTTTATATAAGCTCGGCTTATGTATTTTAAAATTGCTGAATTTTCGTACTTGAATGACCTGACTTGCCGCACACTCTACCAATGAAAATCATTATTTTGGGCGCTGGCATCATTGGCGTCAGTACCGCGTGGCATCTGTTAGAGCTTGGCCATGAAGTCACGGTGGTGGATCGGCAAGCAGATGCAGCGATGGAAACCAGTTTTGCTAACGCTGGTCAGATTTCTGTGAGCTATTGCGAGCCCTGGGCCAACCGACAGGCGCCGCTCAAAGCACTGAAGTGGATGTTTCGTGACGATGCGCCGCTGTTGTTCAGGCCGCGTCTGGATTGGCAGCAGTGGCGCTGGAGCCTGTTGTTTCTTGGCCAGTGCAACGATGCAGCTTTCGAGCGAAATGTGCAGCAACTAGTCGCGCTGGGCGCCTACAGTCATGCTGCGCTCAAAGACGTGGTCGACGCTACCGGCATAGCCTACCAAAGACTTGAGCGAGGCATAGCCCATTACTACACGGACCAAAAATCGTTTGATTTGGCGGGTGATGCCGCCGCCTTGATGCGCCAATATGGTGTCGCACGCCAGGTGGTTAGTCGGGACGAGTTGTTAAAAATAGAACCCGCCTTTTCATCCTTCGCGCACCGAATAGTGGGCGGAACCTTCACGCCCAGCGACGAGTCGGGCGACGCCAGACTGTTCACGCAGGCCTTGGCCCAGCGCTGTCTGGCGCGGGGTGCAGAGTTTGTGTATGGGCATGATGTTGTGAAATTGAGCCTGAAGCAGGGCGCTATTGATTCAGTAGCTGTTCAAGCAATTCAGCCGAATGCTGGAGTCGAAAATGACTCAAAATGTGTTCGCACGCTCAAGGCAGATCGTTTTGTGGTTGCTTGCGGCTCTTTTTCGGCCCCCCTGTTGCGCACGGTGGGTGTTGACTTGCCCATCTACCCCGGGAAAGGCTACAGCGCAAGCTTCAAGATTAAACGACCCGATGCGGCGCCGATGGTTTCGACGATTGACGATGAAATGAAAATTGCCATGACGCGATTGGGTGACGAATTGCGTGTCGCCGGCACAATTGAAGTCGGTGGCTATGATTTATCTCTCGACTCACGAGTAGCCCGTGCGCGCTGCCAAATGCTTTCTGACCGGATAGAGGCCGTTCTGCCGGGCGTTTGCGACACGCGAAATGAGGCTCAGGGCGGCACGCCGCAGTATTGGACAGGCTTGCGCCCAGCCACACCGACCAACATTCCTTACATAGGCGCAACAAAAATACAGAAACTGTGGGTGAACGCCGGTCATGGAACGCTGGGTTGGACCCATGGTGCGGGGTCTGGAAAAGCATTGGCCGAACTAATAAACGGCCAAAAACCGATGATGAATTTCAAGTTTCTCGGAAGCTTATGAGGCATGAAGGCAGCCAATAAGTCAATAATCGTCAAAATTTATTGCTGACGCTAGAATGGTGAGTAAAATAATTTTCCATACATTTCAATACGTGTAACAAACATGCAAAAAGTCGCTGTTAAAAAGTCGTTCTGTACTACCCGCGAAGCCGCCACCATGTTGGGTGTGTCGGTTGGCACCGTGCAGTTATGGGTTGAAAGCGGCTTGCTGCAAGCTTGGAAAACGGCTGGTGGACACCGTCGGGTTCTACGCGATTCGGTTGACCATCTGCTCCATAAAGAGTCGATTCCGTCACCTATCCCTGCCCCACCGGCGCAGCCTACTTTCAGCCCCCATCGTCTGAGCGTCATGGTGGTTGAGGATGATGCCAATTTGCTCCGCTTGTACGAAGCCAATATTTCACGCTGGCCCATGGCCCCGGAGATTACGCTGGTTAACAATGCGGTTGAAGCACTTTTGTTGCTGGGCCAAAAAAGCCCAGACCTGCTGATTGCCGACCTGAACATGGCAGGTATGGATGGCTTCAAGATGTTGAATGTTTTGCACAACTCTCCATCCATGGCCAACACCACCATCGTGGTGGTCACAGGGCTTGATGAGGCAGAAATCGCAAGCAAGGGCGGCGTTCCCTCAGGTATTGAGGTCTTGCAAAAGCCTATTTCATTCAGCCGTTTGCTCACCATCGCCACGGGCATCATTAACCAACCTCGTTTTCTCCGCTTGCAAGCCTAAAGGGCTGATTCCGGATTAACTTGTGAACCCTACGAGCAGGGATCCGGTCAGCAGCTTGTTATCAATTCGCAGCGAGGGATTGATCACTTTTAACGGCGAAGGCTGCGTCAGCTACACCAGCCCTCTGTTCCTTGAATTGACAGGGGCTTCGGATGGTGAGCTTACAGGTTTACAGGAAGCTGAATTTTCCAATTGGCTCATTCAGCGCAGCCAATTCGGAGCACCTTTTTCAGGTATTTCACTTTTGCGCTCACGCTCTTCGATTGAAAAGAGTCGCCGCAAAGAAACCATTGAAATCAATAAGGGTAGCGCATCGGGCACCCTGTTGGACGTTGAATGGTTCGCTGGCGCATCAGAAGATGTCTCGTGTGTCTTGTTTGTGCGCGATGTCAGCATTGATACAAGCGGTGACCAAGCGAAGCAAAAGTTCATATCAACCGCCGTCCATGACCAGCGGACCCCGCTGGCGAGCATTTCCGGATTTACCGAAGTCTTGCAAACGCAGGCGCTTGATGCTTCAACCCAGCAAGAGTTTCTAAAGATCATGGCGGAACAGGCCGAACTTCTGACGAAGATGATGAGTGAGGTATTTGAGTTGGCGAGGATGGATGTCCAACAAGGAAAGGATTACAAGTTCGTTCGGAGTTCAGTTCAGTCACTTATGGCCAAAGTGATCGAAAGCCAGGAATTACCGAGCGGGCGAACTTCCCCTAAAGTGGTGATGCCAGATCTGCCCATGTGGGTCATGGCCGACATCAATAAGCTCAAACAGGCCATCTACCAAGTACTTGACAATGCCTACCAATACTCGCCCGATGGGGGCGATGTAAGGCTGGAAATATCCACCATTAGAAACCTGCGCCAACCTGACATGGCTTGTCTTAGCGTGACAGACTATGGTGTAGGCATGACGCCTGAACAATCGCTTCGCGTCTTTGATCGTTTCTTTCGTCTAAGCACTGCGACGACCACCGCTGGTCGTGGCTTGGGGATGTCCTTGGCTAAAAAGATCATTGAACGACACCATGGTGACCTCCAAGTGACCAGTACCCTTCACGAAGGGACCCGAGTCGATATCTACCTGCCGCTGGCGAGTCTATAAAGTTAGGCATCCTGCAAGAGACGGAGTACTTCATCATCCTCAATTTGAGGAAAATGACGGTAAAACTGGCCTACAGCTTGAAAAAAATGCGGGGTCTCAAGGCACACCACTTCATCGGCGAATCCCCTAATTTTCAAGAGCGTATCTGGAGGCGCAACAGGCACTGCACAAATTAATTTTGCAGGCTTTCGCAAACGTAAGCCCTGAAGCGCTGAAATCATGGTCGCCCCCGTGGCCAAGCCATCGTCAACCACGATAACTATTCGACCCGAAGGGGAAACCGATGGCTTGATGTTGGCGTATTGGGCACGACGCTTTTGAATGGTGGCCAACTGAATTTGTATTTCTTGTTTTAGATGCGCATCGCTTGCACGGTAAAGTTCCGCGAAGTCAGCCAAATAGGTTTCACCGCTCTCATTCACGGCACCCACAGCAAGTTCGGGTTGATGGGGTGCACGAAGCTTTCGAACCAGCACCACATCGAAATCACCGTCAAGTTGCTGTGCGATTGTTTTCCCCATGGGCACCGCGCCACGCGGTATAGCCAGAATCAAGGGATTCTTGCCTTGATAGGACTGAAGCCTTTTAGCGAGATGAAGAGCGGCATCTTGGCGATCGTTAAACAAATCGTTCTCCCACGGTTTTTTGGTCATGGCAAGGTGGTTTTGGTCCAAGTCGGGCGCTCGGTTCGCATGGAGTCCACAATGATCAAATAACGCCCAGACCACGGTGTCGCTTGCCGATTGGGATGGAGCATCCACATATTTTTTCCGTCAAGCAGTGACTGCTCATAATCCCGGTCTAAAAGGCCGTAAAGATCGATCAATAGGTTCAGCGAAGCTGGGATGCGGATGCACCCTTTAGACTGAGCACTTCCTAAGCGCCCTTCCAGAAAATCAGGATCAGTGGCGTGCATTTGAAGCCGCATGACGGCGGGGCTTCGGTCACCCCAGCCTTTGTTGGCCAGTTGCCAGCCAAAGTCATAAACGCGCATGCCCTTGGCACCGTAACCCCGAATACCGTTTTCATTTTTGGTGCCTTCTGCCCGGAAATCAAGGTTGTCTACGGTGTGTTCAAAAACGCCCAAAGGAGTTTCAAAATAGTCAAAGCGTCCTGGTCGTCCGGTTGACGTAGGTGAAGCCCCGATCAACAAAGGCATGCCATCGACAGGTGCCCAATACAGAAATACTGTCTGCACCAAAGGACTTCGGTCAACCATCACAAGGTATTGATCGCGTTGAATCGTAGCGTGAGCCTGCGCCAAAGCATCGACGATAAGTTGAGCGTAGTGATGGTGCTCCGCATCAGGCAGGGTCAGTCGCTTGTCAACCATGGTTTCAAAAAAACTTGCCATTTCAAGAGGCGATGTCTCGGCCTGAACGGGTAGCACCGTTAGTAAGAGTAGTCCTGCAGCGAGACAGATAAATCGGATTCTCAAGCCAATAACAATAGTTAAAAAACTGAGCAAATGAGACGTGGTCAAAACAAAATTTTCCTTGAAACAGGGGCGTCAAGTCAAACCATAAACCTAGGTTAACCTGAAAAGATAAACATCCTTCCCGTTGAAGTTTGCTTTGTTGACGTCGATAAGCGTTGACGGTTCTCAACATGAAGCTGCCTCGCAGGGCTATTCTAAAAGTCCAATTTTGGTCGCGTTAATCTTGTGGGGAGTAAGCATGAAAACTGATTCAGATATTAAAAAAGATGTCCTTGAGGAATTACTGTGGGACCCCTTGGTGCCCGAAGCTAGAGTAGGCGTTGCCGTCAAGGATGGCATTGTGACTTTGACCGGCCATCTTGACACCTATGCAGAAAAGGTGGCGGTGAAACGAGCTGTAGAGCGGGTAAGCGGTGTCAAAGCGATTGCGGTTGAAATGGATGTAGTGCCGCTGGGTGTCCACAAGCACAGTGACACAGAGATTGCAGCCGCTGTAGAGCATGCGTTGAGCTGGAATACCTCTGTGCCGCAAGGCCGGGTCAGAGTCATTGTGGAAAAGGGTTGGGTCACCTTAAGTGGAGAACTTGACTGGAATTTTCAACGACGTGCTGTCGAACGCATGGTCAGGCCCTTGAAGGGTGTGGTGGGTATTGTTGACAACATAAGACTCAAAGCGCTGCCGATTCCTGTCAACCTTTCAAACCGCATCAACGATGCACTAACCCGTCAGGCGATGCGTGAAGCCAAACGCATAGAAATCGCGATGGATGGGAGTGTGGTGACGCTGCGTGGCCACGTTCATTCGTGGGCTGAAAGAACTGCCGCCGAGGGGGCGACCTGGTCGGCCCCTGGCGTTAGTCGTGTCAACAATCTTTTAACTGTTGACAGTTAGATAACGATGTCCACCCTACTCAAAGACTTTGCACCGCAGGTGGTAGCCGTGGTTGAGCCAGAAACCACGGCCTTGGTCGTTGCGCAATTGATGCGCCAGCACCATGTGGGCGCGTTGGTGGTGGTGGATACCATAGATAAAACTCGTCCCGTTGGCATCATCACAGACCGCGATCTTGTGCTGGAGTTGGTGGCGGAAGGTTTGGATGCTGCGGTCTTCACCGCAGGTGATGTCATGTCTATAGACTTGGTCCAGGCAAGCCCCGACATGGATGCCATGGATGCGGTGCAACTGATGAATAAGCACCGACTCAGGCGGCTGGTACTTACGGACAGTAGCGGTCATCTGGTGGGTATCGTTACGATTGAGGATCTGCTTGGGCTGCTGAGTCGTGAACTTTCCAGCCTGGCCAGTGGCTTGGCAGGTGCCAGGAAACGCGAGCTGCTTGAAAGAAAGTAGGGGCACTCATGGAGAGGCCTTCAGTCATTCACAAAACGGGACACCCTGGCGGTGTATCGCCCCACTGGATCGACTACGAGGGCGAGCGCCAGCGATTTTCATGGGATGACGCACGCAAGGTTTTGCGTGGCTTGCCGGGGGGCGGTTTAAACATAGCATTTGAAGCAGTGGATCGCCACTTGACCACCGACGTCAAAGACCGGGTAGCCTTGCGATTTGTAGCGCGCAACCAGCCTGCACTGGACCTGAGTTACGCAGAACTTGCGCTGAAAACCAATCGGTTTGCCAATGTGCTGGAAGGCTTGGGTGTTCAAAAGGGCGCACATATGTTTGTGTTGTCAGGTCGTCTCCCTGAGCTTTATATTGCGGTTCTGGGCGCCCTCAAAAAGGGCGTCGTGGTGACACCCATGTTCTCAGCCTTTGGGCCGGAACCCATTGCAACCCGGATCAATTTGGGGGAAGGCCAAGTGTTGGTCACCACTGACGTTTTGTACCAACGAAAGATCAAGCAGCTGCGTCGGCAAGTGCCCAGTTTGCGTCATGTGTTGCTTGTAGCCGAGGAAGGTGGTCTCACCCATGAACCCGAGACCCTGGATTTGGGTCAGCTGATGTTGCAGGCATCCGATGCCTTCACCACAGTCAACACCAGCGCAGAAGCCCCCGCCTTGCTGCACTTCACCAGTGGCACGACGGGCACGCCGAAAGGGGCCTTGCATGTGCATGGGGCGGTCGTCACTCATTTTTGCACTGGGCGCTACGCGCTTGACCTGCACGCACAAGACCGATTCTGGTGTACCGCTGACCCAGGATGGGTGACAGGAACTTCCTACGGAATCATTGCACCACTGTTGCAAGGTGTGACATCAATAATAGATCGCGAGGAGTTTGATGCCGAGCGTTGGTACAGACTGTTGGCTCAGGAGCGCATCAGCGTTTGGTACACCGCGCCTACTGCATTGCGCATGCTGATGAAAGCAGGCAAGGAGCTGGCTCAAAAATTCAATTATCCCAACTTGCGTTTTGTCGCTAGTGTAGGTGAACCCCTGAACCCTGAGGTCGTCTGGTGGGGTCAGGATGTGATGGGTTTGCCGATACACGACAACTGGTGGCAGACTGAAACCGGGGGCATCATGATTGCCAATACGCCAGCCTTTGATATCAAGCCTGGCTCCATGGGCCGACCCCTGCCCGGCATTGAAGCTTTGATCGTGGAGCACTTGGAGGCGGAGGGCGAACCCCCCAAGGTGCGCGTGATTGAGGCGCCTGATGTGGAAGGGGAGTTGGCTTTGCGTGCGGGTTGGCCGTCGATGTTCAGAGGCTACCTCAATAACGAAGCACGCTATGCCAAATGCTTTGCCGGAGATGTGTATTTGACCGGTGACCTCGCGCGACGTGACGCTGAGGGCTACTTCTGGTTCGTCGGACGTGCCGATGATGTCATCAAATCAGCCGGACATTTGATCGGGCCATTTGAAGTAGAAAGCGTTTTGATGGAGCATGCCGCAGTGGCTGAGGCAGGTGTGATTGGCAAACCTGATCCTGTGGTTGGTGAAGTCGTCAAAGCCTTTGTGTCACTCAAGGATGGCTGTGTCGCCAATGAAATGTTGCGGATGGACATCATGGCGCATGCGCGAAAACGTCTTGGCGCCGCGGTGGCACCCAAGGAGATTGCCTTTCTGCCAACTTTGCCTCGCACCCGAAGTGGCAAGATCATGCGCCGTTTGCTAAAAGCCCGGGAGCTAGGCTTGCCTGAAGGCGATACCTCAACACTGGAGGCAGGCGCATGAGCTCAAGCCATGTACCTGACTTACAGGGGATGGCGATCCCATGGGAGACAAATTTTGCCATGACAATTTTGCTGGACATGCTGCGTGTTCGTCGAATGGAAGAAAAAGCGGCCGAGCTTTATGGTGAACAAAAAATTCGTGGCTTCCTCCATTTGTATATCGGCGAGGAAGCCGTAGCCGTCGGCGCGCTAAGGGCGCTTGGCGCTGAAGACCAAGTCGTGGCCACCTACCGCGAACATGGCCATGCGCTCATGCACGGTGTTGGCATGAAGGCCATCATGGCCGAAATGTATGGCAAGCAGGAGGGGTGCTCAAGGGGGCGTGGTGGTTCCATGCATTTGTTTGACCGTTCCAGTAATTTCTATGGTGGCCAAGCTATTGTGGCTGGCGGTTTGGCCTTGTCTGCAGGTTTGTCGCTGGCCGTAAAGCTACAAAAAAGAGACCAACTTACGGCCTGTTTTTTTGGCGAAGGCGCGGTCGCTGAAGGCGCTTTTCATGAGACTATGAACTTGGCCACCTTGTGGCAATTGCCCGTTATTTTTTTCTGCGAAAACAACCTGTATGCGATGGGCACTGCACTGGACAGATCCGAATCTCAAACGGATTTATGTTTGAAGGCGGCCTCCTATGGAATGAAGACGATGCAGGTTGATGGCATGGATGTGGTCGCCGTTTATGAAGCCAGTAAACTGGCTGTGCAACTAGTCAGGGGCGGCGCTGGACCCCTATTTATAGAGTTAAAAACGTACCGTTACCGCGCCCATTCCATGTTTGACCCAGACCTCTATCGGGATAAAAAAGAAATTGAATCGTGGAAAAAACGTGGGCCCATTCACACCTTCACCGAACGACTTAAAGCACAAGATCACTTAACTGAGGAGGGGTATTTAGAACTTGAGAAGCTCGCTCAAAATGAAGTCGATGCAGCGGTTGCATTTGCCGAAGCCGGCACTTGGGAACCGGTTGAAGACTTGCTTCGCGACGTTTACACAAGACAAGGGGCGACGTGATGATACTGCGCATGAGCTACCGGGACGCCCTGCGCGAGGGATTGCGTGAGGCGTTAAAAGAGGATCCTCGGGTTTTTCTGATGGGAGAAGACGTAGGACGCTATGGCGGAAGTTACGCAGTGTCCAAAGGTTTGCTTGAAGAGTTTGGGCCTGACCGTATCCGGGACACCCCCTTGTCTGAATTGGGGTTTGTAGGCATGGGGGTGGGGGCGGCATTGGGTGGCATGTGTCCCATTGTTGAAATCATGACGGTCAACTTTAGCCTGCTCGCGCTGGACCCCATCGTCAACACAGCGGCCTTGCTGCACCACATGTCAGGTGGGCAGTTTTCAGTCCCGCTTGTCATTCGGATGGCCACTGGCGCAGGGCGTCAAGTGGCGGCGCAACACTCGAACAGTTTTGAAGCCTGGTATGCCCATGTGCCAGGTCTGCGGGTACTCGCCCCTGCCACAGTCGACGATGCACGCGGTATGTTAAAGCTCGCACTGGCTGACCCTGACCCTGTGATTATTTTTGAGCACGCACAACTCTATAACCTGACTGGTGAGCTGAGTGAGAGTGAGGCGCTGTTCATGGACATAGGCAGTTCAAGAGTCCGTCGGGAAGGGACGGATGTGTGTCTCATCACGCACGGTGGTTCCTTGCCGAAAGCGTTAAAAGCAGCGGAAGAACTGGCTGGTATGGGAATATCGGCAGAAGTCCTTGACCTGCGCGTACTGCGCCCACTTGATGATGCAGGCATTGTGGCTTCGGTGCGGAAATGCCACTGTGCAGTGGTGGTTAGCGAAGGTTGGTGCTCGGGTAATCTGGCCGCTGAGGTGATGGCCCGCATATATGAGCAAGCCTACGCCGATCTTGTAAGGCCAGTGGTGCGAGTTTGCAGCGAAGAAGTTCCTATTCCCTATGCCCGCCATCTGGAGGAGGCCGCGTTGCCGCAAGTGCCAAAAATTGTGGCGGCGGTAGTAGATTTGATGAGACGCCCGTCATGAGCGAATTCAAATTGCCTTCCCTAGGTGCTGATATGGATGAAGGCACATTGCTGACTTGGAACATCAAGCCTGGTGACCGTGTGAGCCGAGGGCAAGTGGTGGCGGTGGTGGACACCACCAAAGCAGCGATTGATGTTGAAATTTGGCGTGACGGGATCGTCAATGAACTACTGGTGAAGGTCGGAGAAAAAATACCAGTCGGTACCGTGATGGCCACCCTGCGGGAGGTGGCTGAAACTGAGGCTGCCAAGCCAGTCCTCCCAAGCACTCTAACGCCGCCTCCTGTATTGGTGATGCCTGAGCATCAAAAGGACATTCGCCGAACGATTGCTGCTGCCATGAGTCGATCCAAGCGAGAGATTCCACACTACTATATGAGCGAAACGATTCCAATGGCAAACGCCATGGATTGGCTGTCGGGGAAAAATGAAAAATTGCTCATTTCTGAGCGGATTTTGTCGGCGGTGTTACTCCTAAAAGCCGTGGCGCTAGCACTTAAGCGCACGCCAGAGCTCAATGGTTTTTACAGAGACGATCAGTTTCAAGCCAGTACGGCGGTTCACACGGGTGTCGCCATCTCCTTGCGAAATGGCGGTTTGGCCGCTCCAGCGCTGCACGACGTCGGGGATAAGTCTTTGGCGCAGTTAATGCCTGAGTTGTCTGACTTGGTGAAGCGCGCACGGTCAGGCTCCTTGCGAAGTTCGGAGATGAGTGATTCGACCATCACCGTGACCAACTTGGGTGAGCAAAGCGTCGCGTCAGTTTTTGGCGTGATCTACCCGCCACAAGTCGCCTTGGTAGGCTTTGGCAGTATCACACCCCAAGCGACGGTCATTCAAGGGAAAGTACGTGTTCAGCCCATGCTGTGTGCTAGCTTGGCAGCTGATCATCGCGTGTCTGACGGGCATCGGGGTGCCTTGTTTTTAGCCGAGTTGCGTGACATTTTGCAAGATCCCAAAGCCCTCGCTAATGAGGATGCGACAGCGGCTAACCAAAACAGGAAATGCCTATGACTACCGACACCCAGACCTTGCTAAAAACAACGCTGATCCTATTGCAGGCCATCGCGCCGGAGGTCGATGTCGAGACCCTGAAATTGGCGACACCACTTCGCCGTCAGGTTGATCTGGATTCCATGGATTGGCTAAATTTTTTGATTAGCCTGCATAAACACTTCGGTGTCAATATTCCAGAATCAGACTACGCTGACCTGGTTAGCTTAAATGATGTTGTCAATTATCTGCACGCCAAGCTGGCTAGACCTTAATCAACTTTAGGCATGCCTACCGTCTGCGCCAGCAAGACGTGCTGGTCGGTGTTTAGTCCCATGGCGCGGGCCAGTGCATCGCGGTCGAGCCATGCCCGAATCACTGTGGCCAAACCTGCCGAAGCGCAAAACAGGTAGACGTTTTGTGCCATAGCCCCCGCTGCTGCTGAAGCATAGGCGGCACGCTGCGCTGCGGGAACCAATTTCATGCGCGCAAAGTCGGCCACAAACACCAGATCCAGTGGGGCGTTGTCGACAAAATCCTGGTACCCGGTGACTCGCCGCACATCGGTGGCACTGATCAAGTGAAGCGCATGGGCGGGGGCATCGTAGTGGTACAAGCCATCAGGGAGTGCCAGGTAAACCATCACCTCTTGCGCGTTCATGGCGCTGGGCACCGTCCGGCCCCCAAGATTTTCACGATTCACCCCCGCCGTTGCCCACAACAGGTTGGACAACATCTGTGGTGCCAGTGGTTCGGGGTCGAACGCCCGTGAAGATTGGCGTTTTGCCAATGCCTGCATCAGGGGTATTCCACCTACTCTATCAGGCGCAGGAAGCTTGGTGGTCTTGACAGAGGTGCCTATGGCAGGCAAGGGCTTGAGTTGTCCAATCAAACCCTGGGCTAATTTGGTCAGTGTGTTCATACGCGCTTTCTCATAAAAATCATCATGGCTGAAATAGCGATTGCCTGGATGGAGGGACTAGTTGCCCTGAAAAACGGCTCTGACCACGCTTCCACCCGTCAGTTGGCACTGTCCCTCGCCTCCGCCTGACATGCCGCGTGAAGGCTGAACGAGGTGAAAACGGCAGCGCATGTGCTGGTTGGCGCTGGTGGCTAAGGTGGCGACGACCTTGCCAGAGTAATACGTGATGAATTGCGGCGTGGGGTAGGGTGGTGGCAAAGGCCCACTCCAGTAGGGCCAGTCATTCCACCCATGGTTCCAGTGTGACCACAGTGGGCCCAGCGTTTCTTGGCGAGTTTGTTGTGTTATTTGAAAGAAGCGACCCTGATACATCGCGTCAGGCAGGGCAGCTGTCATGATGCCAGACATGCCGCCGTCTTGGCTGGTCCAACTAAAAGCAACCGCATGTTCGCTGGCACCTGTTTCCAGCAGTTGGCCTAATCCACTGCCCACGCTGGTACAGCCCTGTAAAACTGGGAGGATGAAAATTGCCGCCAACCATCGGATGCCTCGCATGATCGTCCCTTACAAATCTATCGAATAGTTTGTAATTTATGAGTTCTGCATTTCCAAATGTTGATATTCGTCAAGAAGCCAAACTTCGCCCCACTGGCCTGGGGCGCTGATTAAGGTGCGTATTTGGCCAAAAAGGTTCTCAGATCTTTCAGCTCATGGCGTCGCTCTGTCAAAGTCTCGTGGTCCCAGTCCCACCAAGCCGTCGCTTCAAGGGCCTGGGCAATAGAGCGTGGGAAGCGGTAGCGGATCACCTTGGCGGCGACACCGCCCACAATGGCGTAGGGCGGCACGTCTTTGGTCACCACCGCGTTGCTGCCCACCACGGCACCGTTGCCAATGTGCACCCCGGGCATGATGACCACGCCGTGACCAATCCAGGTGTCATGCCCGATGACCACGCGCTGGCGGCGGCGCCAGGCAAAAAAATCTGCATCGTCCGTCTCCGCCATGCCGTACATCGTGGGTCGGTAGGTCATGTGGTGCAGCGTGGGGTATTCCAGCGGGTGAAAGCCCGGGTTGATGCGCACCATCGCCGCGATGTTGGCAAATTTCCCCACATCGCAAGAAGCAAGATCGCAAAAGTGTTGGACGTAGGCATAGTCATCCAGGAGGCAGTCGTCCAGGCGTGTTTGCTCGCCGACCTGGGTGTAACGGCCAAAGCGTGAGTCGCGCACGCTGGCGGTGGTGGCCAACGTGGGGGCAATACCCAGGCGTACTGGGGGCGGCAGGTTATAGGCCGCAACCGTGGTGTGCGTCACAAAGACTTCCCTCAGAAGGCGCGTTGACCGGTCAACATGGTTTCCAGTACCACAGGCATATTCACCCGGTTCATCCGCACGCGAAGAATGTCGGCGCGCTGTCCTGGCGCCACCTCGCCACGGTCGTCCAGCCCAATGGCCCGTGCGGGGTTGCTGGTGACCGTACGTACCGCTTTAGGCAAACTCCATGCGTCTAGTTTTCCCAGCATAAAGGTGGCGAGCAAGAGACTGCTGGGGACATAGTCAGACGAAAAAATATCCAGCAAATCAAGCTGGGCCAATTCCATGGCCGAGACGTTGCCGGAATGTGAGCCGCCCTGAACCATATTGGGCCCACCCATGATGATGGCCATGCCTGCCTCGCGAGCGGCCTGCGCGGCAGCCACGGTGGTGGGAAATTCTGACATGCCCACGCCTTCTGCCACCGCCAATTCAACATCACTGAGCAAGGTGTCATCATGGCTGGCCAGGGGAATGCCCAGTGCCTTGATGGCCTTGACGATCACCTGCCGGTGCGGGAGTGCAAAGTTAAGCTGGTCTTCCTTGCGCCGGGCAATCATGGCCTCAAAGGCTTCGTCGCTGTAGCTTCCGTTGCGCTCGGTGTAGCGGCGGTAGCTTTTCAAATTGCGCCACTGGCGCTGACCCGGCGTGTGGTCCATCACGCTGACGAGTCGCAGTAGCGAGTCGTTTTGGTACTGGTGGAAAACCTCCAGAATGTCGGGCGCTGAAACCTCGCAGCGCAGGTGCAAAAGATGCGCCACGCGCATCAGGCCTTCGTCGTTGCAATCGTGCAAGGCCGCGATCGAGGTGTGTTGTGTTTGGCTGCGGGCGCCTCCTTCATCGAGGTCCCCGATGACCACCGAATCCAGCACCGTGGTGATGCCTGCTGCAGCACATTGGGCGTCATGCACCGTCATGGCGGCATGGGGGTTCCACAAGACGCCGGGTCTGGGTGAGAGATGTTTCTCCAGATTGTCAGTGTGCAGTTCCACCAACCCGGGCATGAGCCAGTCACCGGCCCAGTCTTCAGCCCCTGGCGCTGTGGTGTTGCCACGGTCTACTGAACGAATGAGGCCGGCCTCGATCACCACAGTGCCTGTAAATTCTTCATCTGCCGCAACGATGCGGGCGTTTTTAATAATGCGTTGGTTCATAGGGTGACTTTCTGGGAAATCAAAGAGGATTTTTGAATTGCTCGACATCAAAGCAGCGGGTGGCAACGGCATTGCGCACTTCATCGTCATGAAAAATGCCCACAATGGCGCAGCCCTTGGCACGGGCCGCCTGAATCAGTTCCACCACCACGCGCCGGTTGTCGGCGTCCAGTGAAGCCGTGGGCTCATCCAGAAGCAAGACGGGTGAATCAGCGATCATGCCGTGGGCAATGTTGACCCGTTGCTGCTCGCCGCCCGAGAAGGTGGCTGGTGGCAGATGCCACAAGTGCTCATGCAGATTCAAGCGCTGGAGCCACTGAGCGGCTCGGGCGCGGGCCTCCTCGGCGCTGACACCCAAACGGCGCAGCGGGTCAGCGACGATGTCCAGTGTGGAGACGCGTGGAATGACGCGCAAAAATTGAGAGACATAGCCCATGGTGCGACGGCGAACGTCGTACACATCGCGCGGTTCGGCCTTAGACAGGCTCACCCATTCGCCCTGGTGCTGAATGCGTACATCGCCGCCTGTAGCGCCATAGTTGCCATATAAGCAGCGCAGCAATGAGCTTTTTCCGCTACCAGAATGCCCTGTCAGGGCCAGGCATTCCCCGGCATGAACGGCTAAATCGATGCCCGAAAAAACGGGCAGCTGCAGGCCGCCTCGTCCGTGCAGGGTAAATGTCTTTGAAAGGGAAGTGGTTTCAAGTGCAAGGTTCATAAGTGTCGTCATGTGCGTTGTTCAGGGCGTCAGAACCGAGGAGACCAGCAACTGCGTGTAGGGGTGCTGCGGGTCGTCCAGCAGGCGATCTGTCAAACCTTGCTCCACCACACAGCCGTCCTTCATCACCAGCATGCGTTGTGCCAGCAACCTGGCTACCGCCAGGTCGTGAGTCACCACCACCGCAGCGAGTTGCAGTTCATCCACCAGTTCGCGTAACAAATCAAGCAAACGCGCTTGCACCGAAACGTCCAGACCGGTGGTGGGCTCGTCCATGAATACCAAGCGTGGATGTGTCACCAGATTGCGGGCAATTTGAAGGCGCTGCTGCATACCGCCTGAGTAGGTAGCGGGCAAGTCATCGATGCGTCCCGTGTCCAACTCAACACGCTGCATCCAGGCGATGGCTTCGCCCCGTAAATTTTCATAATGCCGGGCACCCAGGGCCATCAGGCGCTCACCAATATTGGCGCCGCCCGATACATTCATGCGCAGGCCGTCCCGAGCATGCTGCTCGACAAACCCCCAGTCGGTGCGAGCCAACCAGCGCAGGCGTGCCTCTGACATGCCCGCGAGATTGACCATGCCAGTGGGCTCATTGCCGGATTCGGTTTGTACGTCGTAATGCACTGAGCCTTCATCGCAGGCATGGCGTGCGGCCAGCAGGCGCAACAAAGTGCTCTTGCCTGAGCCCGACTCGCCGACCACGGCCAACACTTCGCCCGGGTACAGGTCAAAGCTCACCCCCCGACAAGCCCAGCGGGGCTGTCCCTGGTGAACAAATGATTTGCCCACCTGGCGGGCTGATAACAGAACTTGGGATTTCATGCCGCCTCCTGAAGGGTGGTCGTGCTGTTGATAACAGGCGTCGCTAATGCATCATGAAGATGCACCGCTTGTTGTCCGCCCACATGGCCAGCATCGCGCCGTTCTTCACAGTAATCGCTGTCGGAGCAAACAAACAGTCGGCTCCCCTCGTCGTCCACGATCATCTCGTCGAGATAACTGTCAACTGAGCCACATAAGGCACAGGCGTGGTCCCAGCGCTGGATCTCGAACGGATGATCCTCAAAGTCAAGGCTGCGCACCGGTGTGTAGGGCGGAATCGCATAAAGCCGTTTTTCGCGGCCCGCGCCAAACAATTGCAAAGCGGGGTTCATGTGCATTTTTGGGTTATCGAATTTGGGGATGGGCGAGGGAGACATCAGGTAGCGCTCGTTCACCATCACCGGGTAGTCATACGCCCGAGTGATCGCCCCCAATTGCGCGATGTCTTCGTACAGACGAACGTGCATCAAGCCGTACTCCGAGAGCGCGTGCATCTTGATGGTTTCCTGACGGCTAGGCTCAAGTTTGGTCAGTGGTTCAGGCAGGGGGACCTGATAAATCAGAATTTGAGACGCCGTGAGTGGCAATTCTGGAATGCGGTGGCGGGTTTGGATGAGCGTGGCTTCTGCCGTTTTTTCAGTGGTCTTTACGCCGGTGGTGAGTGCAAAGAAGCGCCGGATATTCACCGCATTGGTGGTGTCATCTGCACCCTGATCAATCACCTTCAATACATCCGCACGACCGATGATGCTCGCCGTTATTTGTACGCCACCCGTACCCCAGCCATACGCAAAGGGCATCTCACGGGAGCCAAAGGGCACTTGGTAGCCCGGCACCGCCACCGCTTTGAGCAGGGCGCGGCGAATTCTTTTCTTTGTGCGTTCGTCAAGAAAGGCGAAGTTGTAGTTTGAGTCGATCATGTGTTCTCTTTCTTGGCCATGGCGTGGCTGGTGCGCAACTTTCTAACCAACTCCAACTCAGCTTGAAAGTCCACGTAATGGGGCAATTTCAAATGTTGTACAAAGCCGGACGCCTCCACGTTGTCGGCATGGGACAGCACAAACTCCGCATCTTGTGCGGGTGCCGTGCGGGTTTCGCCTAGTTCGTCAGCGCGCAGGGAGCGGTCTACCAAAGCCATGGCCATGGTCTTGCGCTCAGAGCCGCCAAAGGCCAGGCCATAGCCTTGGGTAAATTGGGGGGGCACCTCACGGCTGCCACTGAATTGATTGATCATCTGGCACTCGGTAATTTCGAGGTCGCCGATGTCGATTTCAAAGCCCAGCTCATCCGGCACCAGGGCCACGCTGACAAATCCGCGCCTAATTTCACCCGCAAACGGGTGCGAATTGGCATAACCCCGCTGGGTTGAGTAGCCCATGGCCAACAGCCAACCCTCATCACCGCGGGCCAGTGCCTGAAGGCGCAGGGCGCGGTCGGCTGGGAACATCAGGGGGTCGCGCGTCAAGTCACCCGGCGGTGCCACCATTTCTGGCTGTGGTGTTTCCAACAGGCCTTCGCGGGCCAGCAGGTCATTGATTCGGGGCACCGTAGGCAAGGGGCCACGGTGCACGGCAATGCCTGCTTCTGATAATTTATTGGACGGGTTTGAGGACGGTGCCGAAGCATCTCGGTGCTCGCCTTCTACCAGTAAAGTGAAGTCCAGAAGGCGTTGGGTGTAGTCGTAAGTGGGGCCTAACATTTGCCCTCCCGGAACTTCCTTGAAGGTTGCTGAAATTCTGCGCAGCAAAGCAATGCGCGCGGTGTCGAGTGGCAAGGCGTAGCCTAACCGGGGCAAGGTGGTGCGGTAAGCGCGAAGCAGGAAAATGGCTTCGACCAAATCACCACTGGATTGTTTGATCGCAAGTGCGGCCAGTTCCGGGTCATACAGAGAACCCTCGCTCATGACGCGATCAACCGCCAGTGAAAGCTGTTCCTGAATTTGGGCAACCGTGAGGGCCGCCATTGCGGTGTCACCCCGCCTCTGATCTTCCAGTAATCGCCATGAACTCTCAATAGCGGCAGCACCGCCTTTAACAGCAACGTACATGTCAGACCCCTTCCCGTTGTGAAACCCGCGTGGTGCGGGGCAAACCTAAGACGCTGTCACCACAAGTGAAAATAATATCTACGCCTTGAGGGAAAAGTTCGTGGTTGTTGTTCCACTGCAGCCAAAAATTAGCCGGTAATCCTTGCAAACTTACGCGTTGAACATTCTCTATGCCCGGGCCTTGCCATACAACTTCAGGACCGCCAGTGAGGGCTGGCAACTCAATAAAAAGCGTGCTTGACAGCTCGGGAGAGGCCGCGGTACCCAGTGAAAAATCTTCGAGTGTCAGTCCAAGTTCAATCTGATTGATAACGGCAAAGGAAGCCAGTTTGGGCTCTTCAGCCACAGCCGCACCCGTATGAAAACGCAACCAGTTCTGAAGCACTACTGCTTCACCTTGCCACCAGACGGGGGTTTCATCATCACAAAGACTGAGGAGGAGATGGGCCATGGCACCACCCAGAGAGACACCTGCTAATTCAGCACCCAGTGTGTGTAACTGTCCAGGCCGCGACAAGGCATCCAGTACCTCACGAAATGCCAGTTGCGTGTCATGCACGTTGTCTGACAAGCCGCCAGCCAGTGTGGTCATGGTGTTCATGCTTCACCTCTTACAAAAGTAAAAAATTCAACTTTTGAGCTGGCCATCTTGCTTTGAATCGCCGCACTGGCCTGCGCTTGGGCATTCGCCAAGGGGGCAATCAGTTCGCGTTGCAATTGATCGTGATGTAACGGGTCTTGCAGCAGCGCATCAAAGATGGCGGCGAGTTCGCTGCGGTGCTTGTCGCGACCCAGGGAATAGGAAACACCCAACGGTCCATCACCCAGGCGCACTGCACTGCGAACCA
>Ga0114974_10001318_pt1 | contig 19612 bp, 17 predicted proteins | sample S_130206_EF_Meta_FD_87318 | JGI IMG/M metagenome (GOLD analysis project Ga0114974, IMG submission 87318) | Freshwater microbial communities from Lake Simoncouche, Canada to study carbon cycling - S_130206_EF_MetaG | ecosystem: Environmental > Aquatic > Freshwater > Lake | place: Lake... | reverse complement strand
GCATCAGGGCCTGTAAAGGTAGCCAGAGGTCCTGACCCGGCCTTCTGGGCAGCAATAGAAGGCTGGGCGACGGCCATCCAAGATGGAACGGCGCCTCTTGATACACCACCCGAAATCCTCGACCTCATCAATACTCGTTATGCTACTGAAGACGAGCGCCTCAAGGAACGGGAGAAGTTCACGATGGTGACCTGGATGTTTGAGGATATCCGGAATAATGCGGCATATGAGGCTAGGCGGCCAGCCTATCTGGCCGCCCTGTCCAAGACTCTTCTCGAGTTCGTCTGGGACGCGCTCGACTGGAAGGAGCAGTATGCTCTTTACCAGGCCAATAAGAATCTGGAGGCGGCGAAGGAAAACGTTATAACGACTGGCGGAACGACGGCCTTTCGTTATATTGATATTCCAACGGGTAAGGTGCGGTATCTGTGTGCTACTGGGCCTTGCTCAGATGCAGTCAGTAGGGTCTTTGAGGCCACGGCGGATGGGCTTAACATTAAGGTTACGCCGGCCACGACGGCGGCCACCTATGGATTCATGGTGCCAAAGGGCAAGGATGGAACGATTGTTTTCAAGACCAGCCATCCTCCGAAATCTGGGACGAAGCCTGAAAAGGGCGGCGAGTGCGCCATTGTCAGTACGATTTCACACCATATTACCATGCTGAAGGAGATCGCCGTCATTATGGGAGAGTTCGGCTACAATACTCTGATTTTGCGCGACGATGTGCTTGATGAGAAGAAGCGGCGCAAGGAGAGAAGAGCTTCGGGGGCCATTGCCCCAGCCACGCGGCATTTCGAGAATACGATGCGCGCCTGTGCTCTAAAGGAGCTGGCCTTGCGGTGGCTCGATATTATGGAGCGGGGGGGGCGCGGCATTCGTTTCTTCTATCGGCCGATGGCGGCTCTTCGCTCTGGGCACAAGGGGACGGTTGTGAAGTGAGAATACTATGATAAGACGTTATATCACTGCTTTCAGTTTATCAGCAAGAGTATAGCCAGGTGTATAATATTTACATTTGGGCTTACCAACTATAAATGTCATCAGATCGAACTTTTTACCGTATTCGAGACGTTTCTCGCCATAGTAGACAACTACGCCCAAAAGTGTCACTGCCGCAAGAGCATTGATCAACCCCTGTTTAACCGCGGGCAGCTGATTATTTATAGTAGAGTTAGGGTCTTCTTCGCGATCCATTGATGTCTCATATATATAGATTAAAAAGAGGACCATTGATATCGCCGCTGCCACAAACCATAGTTCCATATTCATTCGGGTAGTGGCAATGAACCAGAGATAGAGCGCAGCCGAGCTACCCAGGAGTTTTAGAAAGGTCGGCTTGGAACTACTGCTGAGCCTTACGAAAAATATCATTGTAAGAAGTCCTGTAAGATGGCGTAAGAGAATACTATTTTCTAATGCACTCTGCAGCCTACAGCTGAATAATGGGGCCATGAAGTTGGCGGCAATGATCATGTACAGGGTAGCTATAGCATGCCCTGGGTTGAACGCACTCATCTATATTAACTGTATAAAAGTTTAGTAAAATTACAGGGCTTATGGCTTATCTAAGTGAGTATATAGAATGCAACATGTGGCCATCTTCGACGAGCAGGTTGTTCTGACCCCAAAAGATATGCGCTCTGACATTACGTCGATAGATGAGATCCTCCTCGATTCTCTCAGCGCCTCTCTGGATGGAAAGTGCTCTCGCAACGGCTTTGTGATCCCTGGAACGCTGAAGATCATGTCGCGCAGCATGGGCTCTCTCGACAAGGGGCGCTTTACTGGGAACATCATCTTCCTGGTGAAGGCGGAGGCGGAGGTGCTCAACCCTCCTGATGGCAGTATCATTGAGGGTGAGGTCATCCGAAAGAATAAGATGGGCATCTATGTCTCCTACAAGGATGCGATCCGCATCATCCTTCCTCGTGATCTCTATATCGGCGATGAGAGCTACGATGCGGTCCAGATCGGGGAGGTCATCAAGGTCGAGGTTAAGAAGTCGCGCTTCCAGGTCAATGATCCCTATATCCTGAGCGTTGGCTACTTTCGTGGTCGCTTAGAGGGGGCTAAGACTCCTCGGGCTTCTGGCGCTGCGCCTGAGGAGGAGGCCGCGCCTGAGGAGGTTGAGGAGGAGGCTGATGAGGCTGCACCAGAGGACGAGGCCGACGAGGAGGCCGTAGACGCGGAAACCGAAGGGAATCTAGAGACTAATGATGAACTAGAATGAGTGCTTCCGCCGCAGCTTTAACAGCGGAGGAATATGAACTCCGTAAGACTCTTTTAAATGACATCGGGCGTCTTTCTCCAATAGAGCAAAAGGAGGTCTTCCGGATTATCAAGGAATCCGGAGTCGAGTTCAGCGAAAATCACAACGGCGTTTTTTTCGATGTCTCCAAACTTCCGGTAGAAGCCTTCAATAAGATTCGGGACTTTATCAACTTCTGTAAAAAGAACGGGGAGGACTTTGCCGCTCGTGAGGGGGCTGAGCGGCTGGCGCAGGAGGCTCTGTTGAACTAGATTACCGGCAGTGTTGTATGCCATATTAAGTGCCCCCAAGGGTCACTTAATATTTGGCACAACACTTAGGAGCTAAAGCCCAGCCACTATACTATAGTAAATGCAGGCGAACCCAAAAGAAACTCTCCTCAAACTCCAAACCTGGGTGAAACAGAATCCCAATCGGACGCGCACCGCAATTCCGATTGAGATCCGTATTGTCTCCGACACCCAAGAGGGCGATGCAGCGCCGGCCACGGTCGCCGGCTTCGTGCCAACTCCTCTAGAGCCCCCCGGCCCTGTTGCCCATATTCTCTGGATCACTGACGCCGAGTTCCGCGCCGGCTCCACCCCCGTTCGTCGCACCATTCTTCGCGACACCATCGTGAAGTTGACAGGGCGCGTGGACGAAGAGTGCCGCGGCATCAAGTGGGCTAGAAAGAAGATCCAGGAGCAGCTGGCGGCACAGCAGACGGCAGCAGTGTCACCGCCCATGGACACTCCTGAACTCGATCGGGCTCTCGCACATCTCTATGGATTCCAAAAGGTTATTGTGAATGAGGCCGGAAAAAAGGTGCGGTTCTTTCCGGCTGATCCGCGGACCTGGTCTACGGAGCTTCCTGTCTGGGCGACTACTACGGGGGCACGAGCCGTTCTTCATGCGCCCGGCGAGGAGCCGATTGGGCCTGTTCTTTCGGCCTGGCTGCAGGAGCGGGAGAATGAGGGCTGGACGGTCGATTGGCCAGAGGCTGAGGGGGGGCTTGACACGATCAAGACGGAGATGACTAGGCGCGGAATCGGCTGCGGGGCGAGCCTCGAAAAGCCCAAGAAAGTGGATTGGGCTCTGGCTCTGGGGAGGGCGGATTCAATCCGGCATTTGGCGACTTTTAAATAGTGATATGATATAGAGAATGTCAAGGAATGTTGAGGATATGAGCCAAAAAGAGATAAAAGAAGAGATTGAAAAGATTAATAAGCATATTAAGAATACTCCAAAAGGATTTGGTGCGCACGGTTATGCACATATGGGAGCAACACTCAATCGCCTTGACGCTCTAGAAGCTGCGCTAGAGGGGTCGGGTTGCTTTGGGCGCTGCAGACGTAAGGGTGGTAAAAGAACAATGCGTAAAAAGTCGCGCAAGGCCAGGCACACGCGGAGAAGATAAGTAGCGACGCGCCAAAACAATATAACTTAAGCGCACCCTGAATGGTTCACTTAAGTTATAATCATAGCGTTTAAAATTGCCCCGAAGCACCCAAAGGTAAAGCTATACAAGTGAATAGAACGAGCCATGGAGCTCTACCCTGCAGAGGTCGCCTCGATTAAGAAACAGGTGGGCGACTGGATCACCCATCCTGACTTTGAACTGGAGTCCACCTTCGGCAAGGGAGAGGTCGGCGCGGTCCAGTTCCTCGCCATCGCCCAGCGTCTCAAGGCCAAGGGCTACACGCCCCTGCCCCAAGAGGATCGCCTGACAGTGAGCACTCCCGAGCACGTGCGGTTCACACTCAATAGTCTCGCCGTAATCCAGGCCTACTGTCGCGACGACGCCATGCAGGGCAAGCCCTTCACGCCCCAGATCAAGGATCGCGCCACGGCCGACGCCCAGGTCGACCTCGACGACTATAGTGTCCGCATCAAGCTGCGCAAGGAGACGCCCATGGCCCGCGACGACGCGGTCGTGAAGAGCATGCTGGCCACCTGGCCCAACCAGCGCAAGGCCTTCCGGATGATCCGCCGCTGGTCCTTTGATGGCGACGGAGTCCGCGTAGATATGTCCGTCGTCCGCTCTACCACCAAGGACAAGCGCGGCGATTTCAAGTGGCAGCGCAAGTTCCGCGACCAGGCCATCATGGCCGCGCCGTCCACCTACGAGGTCGAGGTCGAGCTTGTGCACAAAGAGGGTGATACGGAGGAGTCTGCCATGAAACGCCTCATTCGCGGCATCGGCGAGGTTCTCCGGGGCGTCCAGAAGCATACGCTCCTGATTCGCACAGACACTAAGCGGAAGGTCCTTTCCGGCTACAAGGATCTGACTGGCACGGACCTCTTTCGTGGTCCCGCGCCCCGCACGCTCCAGAAGGTGAACTTCATGGCGGCGCGTGAAGAGGGGAACGCCAATCTCCGCGACGGCTATAACGTGACGGACAAGGCGGACGGCCTTCGCGCTCTAGGCTTCTGTGACTCGAAGGGCGAGCTCTTCCTCATCGACATGAGCATGACGGTCTATCGCACGGGTCTTGTACAGCCCGAGTGCCGCCTGTCGCTCGTAGACGGTGAGTGGGTCACGCGCACGAACGACAAGCCGCCGAAGCCGATGCAGCAGTTTCTCATCTTCGATATCTTCTATGCGGCCGACAAGCTCGACGTGTCTCGCTTCCCTTTCCAAGCTGGAGCCGCGGCACCGGGCGCCGTAGCCAAGCCCGAAGAAGATAGTCGCCACAGCCATATCAAGAAGTGGGTCGGCAAGTGGAATGCGGATGCCGGACCGAAGATCGTGGCGGCGGGCGTTACGACGAACACGAAGCTCCAGGTCGGCTCCAAGGAGTTCGCCTTCGGCGTGGCCGGCACGGACAGCATCTTCCGGGCGGCTGCGCGCACATTAAGCGCCGCCCGCCCCTATTACACGGACGGTCTCATCTTCACGCCTAACGCTGAGCCACTTCCCGAGAAGCCCGCCGGCACCTTCATGAATCAGTTCAAGTGGAAGCCCCCTACGGACAACACCGTCGACTTTCTCGTAAAGACCATGAAGGTCACGGGCTCGAAGCATGAGGACCGCGTCACTACGGAGACAAAGGAGACGGGCGAGCTCCTCAGCTATAAAACTCTTGTCCTCTGCGTGGGCGGCCGCACTGAGAATCCCCGTGACGTCATCCTCTCTAAAGGTATCATTCCGAAGGCCGAGCGCGGGCCTCCGGCCAAGGGGGAGTACAAGCCCGTCCCCTTCACGCCTATGGAGTTCCCCGACCCCATGGCCTCCGTCTGCAACCTCGAGGTGCAGCGCGATGCCGACACGGGCGAGGAATACGTCATCACGGAGCACTCGAGGGAGCCCATCCAGGACAATACTATCGTCGAGATGGCCTATGATCCTACGAAACCTGTAGGGTGGCGCTGGACACCCCTTCGAGTGCGCATGGACAAGACGGAGCGTCTTCAGAGCGGCATCCTGGGACGCACCCTCAACTCCGAGCAGGTGGCCGAGGACGTCTGGAACAGTATCTATGATCCGATCACGGCCTCCATGGTAAAGACGGGGGCGGCGCAGCCGACGGACGAGGAGATGTCCATGTTCGGCGAGGCGCGCGAGCGGGATACGGCGGCCCGGTCCTATTTCAAGAGGGGCAAGAAGGCCGTCATCGATAATGCGAAGGCGCTCGGGCTCAAGAAGTTCCATAACGAGTGGATCAAGGAGACCATCCTCTACCCCGCGGGTCTCAGTGGTGAGGGCAAGACCCTCGTCGATCTGGCCTGCGGCGTGGCGGCCGATCTCCACAAGTGGCGGCGGCTCGGCACGAAGTTTGTCCTCGGCATCGACTATGCTGCAAAGAATATCATGGACGTCCACGATAGCGCCTACAAGCGCTATATGAAGGTGCTATCCGAGAACAACGGGAATATCGAGAAGGCCGGGCTCATGGTGTTCGCCATTGCCGATACCTCGAAGCCGCTCGTGAGCGGTGCCGCCGGCTCCACGGAGCAGGAGAAGGATATCCTGCGCTCCGTCTTTGGCCGGACCCGGCCGGTGGGGCCCGTGCCAGCCTTTGTGGAGGAGAATGCCGTGGCCAGGCTCAAGATGGGCGCCGACTGTGTCAGCTGCATGTTCGCCATCCACTACTTCTTCGAGACGTCCGACAAGTTCAATGGCTTCCTCAAGAATCTCAGCGACATCATGAAGGTCGGCAGCTACTTCATCGGCTCCACCTTCGATGGCGACAAGGTCTTTAATGCCCTAGAGGGTGTTGAGAAGGGTGCGGCGCGCACGGGTATGGAGGGCGGCTCGCAGCTTTGGCGGATTGCCAAGCAGTATGACGAGGACGCCATTCCGGAGGGCGATGGGGGTTTCGGACTCGCCATCGACGTCGAGTTCGCCACCATCGGCATGGAGCACCGCGAGTTCCTAGTGCCTTTCAAGCTCCTACAGGACAAGATGCGACTCATTGGCTGCGAGCTGCTGACGCCGGATGAGCTGAAGGCCATTGGCATGGTGAACTCGACGGCCACCTTTGACGTCAGCTGGGACATGGCAAAGAAGAAGGGGAAGGTCTACACCATGGGCGATAAGGAGAAGGAGTTCTCCTTCATGAATCGCTGGTTCATCTTCAAGCGCGTGCGGCAGGAGGTGCTGACGGAGGCGGTTATCGCGGATCTTGGGACCGAGCCGGCCGTGAATGCGGGGCTCGTAAACTCTCGGCGAGGCCGTAAGGGGGCGAACTCGGCGGCGGCGGCCATTGCTTCTGCTGCGGCTAATGGCCTAACAAACGTCGATCGCACCGTTCCAGTTGCGGCCGGACCCGGTACTCCTGTCCGCGCCTACGCCCTCGGCGAACTCATCCAGTTCTACAACAACGCGGCCCTCAAAGACTCCCTCGGCATCGAGGACGCCGGCGCCGCCCGCTGGCTCTCCCCCTCGGCCCCCTTCCCCATTGAGGATCCCTACAACGAGGGCCAGGTCTACCCAACCGTCGAGCACTATCTCGCCGGCATGAAGGTCCAGACGGCCACCAATAAGCCCGAGCTGGCCCAGACCCTCTTTGGGCGCGAGGGCACCGTTCACCAGCGTTTCCTCCAGGATCGGCTCACTGAGACGGAAGGCGGCACGAAACTTCTACCACAGGATCGCGACTACAAGCTCCTGAATGATGAGACGATGGCCGTGCGCGATGCAGTGCGTGAACCGAATCTGAAGAAGTATGGAGCTGTGGTCGATCCGGCCGCCTGGGCCCTACAGAAGGACCGTGTTCTAGAGGAAGCTCTGACCCAGCGCTGGAAGCGTGATGCACGTCTGCGCCGGATCCTAGAGGCCGCGCGCGACAAGGGCAAGACGCTGCTCTTCTACACTCCTGGCACCTCATCGAGCAATCTGGGCGGAGTGCACCGGACCTCTTCGGGCTTGATCGAGGGCGCGAACAAGATCGGAAAGGTTTATATGCGGCTTGCCGGATTTCCGGATGCATAAGTTAAACAACTCCCACTTGAAGGAGCCCAATCGCCATGGAAGAATCATCCTCTTCCCGCGTCCCATATGCATAAAAGGCATAACCTTTTTGATCTAGATGATCTTTGAAGGTTATTCTTTCGTAGGGGAAGACTTCGCCGTAGAGGATGGGAGTTGCATCGAAATCGTCAAGCAAACCCTTTAGAGCTGCGAGGGCGCCCTCGTAGGTGCTATAGACCTTTCGGCTACCTTCTGTAAGATAGAAATCCGTAGAGGAAGCCGAATCCGCCAGAATAACAAGATACATTTCTGGATTGGCTGGAGTCTTTATTGGAGGGAGGGTTTACGCACAATCAAATGATGCCCAATAGAGGATATTATATGCATTAGAGAAGTGTAGGCCTTACCTACCGCTGGGTCAGGATGATAACAGTATTGCTTTGTTAAATAGCCATAGCAGAATATTATAGGACACGTGATAAAGGCTATAAGTATAATAAGGGATTGTGTTAACGGAATAGACCTGTTATAGAAAACGTAGCCTCCGTATAATACAATAAGGGCTATTGCTAGAGTATCGATTATAAATAGGGTATTAGAATAATATAGGCGATATAAGATGGATGTTATAAAAAGAAGGGAAAATAAGAGGCAATATAGGTACTCTCCGTTATAGAGAGTTGTTAGCACATTTGAGAGAAAAATGAATGCTGAAAAGAATGTGGGATCGGGAGGTCTGTGTTTCTCATGCCAGGCCTCGAATCTTTTCAGATTCATTAGTTGGTTTCGGGCAGCCGGCCTTAGGCATTCCGGCGCGTTTAAAATCGGGGGGCTATACAGAATGTCCCTTCACAGAAGTAACGCATCGAGACATCTAGTACCGAATTCATATAAGTTAGCAGAGCACCCACAGGGCCATACCACTCTAGCGACTGTTCAGCATACGTTAGGGGGGCTTTCTAACGAAGTTAGAAAGAAATATGGTCTTCCAACAAATGCTGAAATTCATGCTAAAGCGAAAAAACTAAATAACGCACATTTAGCTGCTCTTGGAGTTAAAGGCGGTGCGAAGAAGTATTCTACGCGTCGCAAGTCCAGCAAGTCCAGCAAGTCCCGCAAGACACGCTCGCGCCGTCGGTAAAAGTCATGAATCAAAAACAAATCCTATAAGATATTATCAATATCCTATAGGATTATGAATAAGACCCGTAAACATCATAGTCATACATATTACAATACCAGAAAAGCATACCATTATTACAAAAAGGTAAAGGAGATTCTAAATGGGATCCACTTCACTTCTATTATAGACATCGGCAGTCGCAAATCACCCGTTATGGAGCATCTTGGTCCCTCCATTCATAAGACTATGCTCGATATTAAACCGATGCCCCCGATGCCAGGCGTCGAACTCATTACGGCCGATTTCTATAAATGGACCCCGAGCAAAACCTACGACGTCATCCTCTGCCTTCAGGTTCTTGAGCATCTTAGTCGACCGGCCACTTTTGCCAAGAAGCTTTTTCAGACAGGTAAACATGTCATTATATCCGTTCCCTACAAGTGGCCAAAGGGATCCTGTAAATATCATGTGCAGGATCCTATCAATGAGGCTAAAATACACGGCTGGACAGGGAGAGATCCCGATTATGAGTATATTATAAGGGATGATGCGCGCGAACGGATTGTCTGTGTATATCTGGCTTAAAATTACTCCTCTGTCCTCTTGAAGTAAAGACAATGCCCCAGCCCTGGCAAGAACTCTCCTTCAAGAACAAGCATCCGCGCGATGACAAAATACAGTTCGATGAGCCGACGCACGTCTATACGGTCAACGGCTCATCCAAGGGCATTATCAGCTGCACGAAGTTCCTCCACGACTTCTTTCCACACTTTGATGCCGCCGCAGTAATCAAGAAGATGATGGCATCACCCAAATGGCCCCAGAGTCCCTATTTCGGAAAGACGGCTGCCGAGATCAAAAAACAGTGGGATGATAATGGTGCCGCAGCGTCCGAGGCCGGCACCGCCATGCATCTCGGAATCGAGCAGTTCATCCACGGCCACCCGGAGCTCGTGGCACCCGAAGTCCTAGAGAGTACCGAGTGGCGCTATTTCATGAACTTCTGGGACAGTGTAAAAGAAGATCTCGTGCCCTACAGGAGTGAGTGGGAGGTCTGGAGTGAGGAGTATAAGCTGGCCGGATCCATCGACATGATCTTCTACAGGAAATCGGACGACTCCTACGTCATCTACGACTGGAAGCGCTCAAAAGAGATTAAGATGGAGAACAACTTCGGCAACGGCTACGGGCCAGTCGCCCATCTCCCAGACGCCAACTACTGGCACTATACTCTACAGCTAAATGTATATCGCTGGTTCTTAGAGACCTACTATGGCCTGAAAATCAGTGATATGTATATCGTGATCATGCATCCGAACAACTCGAACTACAAGCGCTATCGGCTCAATAGGATGGACGATGAGGTCGCGGGGATGCTGGCTAGGCGCGCCTCGATCTTCTAGTACTTCTCCGCTTTCTGGAACCACCGGAAATACGAATATTAATCCACTTGGTTGTTAGTTTAAAGCGCATTTCTGACGTGGGGGCCACTTCAAATCTATAGTGTCTAGATGAACGATTATCATAGAACTTCAGTTTGCCATTGCTTGCCCGGCCCTCGTATACCCCTAAAGTATATGGAGCATACCCTTCCCGTAATATATCATATTTTTCATCCTCTTTTAAATCTTCAGCCTTCAAGCCAAACGCGGGATTATGAGAATAAGAAATGCGGTTTGCCATCTATTTGAAGGGGTTATTTAAATAGCATCAAGACCATTCCATTCGCCGCTGAAACTCGCGCTCCTCTTGCGCAAGTTCCATTCGCGTCTTTCTGTGAAAGGCCTTTCGCACGGCCTTTACAAGGCTGTCGACTGTCCGAGGAATAAAGTTCCTCCAATAATCCCTGCGCTGCCGCTTTTTCTCTACGGCGGCCCTATAATCTGCAATACATTCCTGAATGTGCTGAAGAGGGCGAGTATTAGGATAGAAGGTCCGCCGGTAGGCCCCGTTCGTATATACATGAAAGGCGGGCAGCTGCCGAATCTCGTAGCGGTCCTCCGAGTATCGATAAGAGTTATAGACGCGCGTCTCGAATAGCACATTCTCTGAGATGGCAAAGTCGCGTATGGAATGCGTCTCCTTATTACTGTAATCGGCCAGATTCTCCACGACGCATTTCACCACAATGGGAAAGGGTGACGGGCGGGTTCTCTTGACTTTCTGCATCGGATTTTGCATGAAGCCGGTAGTGATTTATCGGGTTAACAGCCCTATCAAATTTAGGTTTCCTTGGCCTTCACCAGACGTCCAGTGCGGAACTTTGTGGCCACCGCCGCTGGGAGAGAAGATATCAGGACTGACGCAGGCTCCTCCGGATTCGTAACAATGAGGCCGGGCCCAGCCGCGTCCACCACAATCATGATGGCACTCGAGTAGCTGGCATAGATAGGCTTGAAGGCCTCGACCGGCCCTTCGGACCGCAGATCAATCTGCATAACCGGCTTTCCAGACTCGCGCACAATCTGGTAAATCTGCGGATTTGCGAGAAGATCCGTGATCTCGTATTTTTCCGGCGCGAGGCTCAGCGCCGTGATTAGAGCCCGCCATGGAACTCTTGCGAGTCGGAGAGAGCCCCAGGCCGGGTCCTCGCCACCCAATCTCGTAATCAGGGACGCAGGAATGGCCGTATCATCCGTAATGGGCGCCATGACCCTTGGCGCGGCCCGACCCATCTCCTCGATGAAAACGGCACTCTTTGCAGCCCAATCGAGACGCAGCAGCTCGAACCAGGCCACCGACTTCTCGGGAATAATAATCGTGTCATCCGTCGTAATCGGCTTGTCGAAGGCCGTGATCCGGCTCACCTTCTGGTCAAAAATCTGCCGCCGCTTCTCCGAGAATCGCAGAAGCTCCTCATTGAGCCGCCGAAGCATGAGCAGCTTCACGCTCACCTTCTGTCCATTTCCGAGATCCGCCTCCTTTTTCACGTGGAGCATACAACTCGAATCCTTCGCCCAGGCACAGCGTGACACCTTCTCGCAGTCAGTCTTGGTGCGTATCGTGCAATCCGTTCTCAAAAGAGAGGGCTCAACAGCCGCAGTTACACGCGCATCATCGCTCATCATATTCATTATGACCGGGCCGAGCATAATCTCGAGGTCCTTTCTCTTTTCACTGAGAGGCCGTGTCCGATCCATGCCGATATCCTGAATAGCCTTCCGCACAGTGGCAGCTGGAGGGCTCGCCAGATAGTTGGAGAAGCTGAGGCGCAGATGCTCGTAGATTTCATTGAGATCCTCGTATTCTATCCGCGCCGTATCAATGGGGTTCGTCGTCGCCCTGTCGTAGATGATCTCATTGTTGATGCGCCACTCCTCTATCTCTATCTCGACCACAAAGGCCCGCGAATCTCGGAGCTGCGGTCCCTCCTCCTCCGTGGGAATCGCGGGGACATAGAGGCCATTCCGCAGCTTGATGCCCACGATGTGCGCCACATCCTCTGGCCGAATAGGCCGCGGCGTCAAGTCCGCCACGCCGGCCTTCTTCACCACGAGGAACTGCATAGTATATCCAGGATAGAGTGAGAAGTCGGTGTCCACATATTCCTTATAGAACTCCATGCTCTCTATCACACCGGCCTTCTTGTACTCTGGATCATCCCAATCGAGAAACATCTGGCCCATGACGAGTGGTGACAGATCTCCGTCGTCGGCCACCGGCACGGCTATATAGCCTCCGGACTTCATCCCCTTGTGCGTGTATAGGATGGCGCCCACATGATTATAGGCGTCGCGCACAACTCCTCCAAAGGCGATCATCTTATTCTTCGGCACCGATCTACGCAAGGTCTTATAGAATAAGCTCAAGGGGACCATGGAGTTCGGATTTATCTTGGCCTGGCTGGTATAGATACTGCGACCGGAAAAGTTGCACTGACTGACGAACTCCGAGACGCGCTGCTTTACTATATCTGGCCACGCCCCCGTGAACCCCTTGTATGTTCCATCAAAGAGAAGAGTGGCCGCGTCGACCTTCCGCTCAGTAGGCGCGCGATTGTCGATATAGAAAATGGGCTCCCAGACACCGGCCCTGTGAAATAGGAATCCGACATTGTTCCGGCCCATCAGATCGTCATTGTAGCCATAGGGCGGGCAGCGCACCTCGAACTGGCCACTCGGTAGAATATCGAGGACGATAAAGGTGGTGCCTCGGCGCGCGCGACCTTCAAATAGCCCTGGCTGGGAAAAGAGAAGTGCGAAATGCCGGTACTCCTTTGTCGAGTTGGGATTGTCCAGCCAGGCGTCGAAGCTGTGCCAGCTGTTATAGAGGCGGTGCAGGGCCTCCTTGTTTTGTGTATAGACTCCGCACTTGAGCTCTTCCTCGGCCCATAACTCGAGCGCCTTGTCATCCGGTCGCTCAATGGTCGGCGTATGATTATAGAACTCGAGGACGAGGTTCCCGTAGTTGAGATTCAGGAATGTCTTTGCCGTGAGAATGGCGCGGAGGCGCGCCTTGACGTCGGCGGCCGAGTTCATCTTGAAGAAGGGGGCGACGGCGGCCAGGAAGCTGTCGGCCTTGTAGCGGACCCGGTTCTCGACGCCCGCGCGCAGGAATCCCGTGGCACCCTCTTTGATTGTCTGCTGGGTGAAGGAGCGGGTCACGAAATCCGTTGAGGTCTGGTTGAAATAGGGATCGAGGACGGTAGGAAGAAGGCCGACCTGGGGTTCACCGCGTCCCGCCGCCGTCACTAGGCCAATCTCTAGAGGGAACTTCTCGGCGCCGAGAATATACTTGCCGCGCTTGCCAAGAGTTTGGAGGACGGTGTAGTAGTCGACCTGGGGAACACCGGACTCGAGATGAGGACCGGCCCTTTCGGGTTCTGGAGTTTCCTCGGATCGTAGCGGCATATTGAGATCTCTGTACTTGTCAAAAGAGGGATCGGAGTCGTGGACGGGCGATTCGTCGAGAAAGCAGCAGGGGAGATAGAAGCCCTCAGGATGCGGAGTCTTCTTTAGGAATCGGATGTAGAGGTGGCGCTTATTATCGGACTGCGGCTTGATACCGCGCTCTATAATAGTGTCTGTCGGGCGGGGATTCTTCTTGTTCTTGATGACTGTTCCTAGGCAAAAGGGGCACTGACCGTCCTCGCCACCTCTCTTTGTTTTTATGACGGTTCCATCGGGGAGTTTCAGTGGTCGACGCATCTTTGTGCCGCGTAGGTCTGCCTCGCGGACGAGGATCTCATCGCGCGTGCAGAAGAACTGTGAGCAGAGATAATAGTTCTGACGCTCCTTTGTGGTTCCGTAGCGAAGAACAGAATAGTACTCACCGTCGGCGGGCCGTTCAGGTTCGCCATCTTGTAGGGGGTATAAGATAAAGACAACGGGGGGCTTATCTTTCGCATATTCTGCTTTCATTTCCTCGTATTTCTCGTAGGATAGGACAGCTGGCTGGCGACCATCGGTGGGCTGGCATTGCTGCACGTATTTCTTAAGAGAGGGGTGCGAGCGCGTATAGTCAAAGAGGCGGCGATCGGCGTCTTTTAGCTTGTTTATGAAGAAGTTGGCAATAGACGTGTCCTTGGTTGTTGTGACTTCGGCTTCTTGGGCGGGCGCTGGAGCAGGGGCTGGAGCGGGCGCTGGAGCGGGCGCTGGAGCAGGAAGATCCTCGGCCTGCGGCAAAGGCGGTTCGGGAGCTGCTTCGGCTGTGCCTTCGGGCACATCTCCAAAATCGGCCGCAAAGTCGTCCAAGAAAGCATCGTCGTACCCGAGATCCTCTTCGTGGGCTGATACGGTGACTGCAGGGGCAGGAGCTGGAGCAGGAGCAGGAGCGGGCGCTGGAGGCGCCTCGTCCACCTCCTCAAACTCGTCCGATCCAGGCGCGGAAGCCTCAGACTCCTTCGAGGCCTTACTGAGCGCAGCAACCTGCTTCGGGCTGACGTAGAGATCCTCTTGAGCCCCTCCCATTAAAAGAGCCAGTAGCGTAGTAATACGCTCCATATTCTTAAAAGAGTCCACACGGAAGACGTGGAAGGTATAAAAGGGATGCTGTCCAAAGATGGAAATATCAATGCCAGGATTATACTGCGCAGTAAACTCCCCAGTCTCAGGCTTTACAACAACAAGACTGTCGCGATTCTGCAGCTGATCCGCCACCCGCTTTCTCGCCTCCGCCTCATCTATTTGAAACTCCTGCGCAACTAACTCGACGAGCTTCGAGTTGATCCCCTCTCCACTCAAAAGCTTTCGGCTGATTACCTGTGTAATAAAGGCGAAGACACGATCCTCCGTTGCAAAGTTGCTGACGCACTTGTAGCGCAGCGTTAAAAGAGCAGTATCGCCTGGAAGAGGTGAAATCTCCTGAAAGAAGCCCGTGAATAGGGGGAGCTTATCACGAAGGGTCGCCGCCGTCTGTAGCTGGTCCTTCTGCAGCCTCAGGCCAAAGACAAAGACACCTCTGTCCAGCTTCGGGACCTTTAAGAAGGACATGCCCTGAATACCCTGCTTCAAAGTGGTCCACGATCCGCGCAGATCATCAATCGGATCGAGTTTCCGCACACCATGCGGCGGCAGCAGTGTATAGTCAGCCGTTCCATCATCGAGCACACGCAGGGTCGCATACATGGGCGGGACATTGAGATACCCCTTACGAACAAGTACCTTTGCAATAAGAACATCGTGATTCGGAACGGGCGCCCGATCCTGCGACCACTGAAGAAGAAGTTTCGGGTCGGCCAGATCAGGCTTCCCCTCGACCAAATGTATCTTGCTTATAGGCGATCCCTCGGTTGCAATAAGGCGCATATAGGGGCGCCGCTCATTCACCTGTGTCTCATAAAAGATGGCCTCTATGCCCGGGATATGCTCTGGTTTATCCCATACGAGGCGCATACTCCGCACTCCAGTCAGCCGCAGGGGTTCAATAGGAAGAGGAGAGCCTTCTGAGGGTGATACGAGGCCCTCTATTTTATCGGCAAACTGGGAGCGGCGTCTGAAAATACTGTAGAGGAGTTCTGTTCGCCGAATCTGCTCGGCGGTCGGCCCCTCAGGCTCCAGCTGCGGGAAAAAGGGATAGAAGTGGCCGTTCCAGTCGCGCTCACTGGGTGGCCTGGGACCAGGGAGTAAGGAAAGGGCGTCGCTGTAGAGAAAGACGTTAATAACGGGTGGCCGAGTGAATGATTCTTCAATCAGCATCCGTTCCAGCTGCACGAACTTGGCGATTCGTTTGGCGCCGGCCGCGTCGACGAAGCGGGGATCGACTGGGCCGGCCGCGACCGTAAAGGGATCGGTGATCGCAAAGGCCTCATCCTTTCGCCCGAGAACCCAGGTGAACCCGACGGGGTGGTCTTCTATAGACATATACTGGCATTCGGGATAGGCTTCTGGCGACTTTCCGAGGGCGTGATATATGGCCATCTTGATATCGAGCAGGGTCATGAAGGGGTAGAGGCCTTCTATACGGAGGGGCTTGGGCTCCTTGCCAGGTTTGTGAAGTAGAATGGTCATGTCGGAGACTGTGTCTAGAGATGGTATCAATGGCCTTGAGGGAGATTCTAAGAACTCTATAATGCCCTCTGCATGGGCCATATCTATCGGTAAGTGCTAAAGTTAAGTGCATCCGAACGGATGCACTTAACGGATGCGCTTGCCGGCACTACAAGGCCTTATTTCCCCATCGAAAAATCAGTGCCATCCTTACTCGCATCATAGGTCGGCTGGTCAGTGATTTTCATTCCACAATATGATACCGGATGGGCCCGGAAATCCCTGTGCGCGTACACCTTGATCGCCTCTGCCTCCTTTAGAAGCCAGGCAAAGTTGTTCCAGAAATCCGGCCCGTGCCCGATGGTCTCCGTGATCATGTGGCCCATTTCATGGATCGCCACAAATACCACGATATCCTCCTTAACCAGTGACTCATTGCCCCCCTCCCGCTCTCTGAGACAGAAGTGCACAGCCTCGCCCTTATTCACACTATAGCTAGTGTGGTCCGCGTCGGGAGTGGCCTCATAGAACCGGTTCGGATTCGCCTCAAAGTTTCTGGCCAGCTGCTTCACCTGCGGCTTATCCGGAAAAGCCCCCTCCAGATGCACCTTCAGCTTGTTCATCTTTACACGGATACGAGCCATCATATCGGCCGCCTCCTGCTTATCGGACATATCTCGGACACGATAAGTCTGTCCATCTACTGAGCTCGTTACCGTTACTATGGGATAACTGCTGAGCCCGAACATCTGCTTGGCGGATGAAAGGGCGTAGTTCAGATTCGAGGCCAGGCTCATTTCCTGTGATAGTGTTAGAATGCTGTTTCCCTTCAGGCCAGAAAAGGATGCCCTCAAAACATTCAAAATGCGCCTTCAATCTCTTTTTCGCTTCGATGAGATACGTGTGATGCAGATAATGGAAAATATTCAATACGGCCTCATCTATTCCTTTCTCGGCTTCGCCTTCGGAACCCTTATTGATTCCCTATTTCCCGACTTTGATGAGAAGGCGCCCGTTGAAAACACAGTAATACAAGTCGTCCTACAGGCCATTTCAGTCATTATCGCCGTCTTTTATATCCAAAAGATTGCTAAGCTAGTGCCCTTCATGTTTGTGCTGAACTGGGATCTCAACGGCGACGGCCATGTGAATACATATAAACCCTACCGGGCGCTGGAATATAACGGCAATATCGCGATTGGGCTCGTTCTCCTGGCCTCCCAGTTCAACTTCATCAAGAAGATTGATTTGATATCGCGCGAGTTCTATAGTCGCTATATGAATCTGGACAAGCGGATTGAATCGATTATTTAGTGGGAAGTTCGGATAGACAAAATCAAGATCCCAATGGGAGCTTGATTTTGCACTTTAAAATGTCGCAGACATGCATCTGAACGCCTAGGCCTAGCGGCTTAGGCGATCTCAAGAGCACGGCGGTTAACGTCAGGCTCAATCGTCGGGACGTTAAAGACCGTGACGGGGACCTGGGGATTCGGGGGCTCCGACCGGAGCTGGTAGTTGGCATTGCGAAGCGACTGCCCGACCGTGTTGACGCCAATAAGAGCACCCGCCGAAAGGAAGTTCTTGCCCTTGAGCGAGCCGGTGCCCATGGGGTTCTGCTGCGCCCAGACCGAGTTCGCATCCTTGGGGAGGAGCTCAGATGGCGTCAGCTGGTCACGCGGATAGCAGCCAGCGGGCGTCTCCGCGGCACCAAAGTCGGCCGGGCCGCTCGCGGGCGTCGGGGCCACCTCGGGCGCATTCTTAACGGCCGCCTCGCGAGCAGCTCCCGCCGAAGCGTTGCCACCGGCCGGCGCCGAATAGTTGGACGCCGCCGAAAGGGTCTGGAAGGCCTCGCGACGCCCACCCTTGAATAGGCCAGGCTGCAGGAAAGATAGGGCAACAACAACTACCGCGAGGACGGCGAGGGCGCCAAGGGCTTGCATGCTAGAGTTGGATACAGCCATCGTTTGCTTCTGTAATAGTGCAAGCCTATATTTTTCTGAGGGGGGCTACTCTAAATCCGAGGTCAACGAGGAATCGGAAAGGGTGCCCCCTCCGTATTTAGAATAATAGGCCGCCACCAGGCGTTCGGCATTCAGCTGGGCGGCGGCCAGGCGGAGTCTCGACTCGCGTATCTTTTGGCGGCGCCGTGCCCTATCATCGGCCTCCGGGGTAATGAATTCAGGGCGTATCTGAAGAGTCCTGTCGATCGAATGAATCCCCCATTCGATCTCAAAGGATCCCTTGATCACCCGAATCGTAAGAGGAACCCAGTTAATCCGGAGATCGTCCGTAAACTCCTCGTCGAATGCCCGATTCCACTTATGGACGGCGTGTCGGATAAAGTGCTTGACCGTTAGCGGCTGCACAAAGTGCTTGGCCGATCCCGCGATGAAAAGGGAGGCCATGCCGGATAGATCATCTGCGAAGGCCGGATCAGTGCCTCGAGTCTGAACCATACACTTGGAAGCATCCGTTACATAGATATTAAAGGTATAGGAGGTCGATGCCGGGCTCCATATGGGTGCCTCGACGTTCATGCTTTGCGCTAGTTTCAGGCTATTACTTTAAGCACCCCTAAGTATGGTGGCTTGGCAGAATAACTTTCTACAGAAACTCATCGACTATGTACACACGGATTCGACTCGGAAACAGATTCAAGAGATGATCATTGACCCTCTTTTGAATCACGTGATGAACCGGGTGTTTCCTTATATCATTTTGACCTGTGTACTGTTTGTTCTCCTTCTTATTGTAATCCTGGTGACACTCGGAATCATTATAATACAGATACGCAGCGGGGGAGTTGCTAAACTTGTATAGCGGCAAAGCAGGCAAAATCCTCTTCGACGCCCCCTTTAGACGCCATGGCAATACAGCCCAACATGGATGAGCTGGGTAATCTCATACGGCACTGGGCTCACTACGATACGATGTTAACGACTCTCAACGCCCAGATACGGAACGTCCGGGCGCTAAAGGGAACCTATGAGACCCAGGTTCTCGAACGCCTCCGGGAGTATAAGGCGGAGAACGCCATAATCCAGATTGCGGGTGGTAAAATATCTGTAGTGGAGGACAAGCACACCCAGCCGCTGACTTTCAAGAGTATGGAGACGATGCTGCACGCCTACTTTGCCCAGAAGCCTCGCCCGGATGAAACGTCCGAGATTCTCCGCTTCATCCGGACACAGCGGCAGACGGAAATATCAAAGGGGCTCAAGCGCTACATGAGCCCTGGCGCAGGCGCGACCGCGACCTAAACCATAAACGCCATATAACTCTAGAAACGCCTCCCGTAAACAGCATGAATGACTGGATGCATGAAATCATTGATACTCCTTATGGAGATGCCCGCAGACATGAGACGATCGACGCCTTCGTAGATGATCTTATTC
>Ga0114974_10001317_pt1 | contig 19622 bp, 24 predicted proteins | sample S_130206_EF_Meta_FD_87318 | JGI IMG/M metagenome (GOLD analysis project Ga0114974, IMG submission 87318) | Freshwater microbial communities from Lake Simoncouche, Canada to study carbon cycling - S_130206_EF_MetaG | ecosystem: Environmental > Aquatic > Freshwater > Lake | place: Lake... | reverse complement strand
TATACATTCAACAAGGACAAGTTAATAACTTAACCCTTAACATTAACAACAATGCAAGACCGGTATATACATCATATACATTAGTATTCACTCACATCATGTCGAGGTTTACTAATTCATACACAGTATATACAAACAATCCGCAACAGTATATTCAGAATATAAGATATTGTGAAGTTACAATTAATCTTCAAAATAGTGATTTAATTTATTTGGGTCAATACGATTTGAATATATATGGTGACGGTACAGATAATGTATTTATCGGAATTGCAATTGTTGATGGTCAGAATGGTGAAACAACGCCGTTTATAGAATACATAAGTCCTGACGAAACGGATAGTAACTACATTTACGTACAAGAATAATATGAAAGAAATAGAAAACAGTTCATTAATACCGGCAGAGAAACCACCAAGGTTTCAGCGTGCTGAATTTAAATTAGCATCAACACCAATCTTTACAGAAATTATAACTCAAAAACCCTATGTATATTGGGGGCAATCGAACTTGATGCCAAACTACTTACTAGACCAATACAACAATTGTGCAATACATAAAGCTGTAATTGTTTCCAAGATGAACCAAATTATGGGTGATGGTATTGTATCACAAAATAACCCAATGGCAATGGTACATTTGGTTAATGGTAAAGAAAATATTGAAGAGGTTATACGTAAGTGTACACTCGATTTTCTTATAATGGGTGCTTTTGCTGTACAAGTTATATGGTCTAATGACCGAAAACAAATTGCTGAGATGTACCATATGGATATGTCAAGAATAAGAATGGGTAAATTAAACGATGACGACGATGTTGACTGTTATTATTATTCGCCTGATTGGACAAATGTTAGGAAGTTCCCGCCGGTTGAAATTAAAGCTTTTAATCAAAAAGAAAAAGACCCAACTCAGTTATATGTTTACAAATGTTATCAACCAAATCAAACCTATTATCCGGTTCCTGATTATTCTGGTGCACTCGCAGCAATAGCAATTGATGTTGAGATTAAGAACTTTCATCAAAACAACTTAAGACGTGGTATGTCACCAAGTTTATTTTTTAGCTTCCATAATGGCATTCCATCCATCGAGGAACAACGTGTAATTACTCGTAGTTTATTCTCAGAGTTTTCAGGTTCAGACCAAGGTGGACAAGCAATTATATCTTTCAATGAAAGCAAAGAACAGGCACCTGACATTGTACAGATACCTCGAAATGACAACGATGGCTACTATGCGGGTCTTTATACTGACGTGACAAGTACTATCCTTAGCGGGCATCGTATAAGCTCCGGTGAGTTATTCGGCGTTAGTACAGCAACAGGTTTAACTAGTAAAGATGACATTGTTAACCACGCAGAATTTTTCAGAAAATCGTGCATAATTCCGTACATCAATGAGATACTACCAAACTTTGAGAAGTTGTTATCATTATTTAGTGAGAAGCCAACAAACTTAGAAGTTAAGCCGTTATCAATATTTGAGACAGGGGATATTAACGAAGCACCGGCAGCAGGTTCAGCACCCGTTACAACAGTAGAAAGTGCGGCACCGGTTAACGAAAATCTTAAAGCATTAAAAGGACGCGAGTTTCAAAATTTAATGAGGATAGTAAGGAACTACGAAAATGGAAAAATAACAAAAGACCAAGCTATGCAGATGTTAACTTCAGGATATGGATTAACAGAAGAAGAATGTAGTGTATGGTTAAGTGAATTAGACAATATATAATATGGGTGCACTATTAATTTCAGAAACTAAATTAAAGGATTTTACAAATATCAATCGCAATGTTGACATAAATTTGCTAAAAGCAAGCGTTGAAATTGCCCAAGATGTATCTCTTCAACCGGTATTGGGAACAAAGTTTTATGACCATTTATTGTCACAAGTTACATCAACGGGTTCAACATTTAATGCAGATGAATTGACATTAGTAAATGAGTACATCTCGAAATTTTTAATTCAGGAGGCGTATTACCAATCTATGTCATCAATTCAGTTTAGAGTTATGAACAGAGGTATTGTAACCGGTGAGATGGAGAACGCTACGGCAGTTGACACAGAAACCTTTAAGTATCTTAGAGGATTGCAAGCACAACGTTCTCGGTTCTATTTAATGCGACTTCAGGATTATCTCACCATAGGACGTGGTCAAAATCTTTTCCCATTGTATTTACAACAAAATTCAATAGATGGAATGATAAGCAACAAACAAGCTGGTTACATACCATCAATTTCTTTACCACAAGCATCAAGACACGGTTGGGACTTAAATCAATACGGAAGATTTTCCGGCGGTGGTAATGGACAAGTATATAGTGAACAATTAACGGCGTTTTGGAATTGTCCTGAATGTATAGGAATCTAATATGGAACAGATAATAATAACAATATTAACAACCGCACTTGGATACGTTGTCGGTTATCGAAAAAATAAAGCGGATATTGAGGGAACACAACTCGATAACCTTGAGAAGTCTATAAAGATTTATCAAGTTATAATAGATGACTTATCAAAGAAGGTTGACGAACTTACTATGCATGTGGTAAGATTGGAAGCAACTATTGATAGTTTAAAAAAAGAAAATAATCAATTAAGAAGTAAAAAAATAATTAAAGAATAGAATGAAATTTATTGAAAGAGAATTAATTGAATTACACATTGCTTTAGGCATTATTGATGAAAATAAACAATCTTATGATTGTAAAATGTTATCAGAAAAATTAGTTAAAGAATTAAAAAATAAAATATTTAAATTAATGAAAGAAAAATAGTATGGCAACACCGGCAGAATTTATATCAATCCTACACCAATCACATACTCAATCAAAAGTGTGGCACCATCAAACTGACTCATTTGCGGTACATGATGCTTTAGGCACTTACTACGATGAGATAGTAGACTTAGTTGATGGACTTGTAGAAAGTACAGAAGGTATATCACCAAGAATAATAGGGTATCAAACTAAACCAATTTTAGACTATGTAGATTGTGATACTGTTGTATTATACTTCAAAGGGTTATTTGAGTACATTGATACTGAAAGAAAAACTATTTTCCCTTATTCATTTCAACAAAACCAAATAGATGAAATAACAAAGTTAGTCGCACAAACATTATTTAGATTATCTTTAAACAAATACTAATGGACAAGTTTACTCAATTAATTAAATTACGCAAAGAAATACTAGCAAGTCAAAAACCACCAATAAATAAAATGGCGGAAGACGATAAAATAGAAAATAATTGTTGGGAAGGGTATGAACCAATTGGAGTAAAAGTAACTGAGGATGGTAGAACCGTTCCAAACTGTGTACCAATTAAAGAAAACCAATCAAAACAAAAGTTTGTAATTCCAACACCGGAATCAGGTGAAGAAGAACAAACATATATATCAAGATGTATATCATCAATCATTGACGAATATGGACAAGAACAGTCGGCAGGTATTTGCTACAGCCAATGGAAGAATAAGTAAATTGTACCTCTGGACTTACAGAGTTGTCCTGTGTTGGATTATTATTGCTATGGCAATACAATCATACCAACTCATAAAAATAATGTCTTAGAAACAAAAAACCCCATCCTTAAAAAAGATGGGGTTTATTAATTAAAAATCTTAAACTTCTATTATGATGGGTATATGATAAAACCACATCACATAACAAGTATACTTAAATTATTCGGGATTATCAACGAATGCAATAATTAATTCTTGAATGCGTTCTCTTAATCTTTTGTTCTCTTCTTCAAGATAATCAATTCTTTCCCATAGTATATTGTTTTCCAATACTAATTCTTTTTCTCCTTTAAAAAATTTGAAGTTTTTCATTTCTTTCTTTAAAATATTCATCAACTTTTTTAATCCAACTCTTATCACCCGTTTCTATAAATAGTATGTATTTCTCAACAAGTGCCATCATTTCAGCTAATGTCATTTTGATGCCATTTAATGTTGCAAAATCTAATACCGCAGCCATTGCGGCAGAACGAGTGATTTGATATTGTACTTGTTCCTTGTACAATTGTGTTCTGTCAAACCCTAAAGGTAATTCTTGATAATTTTTAGCCATTGTTTTATTTGTTTAAATGTTTTACAAAATTATAACAATATTTTGTATTACCAAATATTTTACATATATTTTCAAATATATTCACCTATCTAAGGATTTTGGTGAGACTACAAGTATTTATTATATGTACCACTTTCAGGGTTAACCGGTCGGGTGGAGATTACAGCGTTAGAGTACGAGGAACATATTAAAGCGCAGCATCACTACAAAGGGAAAGGATGTAAAATATGTCGGACTAGTGAAGTTCGTAAGCAGGTCCCAAGTCTAAGTTTTCACTGAAACTAAGATACCTGTCGACAGATGTTCTGTTGATGTGGGGTACTCCCGTTACAATATTCTATCATATATAGGGTATTATAATGGTAAGGAGTTCCTATGACCAATCTCGAGATGTTACACTACTAACGTAGTGATAGAGATACTAGTTAAGTACTAGATACTAGAGTACTAAACTAGATACTAGTACTAGAGAATTTTTAATTATATTTATATATATATGAAAAAGATAACACCATTACCACAAGAACACTTTAGAGAAGGAAAGATAGGTATTAATACTTTCTATTCTTTTAGTAAAGAAGAAAAGAATGAATATCTACAATCTTTACTAGAACTACCGGCATCACAAAGAACAACTGTTGATGACCACATCATTCGCTTTCACAATGTATTACCGGTAACAATACCAGAACACTGGTTATTAATGGAGGAATAGTACAACGTAAAATTAATTTTATTATAAAACGGTTTTTATTACAAGTTTTCATATTTATTAGTATGAAAATACTTATAATGAATGATGACGGAAAGTACGATATTGACTTATCCCCCATCCAAGCCAAAATTAACACAGAGAACTTATTCTCAAAATTTGAATTACCATCAGTTAACGCAGTGAATAAATTCATCTCAAGTACACATGAGTTTAAGAACCAACAATCAGCATTATTAACTGATAACTTCTTTGTTGAATATGCAATGACGGTGAAAGGTAATTACTTCAACTCAGGTATATTAACCAGTGAAGCAGTATTACAAACATATAATGTAAATGAATTGTTAATATCAGTTCCAACAGAGTTTATATTATATCTATACCATAACAGGGTTAGACTTAATTTAACTGATACCAAGAAGAACGATACTGATTACATTGGACATGGGTTTTTAATACCGGCATCAAGATTAGTTGAGATGTATTCCAACTATGTAATGGAAAATAGATTAAAAGCTTTACGAAATAAACATAATTAACTATATTTATTAATAGGTTTAATTAATATATAATCTCCTGCCACCGGTTAAAGCTTCCAAAACCAGCAGGAGATTTTTTTTATCACATAACGACTTTTCAAAAAAAACAAACTATTTATATATATGACACGAAAGTGCACCAAATGTAGAATGTTAAAAACAATAGAAGAGTTTGCATCATATATCCACAAGAAGAACGGTAACACATATACACGTCACGTGTGTAATACCTGTTACTATGAAGCAAATAGAGAATACAAGAAACTAGTCAAACCAAGAGTATGCTTGGAGTGTAACGAAACAAAAGTATATACAGACTTCCCCAACTATGCTTCATTTAGTGCAAACGATAGACGCCGTAAAGTATGTAAGGTATGTACATCGAGAATTGAAAAAGAAAAAGGAAAATACACCAAGAGAATAAATAAAGGTGAAGTAGTTCTTGTTAGACCCAATACATATATATCAGAACAACAAAAGATAGATGGCTTTGAACTAATGGAAGCACTTGGCTTTACATTCGTACCAGAGACCGGTCGTTGGCACAAGGAGGGGTTTAAGAACCCCGACGGTACATTCGTTGGTATCATAAAAAACAAACGCTTAGAACAGGAAAAAAGACTCAAAGAAATTGAACACTTGGATATTTGGTCAAAGATTATATATTTAAGAGAACAAGGGATTACCATAAATCAAATATCAATTGATACCGGCGTTAATAAAACAGCGTTATATAAATTCTTTCATCATGGCAAAAAAGTCAAATTCAGAGATTAAGATTGAAGAAATATTACCGAGTGAATATATTACCTTATCGGAAAATGATAAAAGAATAGTATGTTTGGCCTCAATAAAATCAATGACACATGCATTGACACTATCATTTGGAAAGTTATACACATATCCTGATGGTTTTAAAGATTTATTACAGCTTACAATAAACCAGTATGAGAAGAACGAGAATTACGAAACGTGCGCCATACTAAGAGATATGTTAAAAATGGTGGATGAACTGTAATATTAATACGTATATATCAAATAATTATTATGAGTTATTGAAAATATCGAATAAGATAACCAATAATCATCAACTATCACAAGAACTTCTTCATGAAGTTGTATTACAATTATATGAGAAGGATGAAATAAAACTTAAGAAATATGATGATAAGAATATAAAATACTTTATTACCGCAATACTACGAATAAACTTCTACTCAAAGACATCAAGGTTCTACTATAACATACGAAAAGAAGCACAGACATACTTATCATTGTTTAACGATAAGTTTGACTACGAGGAGGAAAGCATTGAAACAAATGATGAGATACAGATTATTCAACATGCATTTGATATTGTATATGAGGATGAACAACTAGAATTGGAAAAGGAGAATTATTTATGTATATTAGAAGAAGAATACGGTGACCTTGAATGGATTGAGAAGTCACTATTTGATTTATATATTGTCCACGGGTCTTTAAAGAAGGTATCCAAACAAACAAGAATACCGGTCACATCCGTGGCAAGAATGATAAAAGAAATAAAGAATAAAATAATTACCAATATTAATAATAGATTAGTATGAACCGAAGACAAAGAAGACAGAACGATAAGAAAATAAAGTCTGTAATTAAAAAGGTAGGTTTTCCAAGACCTGAAGAAATGGAACAATATATTAATATGAAAGCAGAAGAGAATAGATTAAAAGCATCTCAACCCAAAATATTTGAACCAATAATATTAACTCAACAAACCTTGATTGAAAAACAAGAACAAGAAGTTATGAAATACTATAATGCACTATAACATGGCCTGTAATTGTAAGGGTGGACACCCTGTTCCCAAACCACAACCAACACCGGTGCCCAAAACACCTGAAGAACTTCATTCTCAACAACTAACAGATTGGAGTAATAACCTTGATGATTATCATCATATTGAACCAACACATAACGAAGATTAATATGGCAAAGTGTAAATCGTGTAAAAACAAAGTAACTACCGAACTACCACCGGTGATTGATGAAAATATATATATCCCAACAATGGATGATATTAAATTAGCATACCTTGAATTAGGTAGCAAAGATATAACACCTCACAAAGAAATGATTAATAAGATATATAATTTCTTATTCAATCAAGACTTTGACTTTAGTTGTTCAAGTTGTTCAAATAAACAATCAAGAAGATTAAAAACTTATATAGACAAAAATTTATAATGGAAGAAGAATTAAAAGGTGCCGGCGGTCGTAAGACGAACGAAGCACAGTATGAAGAAAGAATGGTTGAAGTATATGAAATGATACTTTATGATACCCTAAGTTTTAGTGAATTTCGTAAGGAAGCATCAAGAAGATTTAATATATCAACAAGACAATCAGAAACCCTCTACAAGGACGCAAAAGACCGGTTGAAGGAAAGGTTCAGTCAAGAGAGAGAAAGTGTCTTAAATGACCAACTCTCGAGGTTACACGACCTGTTAAAGAGATGCCGTGAGAATAATAATAGAAAGGTTGAGTTGGAAACACTTGCCGTACTAAATAAATTATATAATATAGAGACACCGGTTAAACTAGATGTAACATCCGGTGGTAACCCAATATCAATAAACATAGTACTTGATAAGTAAAAAACTTCGTTTATGCCTGATATTAAGTTAAGTAAAAGACAGACAGAGTGTTGGGAATATATATTCGACAAGAAGACATCAGAAGTCTGCTTCGGTGGAGGGGTATCCGGCGGGAAAAGTTATCTATTATGTCTTGCTATCGCAACAATGGCGGTACAATATACAGATACAAGATATATATTAGGCCGGTCTGTATTACATACATTAAAACAAACCACGTTGGTAACTCTATTCCAAGTATTAAAGGATATGGGATTAAAACCGGACAAACACTTTAATTATAATGGACAAGACAATACGGTTAAATTATTTAATAACTCAATCATTATATTAAAGAACCTTGAGTATACCCCTTCAGACCCTAACTACGAAAGATTACAGGGATATGAGGTAACCGCTGTGGGGGTAGATGAAGCTTCGCAAATATCAGAGACATGCTATAATATTCTTAAGTCAAGGATAAGATACAAACTAACTGATTATAGTTTAATACCTAAGATTATATTAACCTGTAACCCCGGCAATAACTATATTAAACGTATATTCTATATACCATTTCAAGAAGGTAATCTACCTGAGAGTAAGGTATTCATTCAATCACTAATCACAGACAACCCATACGTTAGTCAAGATTACATTGATATGTTACAGACCTTACCGGCAGAACAGAAGAAAAGATTACTATATGGTGACTGGTTCTTTACAGATGAGATTGGTAAGTTATTTGACTATGATGACATTGTTGCATGTTCTTATAAGACAGCACCCAATCCGGCAGATAAGAAATACATATCAGTCGATGTGGCCCGATTCGGTAATGATACAAGTATCGCCATTGTATGGGTTGGATTGACAGTGGTAGAGATTGTCCGGTATAAGAAACTTGATACAATAGAACTATCAAATAACATTAAAGAACTTATTGCAAAGCACGGAATACATCCATCTCAAGTTATCGGTGATAGTGATGGTTTGGGCGCCGGTGTAATCGATACGCTTAAGTGCGTAGCATTTGTCAATAACTCCTCACCATTACACAAACAGAACTTTGCCAATTTAAAAGCACAGTGCTACGTTAAGCTTTCTGACATGATAAGAGAAGGTAAGATTAGTATCAATGTATTAGACAGTGCGATAGTAGAAGAACTAACACAAGAACTATTAACAGTCCGGTTAAAGGACGTAGATAAAGATAATAAGATACAAGTTATATCCAAAGACGAACAGAAAAAGGTATTAGGTAAGTCACCCGATTTAAGTGATGCACTAATGTTCCGCATGTATTGGGAAATAAAGAATGTATCAACCGGCAGGTATGCAATTATGACTTATTAATATGACAGAGGTAGAATTTAAATTAAAAGGAGTTGAGTATAAGATACCGGACTTTCTTACAATAGACCATTACACAAAGATATTCAAAGTAAAAGACTTATTTGAGGATGAGTACATGAACGCAAAGGTTATCAGTATAGTAACTGATTGTCCGGTAGAACATCTACTTGCTGAGAAGAACTACAAGGTGTCATTCCTTGCGGCTAAGGTGTTTTCTTTATTTCCTAAGGATAACTATCCATTGTATGACCGGTTTGAATTAGATGGCAAGCATTACGGTTTTATCCCATCGTATAAAGAATTAACCTTTGCAGAGTTTGCTGACCTTGATACATTGTTAACAAAGAAAGCCGAGGAGATAATGGACTATCAACATATCATTGCCGCAATACTATACCGGCCAATAATATCTGAGAAGAACAAACATAATTTTAAGATAGAACCATATAACCAAGAGTCACTAACCGACCGGTCAGAACTCTTCAAAAATAAGTTAGATATTAAGTATCCGTTAGGTGGCCAGTTTTTTTTTATCAAGTTCGCAAGGATGTCTTTCACCTCTACCCCAATATCTTTGAAACAGAGGATTATGAACGAATGGTTCGCGATAAAACTATTATGGACCAACCGGAAGAACCTGAAGAACTTACTTTTGAAAAAAGATTTGGATGGTACGTCGTCGTTAATAGACTTACAAATAACAACGTCAATGAACATGATAAAGTCTTTAAGAAAAAGATTATCGAAGTCTTAAACCAACTCGCTTATCTACTTGCGTTGGATAAAGAAATAGAAAGACAGCACAAACAACAATCGTTAAAAAACTAATTAGGATTTTTTATATTTATATATAAGATGTTAAACTATAAACAAATACTTACATACTTTAGTCAAGTTGCCTATAATCACCCTCAAATAAATTCATTTGGGTTTGGAGATATAACACAGATTACAAACGATGTAGAGACAAAAAAGGAACCACGCTATACAAGATGCTATGTGGTTCCCGGCACAGTTACCCTTAAACAAAATGAAATACATTATAATTTTGCGGTAATTATACTTGACAGAGTTAACGAAGACCAATCTAACTTAAGCGATGTATTGAGTGATACAATGGAAACATGTAAAGATATATGGACCATATTCTATCAGTCATATACAGAAGAACAAGGATACTTCTCCAACTTTATTGTTGGAGATTGGTCGCCGGAGATACACCCCTTTACAGAACGCTTCGAGACAATTTTAGCGGGTAACACGCTAAACATTTCTATGTCAATGCCATTTGATTATAACATATGCGTTATTCCAATTGAGTTTGGATATGGATTCCCTGAAGACCAATCGTTTGAATCGTACCGGGTAATCATCAGAGACTTTCAAGCGTTTGCTGATTTACATTATCAAATCAATTCATTTGGATTTGGAGACCATACACAGATTACAAACGATGTAATCACGAAAGAGGAACCATTGTACCCGAGAATGTATATTACGCCGCAGGTTACAAGGTTTGACCCTAACCACATGCACATAAGTTATCAAGTATTTATGGTAGATAAGTTAAAGACAGACAATTCCAACCAAGCTGAAGTATTATCAGACACATTGGAAATTATCAAAGACTTATTTACAAAGATGTATTTATCTGAGTATGAGGCAGATTGGAATGCAACGGTAGACCCCTACCTTGAAGAATGGGAGACATCACTTTGTGGATGGGTTTTGAATGTAAGTATAACACAGAAATTTGATTTTAATAGATGCGTATTACCGGAATTACCATTTACATCATACACTTGGGAACAACTTCAAGAACTATGGAAAGATGTCGGTATAGCTTGGGATAAAGTATAAAAAAATATGAACACAATATAATATGGGAAATTTAACTAATGAGTTTATAAATCAAACATACCCAAGTTTGGTAAAGTTTGCTAACTCATACAACGGGGTGAGTGGTTCACTTCAATACTTACAAGATGGACTTGGTGATAACTTACCAATACAAATAAGTGAAACACAGGTAAACATTACCGGTTCTTTTACTGTTAATGGACAACCTATTACAGGTTCAGCAATTGACACAGGTTCATTTGCAACGACCGGCAGTAATACTTTTATAGGTAATCAATTAATAACAGGTAGTGAAGGTCATATAACACTTGATGGTTCAACGGTAGGTACGGTTGATAATGCATTATTATCTATTCACGCAAATAATGACGGACCTTGGATTGGTAGATACTTTAACGATACATTCTCAACAAGTAGTTCTGTATTAAGTTTTTGGGGTGACAATAATGGAACATTTCATTTCCATAATGAAAGTACCGCGTCAATAAGATTTGGTATTAATAATTACGGTGATAATTTTGTTCTTAATGATACAAATGTAACATCATATAGAGATACAATTGTATCCGGTGCTTTATATGTAACAACATCAATTGATACACCAATACTTCAAAATACTGATAATATTTCTGTATGGGCTGAAGGTGGTTATGTTAATATCACCGGTTCAATTAAAACAACCGGTCCGATTATTTGGGATAACAATGCGTTTAATTATTTAAATGTTCCATCAGGTGCCTTGTATTTTTCAACATTAAGTGGTGGAACATTACATTTTAACGATGACGGTGGAGAAGGTGACATCTTTATTGGATACGGTCCAAACAATACACACGTTAAAGGTATTTTAAATGTTAGTGGTTCATTACATTCCACAGACATCGTTGGTACCGGCAGTGTATTAATTCAACCAAATCAATCAGACCCAAGATACTTAGAAGTTTATAATACCTCTCCAACTGATACTCACATCACAGCAAGTGGTGGACAATTATTTGTTGGTAATGATGTAACATATGTTAAGGTAGATAATTACGGTACGGTTAATCGTATTGATATTGTAGCAGGTAATGAATTAGTTGTATCATCATCAATAGTAAAAGTTACCGGTTCATTATTTCAATCAGGTACATTCTACTCAGACCAAATAGATGTTTCACGAGGAGGAATAGAACAAAATACCGGTTCTTATATTACTACATTTAGTAGTAGTGGTGTAATGATGTATGACACTTATCAAAACGTTGCTAATGAATTGCAACAATATATATCAGGTTCTGCCGGTACATCAGGTAGTAGCGGTACAAGTGGAATAGATGGAACATCAGGAGTAGACGGTACATCAGGTACAAGTGGAATAGACGGAACAAATGGAACAAACGGTATTGATGGAACATCAGGAAGTAGTGGATTATCAGGTAGTTCAGGTTCATCAGGAATTGATGGAACAAATGGAACTAATGGAACATCAGGCGTATCTAACTCATTTTTTAATTATCAAGCAAAAACAGTTTCAACAAGTGGTAACCCTGGTGCAGGATATATTACTTGGAATCAAGCACCACAAACCGGTGCAACATTTTTAAATGTAAGTGACCAAGACCAACAAAATAATAATATTGATATATTTTTAGGAAACTTAGGTGTTGGTTCAGTTATCACAATACAAGACAAGACAAATCAATCTAATTATCAAGTATGGCAATTAGGAACAAAAACAGATAATACAACATATTGGACTTATGCAATTACATTGCTTTCTGCAACACATCAATTTAATGGTAATGATAATATATTATTTATTATAACAAGTACACCATCGGGTACAAGTGGAACGTCCGGTGCTAATGGTACATCAGGTGTTAATGGTACTAACGGTACCGCAGGTTCTTCAGGATTGTCAGGAACATCAGGAACTGATGGTACTGCCGGTAGTTCAGGTTCATCAGGTAGTAGTGGAGGAAGTCCATTCGCACAGACCGGTTCATTCTATAACACAACAAACAATATTGGTATTACCGGTTCATTAAATGTTAGAAGTGGTAGTGTATCATTGGTATCAAATAACACAACCGTACAACCTGAATTGTATTTAACAAGTTCAGAGGCGGGACAGGCTAACATTATATTAGGTTGGGGAGATAATCCTGGTGCAAATGCACCACAATCAACACAATCAAATTATACAGGTTCATTAAGAATTACTGGTAGTAATAATATTGTTGCCTTACCACAAGTTAGAGCAACCAATTTTTCTGGTACCGCAACTCAACAAGGTTATATATCAGGTTCAAATAATATTATTAATACAAATCAAGGAGGTATATATTTAAACACAGACTCACAATTATTCCCTAAAACTCAGGGTAATATAATTAATGGCCCTAACGCAATAAGGATGGAATTTACCACATCCTCATTAACGGGTGGTCATCCTACTATTAATCAAAATATTTTAAATGGTAGCACATTAACAATTAATCATAATAGTGGTTCAATTAACGCATCTAATAATTTTTTAGAGGGTGCAAGTACTACATCAACACAGAACTTTGTTACAAACCTTAGACCAACTTTTAATACTAATATATTAAATGGTACAATAACATTAAATCACGTTTCAAGTTCAATAACCTTTACAAATAATTTTGGAAATGGACTAATAACAGTAAATAACCATTTAAGTTCTTCGGGAATAGCACAGAATAATTTAAACATTGGAAGTAATATTTTTGCTGGTGGTACACAAGGTGCAACATTAGTGATATATGCATCGGGTTCACAATCATCAAATACGGCAAGAAATATTTCAAATAATATAATTGGTGGTGGTAATATTATTGTTTCATCATCATTTGTTTCATCATCAAATTCTCAATTAAGAGAGGCCATTATATTTGGTAGTAACTTAGCGGTATCGGCTTCACATTTTGGTGAAGGTGGTTCAGCGTTCTTTGGAAGATTTAACGCCACAGGTTCACTACAAGAAAGTTCACAAGATACAATATTTGTAGTTGGTACAGGAACGGCGGTAGGTAGTAGAAGAAATGGTTTAAGAATTGACAGTAATAGTAATTCATACTTTACAGGTTCAGTTAACGTATCAGGTTCATTAACACTTAACGGTGTTGCGGTTGCTACCACTACTGGTTTAATTACTACCGGTTCAATAGGTGGAACACAATCAATTACAGGTTCACTTATTGTTAGTGGTTCAGTAAGTATTACCGGTTCTGTAAATGGTAATGTAAATACGTTATCAATCAGTTCTCAAACTGCATCACTTAATTTAAATAATGGTAACTTCTTTACATTACAATTGGTATCGGGTTCAGCAACTCATATCAATCCAAGTAATATTAAAGCGGGTCAAACTATTAATATTAAATTAGCAACTACCGGTAGTGGAACAGTTACATTCCCATCGTCTGTTTACCAAGTAAGTGGTTCATCATATGTACCAACAACAACGACCGGCACAGACATAATAACTTTAGTATCGTTTGATAATTCAACACTTTACTTAGCATCAGTTAAAAACTTAGTATAATATGATATTCGCACCTTTTGCATATAGACAAGAATCTTCATCAACATACACAGCAGAATTTCTTCTTGTTGCAGGTGGTGGTTCTGGTGGTGGAAGTGGAAATAGAGGTGCCGGTGGTGGTGCCGGTGGATTAATAAGTGGTTCATTATTATTAACACCATCAACTTCATATCCAATAGTTGTTGGTGATGGAGGTAGTTTTAATCCTGGTAGTAATGGACAAAATAGCACATTTAATATTTATACTGCCATAGGTGGTGGTATAGGTGCAAATAATAGTGCACCAAGAACAGGTTCAAATGGTGGTTCAGGTGGTGGTGGTTATAGAAGTAATACTGCAAATGGAACACCTGGTACAGGAACATCAGGACAAGGTTTTGATGGTGGTGAAGGAAGAGATTGTGATAGTAACGGTGGTGGTGGAGGTGGAGCATCTCAAGCAGGACAACTTAGTGCAAATTGTAATAATGGAGGTGCAGGTGGTTCAGGTTCATTATGGTATGGAACATATTATGCAGGAGGTGGTGGTGGAAGAGGTGCAGTTACCGGCGGTTTAGGTGGACCAGGTGGAGGTGGAAATGGAACAGATTCATTTAGTGGTGATGGTGGCACAGCCAACACAGGTGGTGGCGGTGGAGGTGGTTCTACATATGGTGGACCAGGTGGTAGTGGTATAACAATAATAAAATATGATGGTACACAAAAAGGAACCGGTGGAACAGTTACCACATCAGGTAGTTTTACGGTTCATACGTTTACATCATCAGGTACATATATTGCTTAAAAATAAAAACTAATGAACTTAGAACAGATAGCCCCATTAGTTAAGAAAGAAATACAGAACGCACTGGCAGAGAAGCGTTATCCTTATGGTGTTAAAGGTACCAAGAAAGGTAATAAAATTGCCACAGGTAATTTATACAATAGTGTAACAGTTACACCGGTACAGAGGAGTTATGGTATGGCATTATTAATTGAAATGGCTGATTATTGGAAAGAAGTTCAAGATGGTCAACCAAAAGGAACCGAAGTTGAAATAAGTAAATTGATGGCTTGGATTCGTGCTAGAGGATTCAATAGACAAAAATCAACGGGTAAATATAAATCTTTTGAGATTACTCAGTTTGCCTATGTTATTCAAAGAAATATATATAGATTTGGTGTAAGACCATCTAATTTCTTGGACGTAGCGATAGAAAATATATTAGACAATAACGAAATACTAACACTTCTTGAAGAAGCAACGTATGACGATTTAATAACAACAATAGAAGGAATTTAAGATGGCATTTGGATACCCACAATTATACGCAAACGGTTTAAACAATAACTCTCAACTGAGACGAAGTACCGATATGATTTACCAACGTGGTGCGACATATGAAGTTGTTTTAACCGGTTCAACCTATGAATCAACAATGCAACTAAACGTTGACCTATATGGTAATGATGAAAAGGTTGGAAGAATGGCTTTGGTTCCATTTGATGTACTACAGTCGGACGCAACTTTTACATACAGATTTAATTTGAGACCATACAGTTACATGTCTAATTATGTTGCAACAGAACATTATGGATACTATTATAAAAACGATTGGTTTACAACAAACAATACAATTAATATACAAAATCCATACCCAAATAATGTTAAAGCAAATTATAAGTATGGTTATCAATATTTAAATGGTACACAAGTTGTTACAGAATATACCGGTAGCCCAACAAATAATTTAAACCATTATACAGACATACCATTCTCAACTGCATCCACAGGATTTACAGCATCAGGTTTTACCAATACCGGTCAATACTTTGATTATGTCGGTGGTTCTTTTCAATTTGAAGACCATTACATATTACCAAACTTTGACCAAGAAGTTGGAACCGTTATGGGAACCGGTAGTACAATCAATACAATCAATGCTAATAGACGATTAAGTCCAATGAGTCAATACCTTATGGACAATCCTACATTACCACAATATAGTGAGACATCAAGATTTTTAACTGATGCACCACGTATACAATTTGTTCAAGAAGATGATAACTATGTGTTATGGTTTTTAAATGGACAGACCGGTGATAGACAAGTAATGGAAACAGACTTTTTGGTATTACAATTTTATAATTCTAATAATCAACGTATTAACTATGTTCAACAACAAATCAATACGGTTAATACAAAGTTTGCATCACCAACAGGATATACAGATACATTACAAGTATTCGCATTACCGGTTGGACCTTCAGATATTGTCAATACATATTCACAAGTCAATTGGACAAATGTTGCTTATTATACTGCACAAATATTTTATTCTTATCCAACCAATTCAGAACTTAGAAGTTCAGTAGGACCGGTAGGTCCAATATCTGAAGCATTCTATTTTTACTTATATGAAAATTGTTTTCCTGAAAATACAAGAGTTGCTTTCTTAAATGCACGTGGAGGTTTTGATTACTTTACATTTGAGAGTTACAGAAATGACACCAAAAAGATTGAAACTACTTCATATGACTCAAGGTATTACTCAACCAATTTGGCCTCACCAGACAGAGACTATGGTAGGTCTACGAAGACATTCAATACGGAAGTTAATCAGGAAATTATATTGGAGTCAAATTATCTAACAGTTGAACAAGGACAATGGTTAGAACAGATGTTCTATTCACCACAAGTTTACATCATGGGACAAGATTATATATCACCATTAGATAGACAAGATAAAATATATAAAGACTTAACGCCGGTGCAAGTATTGTCAACTGAAGTTGAGTCTATTACAAAGAAACACAGAAAATTAAGTAAATACAGAATAACATTGAAGACAGCTAATAACTTCTTCGTAAACAAAGGTTTTTAACATGAGTCAACAACAGACTGTTTTAAGAGTACAAACAACAATACCAGGTGAAATTGTAATAACCGGCGCAACTGCTTTAGATGTTGTTGATTATACTACGGGTGTTACTTATGGTGGCGCAGGTACAAGTCTATCACCATATACGGGAACAACAGCATTAAATAGTGGACAACAATCAATTGACTTTGAAGTAATTGGTAATGGTATATTTTACTATGATGTTACGGTTCCATTTCCGTCAATTGGTAGTAGTTATTTTAACGCTTATATTAAGCATGCCGGTGAGACTGAATTTAGATTAATATTCAATACATACGCAGAACATATTGTTTCAAATTTTGAGGTTAAAGATGGTGATATGATTGCTTTTGTAATCAATAATATATCGTTTTTTCAATCTTCATTTAGTGTATATTTTGATGGTAATTCTTCAACAACCAATTTTACTGTACCACAGTATGATTTTCTTGACTTATACGACGATATTCCTTTAAAGATAAACAAATCATTTGCGGAACTACAAGACATATCAAAACGAAACTCTGACTATTCTGTGGGTGTTAAATTACCCGGCAGTAAAAAGAACAATAGGTTCTTTGAGGATTTTTATAATGTCGATACTCAATCATTATATTTTGACGTAACCAATAAGGTTCAATGTCAAATACTAATTGATGATGAGAGTTACTTCAGCGGTTACATGAAGTTAAATAAAGTATCTGTCCTTAACTCAAAAGTTGAGTATGATATTACATTATATTCTAATGTTGGTGATTTATATGGTGAGATAGGTAATAACTTACTAAAAGATTTAAACTTTAATGATGTTGATTATCATTTCAACCACGTGTTCAATCAGATGAATACAATCGCGGCATGGAGATATGAACCATTAAAAAGTGATAGTGAAGTTCCCAATAACTATTTTTATCCTGTCATGCACAATGGTTATAATTATCAAACAAGTGGTAATACAAACTATGTTGAATTAACGGGTTTAACCGGCACATCATTCTATACCGCAACCAAGGTTGGTAGATGGGTTAATAATGCTACAGCATATGCTGCCGGTGTACAAAAACATTATATCAATTCACCTGAAGATGGTGTAAGAGATAACCAATTAAAACCGGCACTTAATATATATAGTTTAATTCAATTGATGTTTAAGAATTATGGTTATACAATCAAGTCAGACTTTATGTCAACACCTTGGATGAAACTATTATATACCTATGGGTATTTCTCAAATGACTCAACCAAATTAACTTATAGAGTACCGGCACCTGATGTATATGGATATGAAGGTATTGAGGTTATTGCAGAAGTTGTAAATACAAGTGAATTGGTATATTTTTGTGATGTACCATATCAAAAAGTTAATACAAGTTTAACCTATTGGGTTGTTAAATTAGGAACAGGTATTCCTGCATTATGTAATCAAGACATTAGTGTTATATTAAACTTTGAAACTGTAGATTGTCATGGCGCAGCAACACCATATAAAAGAACTATTAATATACCGGCAGGAGATACATATGGACAGATTGTTTATTATTCTGAAGATTATGTAGATTGTAATTATCCTTGTGATACATTACCAATCTTTGATAGATATTTGAGTTATGATACAGTTAATTCAAGTGTTGGATTATCTAACAGACCATTGGCTTATTATCCATTACCACCAAATACAATTGTAGAAATTAGAGATGGTGATTATGTAGATTTTAGTTTAATTATTGATGAGAATATCAAGCAAATTGATATACTTAGTTCAATTGCTAAGAAGTATAATCTTATATTTATACCCGACCCTGAGGTACCAAATCAAATTATTATTGAGTCATACCCATATTATGTGGGCACCGGTAATATATATGATTGGACAGAGAAATTATCATGGGACAAAGGATGGTCTGTAGAACCCGCGTTAAACTATGTTGAGAGTGAAATAATATTAACAGACTTAGAAGATGGTGACAGCGGCAATATTCAATTTAAACAACAGAATAAATTGATATATGGTGAAAAAATACAAT